>CEGF01003300.1_pt1 | contig 13642 bp, 16 predicted proteins | sample 306341 | NCBI WGS metagenome assembly CEGF01 (sample SAMEA2755655, study PRJEB7226) | microbial mat metagenome | biome: microbial mat; feature: hypersaline; material: grass silage | place: USA | collected 2014-02-19 | depth 0 m
GGTGCGGCCGCCGCCGTGGGAAAGCACAATCTGGTCGCCTACCTGGTGGTCCAGCTCTTTGGCGACACCCGAGCCCAGCACCACATCGAACCGTTCGCCAAACCATTCGCCTTGAGCCAGGTTAAGGCTGTTATCGTTGCCGTATTGAAACCGCTCCAGAAATTGGTCATTCGTGCTCACGACCCGGTAGCCCCTATAGCTGTCGCCCAGTGAAACAGGAATGGCCCAGTCAACGCGCTGATCCTGCTCCAGGCTTTGATAGGTCGCCCAGCGAATGTTGTTGGTGGCGTCACCTATGTGAAATACCGTGTACAGCAACAGGTTCAGCTGGCCGCTGCGGGCGCCAACGATCAGGTCGGTGCCGGTGATGGTGCTGGTAAAGGACTGTCGGATTTCGGTGCGCAGATACTGGATGCCAAACAGCAGGGTTACGCTGAGTGTCAATGTCAGGCAGACCAGAGCCAGTACCTTCCGGCGGTACCACAGACTGGCCGTTGCCAGAGATAGGGCGAGGCGAACCCGGCTCACGCTTCGTTCTCCAGGGCCAGTTGCTGGTGGAAGTGACTGGCGAGACTTTGGTCGTGGCTGACAAATACCACTGAACAGTGGCGCTGGTCTGCCAGTGTCAGCAGCAGATCCAGAAACCGGTCACGGTTGTCGGTATCCAGGGCTGACGTTGGCTCGTCCGCCAGGATGATTTCGGGTGCACCAATCAGGGCCCGGGCGGCGGCTACCCGTTGCTGTTGGCCGATGGACATGTCGGTCACGTTCCGGTGCCAGAGGTACTCGGGAATGGCCAGTTGGCCCAACAGTTCGACTCCGGCGGCCCTGGCATCCGGCTTAGCCTTGGTTCGTCGCGAGACGGATAACTGGCAGGGCAGGATCACATTGGCCAGAGCGCTCAGGTAGGGCACCAGATTAAACTGCTGGAAGATCACGCCAAGGTGGTCAGCGCGGAACCGGTCCCGAGAACCTGCTTTCAGGGTCCCGAGGCTCTGGCCCAGTATGTCGACCGTGCCTGACTCGGGCACCATCATACCCGACAGCATGCTCAGCAGGGTGCTTTTCCCGGTGCCGCTGGGGCCATGCAGAAACAGGTGTTCGCCTGCGGCCAGGGACATGTCAGGAAAAACGAGCGGCTGTTCCCGGCCAGGCCAGCGGATCAGCCCGCCATATCCTTGAGCTTTTTCAACGGACGGATTTTTACCACGGTGCGGGCTGGTTTGGCCGCGAAGGTGGTTTCCTGACCGGTGAAAGGGTTGATGCCCTTGCGGGCCTTGGTCGCCGGTTTCTTCTGGGTGACGACTTTGATCAGACCCGGCAGCGTGAACTGGCCAGCGCCGCGCTTCTTCAGATGACCTTCCATGACCACGGCCAGCTCATCAAAGACGGCATTGACGTCTTTTTTGGTGAGACCGGTGGTTTCACTGATCTGAGTAACGATTTGGGTTTTGGTCATCGGCTCGGCGATGGCTTTCACGGCTCGGGCCTTGGGAGTGGAGCTGGCGGTTTTCTTCACCGCTTTTTTCTTTGCAGCCATAGGATCGTTTACCCCTGTGTTTGATGACTTCCTGGAGAAGGTTGTTTAGTTGCTTCCCTGTCAGGGTACCCCTGGACTGCCTGACTCAGAGGCACGACTGAGCTGGTGCGCAGTCAGTTATATGCCAACGTTTCCCGACGTACAAGGCGTCCGGTACCTATTTTTTGCGGTGTTTGGCGTGCTTTGGCGGCTTTTTACAGATTCACGGCAACACCGGCACCGAAATTGGGCGACGGTGAAGCGGGTACCCGGCTTTCCGGCAAACCCGCCGGATGGTCCCTCGCGCGCCGGATGGCATGGCCCGACCGCCGCTGAATCGCTATACTAGGCCGCCTTTTTCGGGCCCTGCCGGTGATGGGCCGGGGCCGGCCAAAACGAACTCAAGACTGGACTGTGGACATGCGAAGCCATTATTGCGGTGATTTGCGGGCCTCCCATGATGGGGAGACGGTGGAACTGTGCGGCTGGGTACATCGCCGTCGCGATCACGGCGGGGTTATTTTCCTGGACGTGCGTGACCGCACTGGTCTGGTGCAGGTGGTGTTCGATCCCGACACGGTGGACGCTTTTGCCCTGGCCGACAAAGTTCGTGGCGAATACGTGCTGAAAATCACCGGCCGGGTGCGGCTGCGTGACGAAGCGGTGCGTAATCCGCGCATGGCCACCGGCGATATCGAAGTGCTGGGCAAGGCGCTGACCATTCTCAACGAAGCGCAGACGCCGCCGTTCGAACTGGACGAGTATTCCGCCGCTGGTGAGGAAGTGCGGTTGAAATACCGCTATCTGGATCTGCGCCGACCGGAAGCCCTGCAGCGTTTCCAGTTCCGTTCCCGGCTGACGCACGCGGTGCGCGCTTTCCTGGAAAAGGAAGGTTTCATGGACGTGGAAACCCCGGTGCTGACCCGGGCCACGCCGGAGGGGGCGCGGGATTATCTGGTGCCCAGCCGTACCCATGCCGGCAGCTTCTTCGCGCTGCCGCAGTCCCCGCAGCTGTTCAAGCAGTTGCTGATGGTGGCCGGTTTCGACCGCTACTATCAGATCGCCAAGTGCTTCCGCGACGAGGACCTGCGCGCCGACCGTCAACCGGAATTCACCCAGATCGACCTGGAAGCCTCCTTCGTCGAGGAAGAAGACATCATGGGCGTGGCCGAGCGCATGGCCCGTACCCTGTTCCGTGAGTTGCTGGATGTGGAGTTGCCCGAGTTTCCGCGCATGACGTTCGCCGAGGCGATGAGCCGCTATGGTTCCGACAAGCCGGATCTGCGCGTGCCGATGGAATTGGTGGATATCGCCGATCTGATGGACGGCGTGGAGTTCAAGGTGTTCGCCGGCCCGGCCAAGGATCCCAAAGGCCGGGTAGTGGCGCTGAAAGTGCCTGGTGGCGCCGATCTGTCCCGCAAGGAAATCGACGAATACACCAAGTTCGTCGGTATCTACGGCGCCAAGGGGCTGGCCTATGTGAAGGTCAACGACCTGGCCGCCGGCGCCGAAGGGCTGCAATCCCCGATTCTCAAATTCCTCACCGAGGACGCCATCAAGGGCATCCTGGAACGGACCGGGGCGGCCACTGGCGACCTGATCTTCTTCGGTGCCGACAAGGCCAAAGTCGTCAATGAAGCGATGGGGGCGTTGCGGGTCAAGGTCGGTCATGAGCGTGGTCTGGCCGAGGGCGACTGGAAACCGCTGTGGGTGGTGGACTTCCCCATGTTCGAGGAAGAAGACGGCCGCTATTATGCGCTGCACCATCCGTTCACCATGCCCAAGTGCGACCCCGGAGAACTGAAGAGCAACCCGGAAGGCGCGCTGTCGCGGGCCTACGATATGGTGCTCAATGGCACCGAACTGGGCGGCGGTTCCATCCGTATTCATCGCCCGGATATGCAGCAGACCGTGTTCGAGGCGCTGGGTATCGACGAACAGGAAGCACGGGAGAAATTCGGTTTCCTGCTCGACGCGCTGAAATACGGTGCACCGCCCCACGGCGGTCTGGCCTTCGGCCTGGACCGCATGGTGATGCTGATGACTGGCAGCGACTCGATTCGTGAAGTGATTGCGTTCCCGAAAACCCAGACCGCGGCCTGCCTGATGACCAATGCGCCTTCTCCGGTGGACAATCAGCAGCTGCGTGAAGTGGGCATCAGCGTTCGCAAGGCGGACAGCTGAAAGAACAACACAGGAATATTAAGGAAAGGGGGCCTCAATGGCAGGTCATAGTAAATGGGCCAATATCAAACACCGCAAGGCGGCTCAGGACGCCAAGCGCGGTAAGATCTTCACCAAGCTGATTCGCGAGATCACCGTGGCCGCCCGCATGGGCGGCGGCGAGATCAACGATAACCCGCGTCTGCGGGCGGCGGTGGACAAGGCGCTGACCAACAATATGACCCGGGACACCATCGACCGGGCGATCAAACGTGGCGCCGGCGGTGACGACAGCGCCAACATGGAAGAGATCACCTACGAAGGTTACGGCAAGGGTGGCGTGGCGGTGCTGGTGGAAACCATGACCGACAACGTCAATCGCACCGTGGCCGAAGTGCGTCATGCCTTCTCCAAGTTTGGTGGCAATCTTGGTACCAGCGGTTCGGTGGCGTTTCTGTTCACCAAGCGCGGCGAAATCTTCTTCGAGCCCGGCGTGGACGAAGAAAAGCTGATGGAACTGGCTCTGGAAGCCGGCGCCGAGGACGTGGAAGAAAACGACGACGGCAGTTTCCTGGTGGTGACCGCTCCGGATCGCAGCTTCGGTGACGTGGTCGACGCGCTTAAGGCGGGTGGCCTGGAGCCGGTGGATGCCGAGGTCACCATGCATCCATCCACCAGTGCGGAGATGGACGCCGACACCGCCGAGACCGTGGGCAAGATGGTCGACCACCTGGAAGATCTGGACGACGTACAGAACGTCTATACCAACGCTGAGTGGCCGCAACAGGAATAAACGATATCGCGGTCCTATCCATGGGAAGGGCCATGCGGGAAAGGATCGCGATACTGGACATAAGAACAGCGGAAAGGTTATATGAGGCAGGTAAACGGCTACCTGCCTTTTTATTATGAGAATCGGCTGGACTCTATGACCATTTTGCTCGGTATCGACCCAGGCTCCCGGCACACCGGCTACGGTGTCATCGAGCAACAGGGTAATCGCAGCCGCGCTTTGACCTTCGGTACCATCAGTACCAGCGGTGAGGATATCGCGCCGCGCCTGGGACAGATTTTCACCGGGCTGACCGAACTGCTGACACGCTTTCAGCCGGCGGAAATCAGCATTGAGAAGGTGTTCATGGCACGCAACGCGGATTCCGCGCTGAAGCTGGGTCAGGCCCGGGGCGCCGCGCTGGCGGCTCTGGTGCAAAGTGGCGCGCCAATATTCGAGTACTCCGCCCGCCAGGTGAAACAGGCGGTGGTGGGGCGTGGCGGCGCCGAGAAGGTTCAGGTGGCGGAAATGGTCCGGCATTTGCTGGGTTTGGACAAACGCCCGCAGGCGGATGCCGCCGATGCTCTGGCCATCGCCCTGTGTCATGCGCACATGCGCGTATCGCTGGCACGCATCGCCGGTGCCAGCGCGGTACGACGAAGACGGATACGATGATCGGACAACTCAAAGGACAACTGCTGGACAAACGCCCGCCCTGGCTGCTGCTGGATGTGGGCGGTGTCGGCTACGAAGTGGAAGCGCCGATGACGGTGTTCTATGACTTGCCGGAAATCGGGGCCTCGTTGACGCTGCATACTCATTTCGTGGTGCGTGAGGACGCCCAACTGCTGTACGGCTTCAACAGCCGTTATGAGCGCGAACTGTTCCGCAGCCTGATCAAGGTAAATGGTGTCGGTCCGAAAATGGCGCTGGCGATTCTTTCCGGCATTGAAGCGGATCGGCTGGCCGCCTGTATCCGTGATCAGGACACCAGCTCCCTGGTGAAGGTGCCGGGTATCGGCAAGAAAACCGCCGAGCGTCTGGTTATCGAGATGTCCGATCGCCTGGACAAGCTGGAAGGCGCGCCGGCGATGCCGCCGGGACTGGTGTCCCAGAGCGGCGCCAATGGCGTTCGTGACGACGCGGTGGCGGCGCTGGAAGCCCTGGGCTATCGCAACAAGGACGCGGTGGCGGCGGTGGCCCGCGCGGCGGAGGCCGGGGAGGAGACCAGCGAAGGTCTTATTCGCCGGGCTCTGCGGGGGCTGGCAAAGTGATGTCCTGTAAAGAGTGATGCCCCCGCACCATCAAGGCCGATGCTCTGGCTCTATTGCTCTATTAAAGAAGGTGTAATGTCACCATGGACAACGATCGCCTGATTTCCTCCAGCGCTTCGGACCCCCGGGAAGAGCAGCATGACCGGGCGATCCGGCCCGCCAATCTGGCCGATTACAACGGGCAGCCCAAGGTGCGGGAGCGGCTGGAAATTTTCATCGACGCCGCCCGCGGGCGCGGCGAGACGCTTGATCACACCTTGATTTTCGGACCGCCCGGGCTGGGGAAGACCACGCTGGCCCATATTATCGCCCGGGAAATGGGCTCGGAATTGAAATCCACCTCCGGCCCGGTGCTGGAAAAAGCCGGGGATCTGGCCGCCATCCTCACCAATCTGGAAGAGGGCGATGTGCTGTTCGTGGATGAGATTCACCGCCTGTCGCCGGTGGTGGAAGAGATCCTCTATCCCGCCATGGAAGACTTCCAGTTGGACATCATGATCGGCGAAGGGCCGGCGGCCCGTTCCATCAAACTGGATCTGCCGCCATTCACCCTGGTTGGCGCCACCACTCGCGCCGGCCTGCTTACCGCGCCGTTACGTGACCGCTTCGGTATCGTGCAGCGGCTGGAATTCTATAACGTCGACGACCTGTCCCGTATCGTCGCCCGCTCCTGCGACATCCTTGCCATTCCCGTGGATGAAAGTGGTGCCCGGGAAGTGGCGCGCCGCGCCCGGGGCACGCCGCGGATCGCCAACCGGCTGCTGCGCAGGGTGCGGGACTATGCCGAGGTAAAAGGCGATGGCCGCATCGTCGGGCCGGTAGCGGAGGCGGCGCTGGATATGCTGGAGGTGGACAGCCACGGTCTGGATGGCACCGACCGGCGGTTGCTGAACATGATGATGCATAAGTTTGACGGTGGGCCAGTGGGGCTGGACTCGTTGGCGGCGGCCCTCAACGAGGACGCCGGAACCCTTGAGGAAGTGGTGGAACCCTATCTGATTCAACAGGGTTTCATACAGCGCACCTCGCGGGGCCGGCAGGTGACCAATCACGCCTGGCGCCACTTCGGGCTGCGCCGTCCTGGGAGTGATGGAGATTTGTTTAATGACTGAAAAATCTTCGACGGATCAGGACTTTGTCCTACCGGTGAGGGTCTATATCGAAGACACTGACGCCGGCGGTATCGTCTATTACGTGAACTATCTGAAATTCATGGAACGGGCCCGTACCGAATATTTGCGCTCCCTGGGCTACCAGCATTACGGGTTGTCCGAGGAGAATTATCAGTTCGTGGTGCATTCCTGCCAGGTGCGCTACCACAGTCCGGCGCGTATCGATGACGCCCTTGGTGTCAGCGCCGGACTGCGCCACCTGGGGAAGGCGACGCTGCTGTTCGCCCAGCAGGTGCGCCGCGGAGATCAGCTTCTGTGTGAAGCGGAAATCAAAATAGCCTGCGTCAGTGCCGACGGTATTCGCCCGAAAGCGTTGCCGGCGCCCCTGTACCAAAGATTCAAGGCCGAATATCGAGGAGAACGGGCCAATGATTGAAGCCTCCGACATGTCCATTGCCTCCCTGGTGCTGCATGCCGGGCCGGTGGTGAAGGCGGTAATGCTGGTGCTGCTGTTCGCCTCCCTGTTCTCCTGGTATGTGATCGTTACCCGCTATCGGGTATTGAGCCGGGCGCGCAAAGCGGGGCAGGCGTTCGAGGAAAAATTCTGGTCCGGCGGTGATCTGGCCAGCCTGTATAACCAGGTGCGCAAGAAATCCAATCCGGACTCTGGCACCGAGGCGATTTTCCGCGCCGGGTTCCAGGAATTCGTGCGGTTGTCGAAGACTTCCCGGGACAGTGACGCGGTGATGGACGGTGCCCAGAGGGCCATGCGCGTGGCGCTGCAGCGGGAAGAGGCGAGGCTGTCCCGTTATCTGCCATTCCTGGCGTCGGTGGGTTCCACCAGTCCTTACATCGGCCTGTTCGGCACGGTGTGGGGCATCATGCATTCTTTCCGCGCCCTGGCCAATGTGACCCAGGCCACGCTCAGCGTGGTGGCGCCGGGTATCGCCGAGGCGCTGGTGGCTACCGCCATTGGCCTGTTCGCGGCGATTCCGGCGGTGATGGCTTACAACCGCTACGCTTCTCTGTCTGACTCCCTGGTGGGCAACTGCGAAATGTTCGCCGAGGAGTTTTCCGCCGTTCTCCACCGTCAGGCCCATAGCCGGGAGGAGTAGATCGTGGCCCGATACCGACCTTCTTCAGGTATGCGCAGGCATACTCCGCGGAAGCTGGCCGCGGAGATGAACGTGGTGCCTTACATCGACGTGATGCTGGTGCTGCTGGTGATCTTCATGGCTACCGCGCCGATGATGACCCAGGGGGTCTCCGTGGACCTGCCCCAGGCCAACAGCGCGCCGCTGCCGACGGAAAATGACGAGCCGGTGATGATCGCGGTGGCCGCCGATGGCGGTTACTACATTAATGTCGGCGACGACAGTGAAGCCGCCACTGACCTGGAAGCCTTGACCCAGCGGGTCACCGCCATTCACAACGAGAAACCGGAAACCTTGTTCCTGGTGCGCGGTGATCAGAACGTGCCCTATGGCAAGGTAGTAGTACTGATGTCGGAGCTGCAAAGCGCCGGTGTCACCAAGCTGGGCCTGGTGACCGACCCAGCGGAGTTGCCATGAGTGACCGTGGGGTAGGCGCGGGGCTGTCCCTGTTCCTGCACCTGTTGGTGCTGGGAATGGTGCTGTTTACCTGGACCTCCGAGCCGGAACTGCGCCGTCCCCCGAAGATTCCTCCCCATGTGATGGCGGTGGTCACCGATCAGACCGAGCGGGCGGCGGCGCCCACTCGTCCCGAGCCCAAGCAAGAGAAGCCGGCGCCCAAGCCGCAGCCCAAACCAGAGCCGCAGCCTGAACCGAAACCGAAACCGGAACCGGAACCGAAGCCGGAGCCTAAGCCTGAGCCGAAGCCGGAACCCAAACCGAAACCCGAGCCGAAACCGAAGCCCGAACCCAAGCCGGAGCCAAAGAAACCGGAACCGAAACCCAAAGCGGATGCGAAGCCGAAATCGGAGCCGCTGCCCAAATTCGAGCAGCCGGACATGGAGGAACTGCTGGCTCAGGAACGGTTGGAGATGGCTCGTCAGGGTAAGAAGCAGGACCAGGAGAACCCCGGCAGCGGTGACCCGGACAGCAAAGTGGAACAGGAAACCGCCAGCTATATTGACGCCATCTCCTCGGCGGTGGCCCAACGCTGGCGCATTCCCGGCAACTACCGTAACCGGAACGACATCCGTACCCGGGTGCGTATCCGTATGGTTCCCGGTGGGGATGTGGTCAATGTGGATGTGGTGAAGTCCAGCGGTTACCCGGACTTCGATGATTCCGTGGTCAAGGGCGTGCAATTGGCCAGCCCCCTGCCGGTGCCGAAAGGTGACGGTTTTGAAGCGTTCCGAACGCTTGTGCTCGAATTCGAACCTGGAGATGCCAAATGAAGCGACTGATATTGGCCCTGGTCCTGGCGACACTGACGGTGGCCGCGCGGGCCGAGCTGTTGATCAAGGTGACCGAAGGACGGGTGGATGCGGTGCCGATCGCCATCGTGCCTTTTGACGGCGACAACCAGGCACCGGAGCAGGTGTCCGCCATTGTCGAGGCGGACCTGCACCGCAGTGGTCAGTTCAAGCCGCTGCCGGCAAAGAACATGCTCAGCCGGCCGCACACCAAGGACGCGATCATCTACCGGGATTTCCGCGTGCTCGGCCAGGAGTACCTGGTGATCGGCCATACCAAGCCGCGGGACGACGGCCGCTACGAAGTGACCTATGGCCTGTACGACGTGGGCCGCCAGCGTGAACTGTTCAGTGAAAGCTACAGTCCCACCAAAGCGCAATTGCGTGACGTGGCCCACGCCATCTCCGATCGCATCTATGAAGAGCTCACCGGCATTCCTGGTGCCTTCTCCACCAAGATCCTTTATGTCACCCATAACCGTGGCGCCAAGCTGCCTTATCAACTGCAGTACGCCGATGCCGACGGTCATCGGGTGAAGACCATTCTGTCCAGTGCCGAGCCGATCATGAGCCCGTCCTGGTCACCGGATGGCAGCAAGATCGCCTATGTCTCCTTCGAGAACAACGGCAAGCCGAACATTTACGTTCACGATCTGGCCAGCGGGCAGCGTTCCGTGGTCAGCCGGGAGCGGGGCATCAACGGCGCTCCGTCCTGGTCACCGGACGGTCAGCGGCTGGTGATCACTCTGTCCAAGGATGGTAATCCGGAACTGTATATGGTGAATGTGAATGGCGGCGGGTTGACCCGGCTGACGGACAACTACGGTATCGATACCGAGGCGCGCTGGATGCCCGACGGCGAGCACGTGGTGTTCACTTCCAGCCGTTCCGGCGGTCCGCAGATCTACATGCTCAACATCAACGACCGGTCCGCCCGGCGGGTCTCCTTCGAAGGCAATTACAACGCCCGTCCGGATGTCACCCCGGATGGCCGGTATCTGGTTTATGTGCACCGTCGCAATGGCAGTTTCAACGTCGGCGTACAGGACCTGCAACGAGGTACGTTCGATATTGTGACTCAGACCAATATGGATGAGTCGCCCAGTGTTGCGCCTAATGGAAGTATGGTAATTTACGGTACGCAACGTCGCGGCACGGGGGTCCTGGAGGCCGTATCCATCGATGGCAGAGTCAAGGTAGAGCTGCCGTCGAAGGAAGGGGAAGTCAGGGAACCGGCCTGGTCGCCGTTTCTGTAGATGCTGACTCGCATCTCAGGTGTCCGGCCCAGGGTGAGCCACGCGTCAGCGTTGTCACTGACGGGCCGGGGACGGATGCGGAGGTTTCTCCATAAACGGGTCTCAGTGTTCGAAATTACAGGAAATTAATCAGGAGTTTTGTCATGCGTTCATTCGTCAATCCTTTGTTTGCCGTCATTCTGGCCGGCGTTCTTGCCGCCTGTTCCAGCACGCCCACCGAGCAGGACACGTCCGCCACGGACACCTCCGGCATGGATTCCCAGACCGGTACCACTCAGCCGGTTCAGCGTCCCGAGTCCACCCGCCCTGACACCAGCAGCGTTCCGTTGACCGCGGATAACTTCCATAACCATCCGTCCAACTACGACGGCACCACCGATACTCGTGTGATCTACTTCGCATTCGACAGCAACACCGTTCCGGCGGCTGCTTTCGAAACCCTGCGCGCTCACGCGACTTACCTGAAGAACAACGCCAACGCCAAGCTGCGTCTGGAAGGCCATGCCGACGAGCGCGGTACCCGTGAGTACAACGTGGCTCTGTCCGAGCGTCGTGCCCAGGCGGTACAGAAGTTCCTGCGCGTCCAGGGCGTATCCTCTTCCCAGCTGGAAGTGGTGTCCTACGGTGAAGAGAAGCCCGCCGCTTTCGGTCACAGCGAAATGGACTGGGCGAAAAACCGTCGCGTTGAACTGAACTACGTGGCAGGCCGTCCGTAAGCCATGATGTTGAAGCAGGCCATCCATAGACTCGGAACACATGGGTTCATCGGTGCCCTGCTTGCGGGGGCCGTGATTACTGCGCAGGCGCAGACCGGCCCTCTGTCCGTGGAGGACCGCGGCGGTTCACGGGGCGGTGCCCGCACCGTCGCCGCGGAATCCACTGGCGGTAACGACGGCGTGATCATCCTGATGCAGCAAATGCAGCAGTATGAGGAACAGCTTCAGGATTTACAGGGTCAGATAGAGCGTCTGCGTCACGAACTGGATCGGCTCAAAGCCGCCGAGCGCGAACGCTATCTGGACCTGGATACCCGAATCAATGCCCTGGCGGAGAGTACCGCGCCGGCTTCGGCCGATGACGAGAACGCCACTGGGGATGGAGAGGAAGGCGGTGAGCCGGCGGTGGACCCACAAGCCGATCGCCAGGCCTACAATGACGCCCAGCGCAAATTGCTGGACCGTGACTTCGAAGGGGCTGTACCAGCCCTGGAAGCCTATCTGAAAGAATATCCGAATGGCCGCTATCGTCCGCAGGCCCATTTCTGGCTGGGTGAAGCCTATTCCAATCTGAAATCGCCAAGACTGACCCAGGCACGGGAACAGTTCTCCAAGGTGGTGGACGATTATCCGGATCACAGCCGGGCGCCCACCAGCCTGTACAAACTGGCCAGCCTGCAGGCGCGGGGTGGCAGTACCGTCCAGGCTCGCGACACTCTGAATCGCCTGGTCAAACAGTATCCGGATTCCTCCGAGGCCGAGCTGGCCAAAGCCATGCTCAAGCAACTGGGCAACTGAACCGCCCGCCCGGCGCCGGGGAGCCCCCGGCGCCTTCCCTGTGTTAGAATGCGCGCCGTTCCGGGGCCTGATCCCGACCCCGAATGATTCCGCCCTGTTCCGGGCGGCCATCCGTATCCGCCAACGACACCCGTATTCGCCGCCGCTCAGGAGCCACAGTGGAACTGCGTATCACCGAGATTTTTCACTCTCTGCAGGGAGAAGCCCGCAGTGTGGGACGGCCCACCGTCTTCGTGCGGCTGACCGGCTGTCCCCAGCGTTGTGTATGGTGTGATACGGAATACGCTTTTCAGGGCGGGCAGAAATGGTCGCTGGACGATATTCTGGAGACCGTGGATGGCTACGGAGCAGGTTATGTCACGGTGACCGGCGGCGAACCGCTGGCGCAACCCAACTGTCTGCCGCTGCTGACGCTTTTGTGCGACCGGGGCTATGAGGTGAGCCTGGAAACCGGCGGCGCCATGGATATCGCCGGAGTGGACGAGCGGGTCTCGGTGGTGATGGATCTGAAGGCGCCGGGCTCTGGTGAGCAGCACAATAATCGGCTGGAAAACATTCCGCTGCTGCGGCCGAACCATCAGGTGAAGTTCGTGCTGGCGGACCGTCGCGACTACGACTGGGCCCGCTTCATGCTTGATCAGCATCAATTGGCGCGGCGGGTGTCCGATGTGCTGTTCTCGCCGGTGCAGGGGCAGCTGTCACCGACCGACCTGGCGGACTGGATCGTGCGGGACCGCTTACCGGTACGCTTCCAGATTCAACTGCATAAATTACTGTGGAATGATGCTCAGGGGCGCTGAGCCCCAGGAGCCGCGATGATGGAGAACACAACATGAGCACCGCCGTGGTACTGCTGTCCGGGGGCCTGGATTCCGCCACCTGTCTGGCCATGGCGCGGGCCGACGGGCACCGCTGTCACACCATCGCCTTCGACTATGGTCAGCGCACCCGCTCGGAGTTGGACGCCGCCGAACGGGTTTCCCGCGCTCTGGGCGCGGAGTCTCACCGGGTGATCGAGCTGGGGCTGGGAAACATTGGCGGTTCCGCGCTCACCGACCATGACATCGCGGTGCCGGAAGACGTACCGGAAGAAGAGGGCGACGGCATTCCGGTGACCTATGTGCCGGCGCGCAACACGGTGTTTCTGTCGCTGGCGCTGGGACTGGCGGAAGTCCTGGAAGCCGATGTTATTTATATCGGTGTCAACGCGGTGGATTATTCCGGCTACCCGGATTGCCGGCCGGCGTTCATTGAAGCGTTTCAGAACATGGCCAACCTGGCTACCAAGACCGGGGTGGAAGGGCATCCGATCCGTATCGCCACGCCGCTGATGAATTTGTCCAAGGCGGATATCATTCGGGAAGGGACCCGGCTGGGGCTGGATTATGGTCTCACGGTGTCCTGCTATCAGGCCGACGAAGAGGGGCGGGCCTGTGGACGCTGCGACAGTTGCCGGCTGCGCCGCCAGGGCTTTGAGGAAGCATTGGTCAAAGATCCGACAAAGTATCAGGGAGCATGAAAAAAATCCCGGCTCCCCCCTTGTCATGTCGAAATAAATCCGTATTATTTGCGCCTCGTTCGACGGGTCGTTAGCTCAGTTGGTAGAGCAGTTGGCTTTTAACCAATTGGTC
>CEGF01000356.1_pt1 | contig 13590 bp, 9 predicted proteins | sample 306341 | NCBI WGS metagenome assembly CEGF01 (sample SAMEA2755655, study PRJEB7226) | microbial mat metagenome | biome: microbial mat; feature: hypersaline; material: grass silage | place: USA | collected 2014-02-19 | depth 0 m
AATCATTACAGATTTAATTTCGGTATAGTCCTCAATAAATGCGCTGCCAAACTCTCGCCCCGTACCCGAAGCCTTGATACCTCCGAACGGCACTGCGGGGTCGATAAAAGTATGCATGTTGACATACACCGTACCTGCTTCAATTTCAGTTATTAGGCGCAGTGCGCCGGAGAGATCGTTGCTCCAAACACTGGCAGTCAATCCGAAAGGCGAATCATTGATCAAAGCAGGTAATTCATTTATGTCGTCATACGCTAACAGGGTGATTATTGGGCCGAAGGTTTCCTCGTGTAACATTCGATCTTGCGAGTTACGCGCCAGCAATAGGGTTGGTTCTACGAAGTAACCAAGCTGGGGCAGTGCTTTACCACCAAATAGCACCTTGCTCTCCTGATGAGCGACCTGCAAACACTCCATAACTTTGTCGAACTGCGGTTTGTTGGCCAGCGGCCCGAACTGGACACTTTCATCCAGTGGAGAGCCGATCGTCATCTGCTCCAAAGCAGCGCTGAATTTCTCGACCACCTCTTGTAATCGCTCACGTGGTACGTACACACGCTCCGGCGCCGCGCAGACCTGACCTTGGTGTACATATCCACTTTGTATTAGGCCTTCAACAGCCGCATCGACATTTACATCCGGCAGCAATGCAGCTGCGTTTTTCCCTCCCAGTTCCAATGTCACACGTGTAAGGCTAGCCGCCATTGCAGCTTGGCCAACTTTAAGGCCGGTCGGCACTGAACCGGTGAAAGAGACCTTAGACACTTGCGGGTGGTTAATCAGTTCCGCACCGACCCCGCCTGCTCCATTGAGCACATTAAACGCCCCAGGAGGTAAGCCGGCCTCTACCGCTAGCTGTGCCAAACGTAGCATTGTCAGCGGTGTAAATTCGCTAGGTTTGATGATGATAGTACAGCCGGTGACTAACGCGGCGGCGATTTTCCATACACCGATCATCACAGACGAATTCCACGGCACGATGCCTGCTACTACGCCAACTGGTTCGCGACGGGTAAAAGCAGTGTACTTCTCGTCAGCCATGGAGGGAAAAGAAGGGCTCATAGTTTCGCCGTTAATTTTGGTCGCCCAGCCAGCGAAGTAACGTAAAAACATCGCGCTTTGGCTAACTTCGAACAATCGCGATAGATGAATGGTTTTACCTGAGCAAAGGGTCTCCAGCTGGGCCAGTTCCTCACCGTTTGCTTCGATAAGATCGGCCAAGCGGTTAAGAACCACACCGCGCTGATAAGGAGAGGTCTTTGCCCAGCTTCCTTTAAACGCACTGCGGGCCGAAAAGATGGCAGCTTCGATATCGGCAATGCTGGCGCTAGCAATCTCGGTAATCACTTCTTCGTTAGCCGGATTAATAACCGGGATACTAGTATTGGGGTGGCCCATGTAGTACTGGCCATCAATAAAGTGGGCGTGGTTTTGTTGAAGAAAGTCTCGAACCTGAGGCAAAAGCTGTAATTCGTTCATGAGGGCTCCTGGACAATGTGAGATAGTTCAAAGTTAAGGTAACAGTCGTTAGTCAATCAGACCGTGAAGCCCCTTTGTCTGATCGTAAAAAATTAGCTCAAGTGGCAACGATACCAAGATGCCAAGAATCATGGTTCTCACCGCGCACAGATCAGCGCTGTAGTCCGAATCTCGTAGCTACATTGAAGCTGCGCTGAACGGATCGTCGTAAGCTCTATTACATCCTTAATTCGCAATCGAAAAATTGATTGTGGCTGCCAAGTTTGTTGTATATGGCTGCCTAACCTAGTGAGAGGGAATTTTTGAAGCTCATGTTAATTAAGTGTGGGCGGATGCAGACTCTGAGGGCAGCGTACAACTTTAAACGACTTAATGCGTCTTTTTTTCCTGGCTGCACTGTCAGAAGGTATGGGTTAGCGAAACCGATGGAAGCGCAGAAGGAATGGAAATCACAGTACTTGTTGCGATAAAATTTTTAATATTTCAGATGCTTCGGCTGCTACTTCTGATACGCTAAATAAATATAATTGCATATAGATAGTGTAAGGCTTGGTCTGTTACCAAGGCGGATCTGTCACAATAATTCAAATTTCTGGCAGAAAAGAGCAAGTAAAAAAGGTTCGCATATGAGCATATAAAGACCGTGGTTTTATCTAACAATGCTCAATAAATTGCCTTTTGGTTCGTGAGGTTGAAAAATGAATAAAGTAGACAGCCCTAAATCAGGAATGGCGGGCGACTATAGCCCCCTTGTAGATGGGAAGGCTCGAAAGAGGTCTCGTCTCGGCTTCATTACGATGATCTCTATATGTATTGGCTTAGTTATAGTTCAGGGGTCAATGCTGTCGGCCTTGCAGGGTGTAGGGATCGGAGGGGCAGCCTTTGTCGCAGCAGTTATTATTGCGTTCATCCTTTCTCTTTTCAATGCTATGACCTTCTCTGAACTGTCGCTCATGTTCCCGCATGCTGGAACGTTAGGTACGTATACCGAAAAAGCAATCGGGCACTTTCCTGCAATTCTGGCAGTATATGCAGGCTACGTCGTTGTGGGAGTGCTAGGGATTCCTGCCGAGATGTTTCTGGTAGATGCGATATTGAATGAGTTATTGCCCGGTTTGTTCCCCCCGATGCTGATACCGTTTGTTATCTTGATTGCTTTGACAATTACCAATGTTTTGGGTACAGATGTATTCGCTAAGGCGCAAAATTTCTTTGCATTCATTCTAGTATGTGCATTGATAACTATTGGATTAACAGCTGTCACTGGGATCGCCGAACCGTACCCCGTGCTGGAAAATTCAGCACTTACTTGGGACTTAGAAAAGGCATTAAGTATAGATACCATTGGGCTTATTTCCCTCGCGATGTGGATGTTTGTAGGCGTTGAATTTGTTTGTCCAATGATAAATGAAGTCAAAAAGCCAGAGAGGGATATTCCTAGGGCAATGATTCTGTCATTATGTATAATGCTAGGTATATATACCTTCTTTATCTGGGGGGCATCCAAGTACTTAACTCCCGAAACGCTAACCGGAACACCTATTCCTTATCTTGATTATGCGAATGCTGTTTTTGGGAAGGCAGGTCTTCTCTTTGCAACTGTAATGGCTATTGCAGCGACTTGTAGCACTGTCAATACAGTTCTTGCCAGTGTTTCACGCATGCTACAGGGTATGGCAGAAAATGGGCAATCGTTCCCGCAGTTAAAAATAACCAGCAAGCGGTTTGGAACCCCATGGGTAGCCATTGTGTTCATGTCGCTTATGGTTTCTATATTCATGATGACGATGAGTATTGATTTTATCATCGTACTGGTTATCTCAGCATCTACTAGTTGGTTACTGGCTTATATCATAGCTCATGTTGATGTCATTGTTTTACGCATTCGCTATCCAGAATTACCTCGTCCTTATAAAAGCCCTTTCTTCCCTGTGCCACAATTGCTGGGAATTATCGGGATGGGTTACGTTGCATTTAATAACTCCCCTACACCTGAGTTAACACAACAAATTTACATTACTGCGGGAAGTATTCTGCTAGTCATTAGTATCATCGCTGTATTATGGGTCAAGCTATATATGAAGAAAGGGCTTTTCACCCCCGAATAGGCCGGTCTCAAACTTCAAGCGCAACATTATCGATGATGTCTGTCTTTTTCTGTGGTTTAGCCTGGCGAGCCTGATTGTCACTTTGAAGCCAACGAAAGCACATTCATTGCGCTTTATGAACAATGGTTGCGCATTGTGGATATCCGTCAGTAACCCGGTGACTGTACCGTTTAACGACGCCTGAAGGTGTTAACAAGAAACGGAGATCAGCATGAAAGTCAGTGTTATTGGCGGTGGACATGGCTGCTACGCCGCAGCCATCGAGATGGTGGAGAAAGGTTTCGACGTGACATTGTGGCGGCGGGATGGCAATGCTCTGCAGGAGTTGCGTCAATTGGGCTATTTGGTCGTCAAGGATGCGCAAGGTGAACGGCGTATTCAGATTGGTACTCACAAGGATCAATTATCTCTAACAGATAGCCTAACGGAGGCGGCGCAACAGGCGGAGCTACTCATTGTGCCGTTACCCGCCACCTCCCATGACACGCTAGCCGACCAACTGGGGCCGTTACTACGGGATGATCAGGTGGTCTTTCTACCCCCAGGTACATTCGGCAGCTACCTGTTCCACCGAGCGATGCGAAAAGCGGGTAACGACAGCCAAGTGGCCTTCTGTGAAACGGGAACGCTCCCCTATTTGGCGCGTAAGCACGGTGCTAATAAGGTAGTCATCAGCGTTTATGCAACCAGGCTCCCTACCGGTGTCTTCCCCAGCGAACTGTCAGCACACGCCTTCTCTGTATTGCGGGAAGCCTACCCCAGCGTTGAACCCATCGAAGATGGCCTCAGTGGCGCCTTAATGAACGCTGGCCCTATTATCCATCCGCCTTTAATTATGATGAATGCGGGGCCGCTGGAGCATTTTGATGCCTGGGATATTCACAACGAAGGAACCCAGCCCTCTATCCGAAGCGTGACCACAGCGCTAGACAATGAGCGTATCGCGGTGCGCGAAAGGCTGGGTTACCAGCCCTCTCATTTTCCTCTTGCCAACCACTACGCCTCCGAAGGCGAGGAGTGGATGTATGGCCGGGGCGCCCACGGCAAGCTGACCGATAGTGGCGACTGGCGAGAGAACATCGACCTTCATAGGCATCGTTACATGTTGGAGGACACACGGATGGGGCTCTCCTTCATTGTGTCGGTTGGCCGCTGGGCGGGGCAGCCCACGCCAGTGGCGGAGGGGCTGTTGAGCATTGCTTCGGCGATCACAGGCCAAGATCTCTATGCTCAAGGCCGAACGCTGGAAATGCTGGGACTGGATTCGCTCTCCCAGGCGCAGATGCGCTCTTTATTGACGTATGGCATTCAGGCCTGACCTACCGATAGAGGAGACCGCATCATGCAGGACAACATTATCGTCTTGGGGGCCGGAAGAATGGGAGAGGGTATTGCCCTCTCATTTATTCTGGCTGGGAAGGAGGTCGTGCTGATCGACTTTAAGTCGCGCAGCCCTGAAGAGCGTCAGCACTATTATGAGCAGGCTCGCAGTCGACTAGTGACGGAGCTTAAGTATCTTCAGGAGAAGCGGCTCATTCAGGAAGAGCAGATCGCTTCAATGGTGAAGCAACTTCGTATCGTGGATGACCAGCAGGTGCAGATGGTGGCGGGAAGCCGTTTGGCTTTCGAGGCGCTGCCTGAAGTCAGCGAGATTAAGCAGCAAGGGCTGGCCTGGGCAAGCCGACATTTGGATAAAGAGGCTGTTATCGCCTCAACGACGTCCACTTTTCTGGTCACCGAACTCGCCTGCATGGTTAGCCATCCGGCCCGTTTTATGAACGCCCACTGGCTAAATCCTGCCCATTTGATGCCCTTAGTGGAGGTAAGTCGGGGCAAGGATACCGAGCAGCGCTATGTTGATGCGCTGTTCACGGTGCTTAAAGGGATAGGGAAAGTACCGGTGCTGTGCGAGGCGGCGCCGGGCTACATTATTCCCCGCCTGCAGGTGCTGCTCATGAACGAAGCCGCGCGTATGGTCGAGGAGGGCGTTGCTAGCGCCGAGGATATCGATGTGGCCATTCGGGTTGGGCTGGGGTTGCGCTATTCGGTGTTGGGAGTGCTGGAGTTCATCGATTGGGGCGGTGGCGATACGCTTTTCTACGCCTCCAACTACCTGTGCGACAAGCTGGATAACCGCTTCAAGTCACCTGAGGTTATTACCCGCAATATGCAAGAGAAGCGTCGAGGCTTTCAAGACGGCGTGGGCTTCTTCGACTACTCAGGGGTCGATCTGTCGAACTACCGAAGGCAGCGCTCCGACGCTTTTCTAAAGCGTCTTGAGTTGCTTGAGCTGATGCCGACAGTCACTACCCGTTATTAATCCTTCACAGCCTATAAAGCGCCTATAGGAAACCATGCTGTTCCTGTAGGCCTTCGCCGAGGATAGCCATAATGAAAACCAGTACACAGGTGGGAACGTTAACGGTACTAATCGCTGCAATGGCGTTGGTGGGGTGTAGCGATGCTCAGGAAGAGGTAGCCGATGAGCCTAGCGACGACGCCCAAGTGATTACCCTCAGCTACGCTTTTTTTGCTCCAGCGCAGAGCTTTCCTGCTGTTCAGATGGAGCACTGGGCGAAAGAGCTCAATGAACGTACCGATGGGCGTGTCAAGGTCGACCTCTTCCCCGGGGGCTCCTTGCTCACAGCCAGCAACATGTACGATGGTGTGCTGAATGGTGTTGCGGATATAGGGCTTTCAGCCACCTCTTACGAGCCGGGCCGTTTTCCCCTGATCAACTTGGCCGGAAGCCTGACCGGCCAGGACGTCAATTCAGAAATAGCCAGCCGCATGACTTACCAACTGATTCAAGAGTTTGGTGAGCAGATGCCCGAACTCGAAGAGTTCAAGGTCATCACGGCCTTTACCTCCGAGCCTGCCTATTTCCAGACCATTGAACCGATTCGTCAACTGGAAGACCTGAATGGGCTGGAAATCAGAATTTCCGGCGATAACTCCAGGGCGCTGGATGCATTGGGGGTAACAGCAGTCGGTATGTCGCAGGCCGATGCTGGCGAGGCACTTCAATCTGGGATTATCGATGGGTATGCGGCTTCCCGTGAAGTGCTAATGGATATGCAGTTCGCGCGTTTGGCTAAGTATGTGACCGATTACCCCTTAACTAACACCATTTTTGCGGCGCTGATGTCGCGAGAGAAGTGGGAGGCGCTTCCTGCTGATATACAGGCGGTGATCCAGGAGTTGGCGCCGGAGATGGCAACCTTCACCGGTCAATATCTTGATGAGCATATACAGCGTTCACTTGAGTGGGCGCAACAGGAAGAGGGGGTTGAAGTAATAGCACTTGACGATGATGAGGCTAGCCGTTGGGATGATCAGCTCGCTCCGGTCAATGAAACTATCCTGTCGGATGCAGAGCAGCAAGGCCTACCTGCGTATGCCTTTGCAGAACGAATGCAGGAGCTGATCGAGGAGTATCGTACCGAGGCTGAATAAAAAGAGCAGAGGCGACAGTAGCTCAGGGCCAGACGTTGGCCAATTCGTTACCAGTAGTATGTTCGCGGTTTGACTGCAGTGTTTGCACGGGGGTCACCCCATAGACCTCCTTGTACTGTGCAGAGAAGTGGCCAGGGCTGTTGATGCCATGTTGCATGATGACGTCGGTGACGCGATGACCGCGAGGGGCATCAAGCAGCGCCTGGTGCACACTCTTCATGCGTTGCTGAGTAAAATAGGCTTTGGGTGAGAGCCCAATAAATTGCTGGAAGCCGTACTGCAACGTGCGCTTTGATACCCCCACCATCGAGGCCAGTGTCTCGAGCTCGATACCCTGCTTGAGGTTCTGGTCTATATGGGTTTTGGCGCTTTTTACATAGTGTGGGAGAGGAGAAGGGTTACCACTCAAGCGCTGACTGTAGTTGTTCATGAACAGCCCCAGCAGACTGTCATATAAGTACTCTTCCATCAGCTTGATTTGCTGGCGCGGGGCATTTTGCTGGTGAAGAGAGTCGGTGAGACGGGCAAAATACTTGATGGTATCCAGCAGAAAAACCGTGCCGGGATAGTGCTCGGGAAAGTAGTGGTCAAAGATGATCGGAAGGTCAATGCGTTGATCGAGCCGACACGACAAGCGTTGCTCCAACTGATGACGCGGTACTCGAACGATGATGTTATGGCAGTTCGGAGAGGTTTGGATGAGGGCGCGTTGACAGGGGGAAGTGACGGTAATACCTCCCTGAACCATACTCACCTGACGGTCAGCGTATACGATGGTTCCCTGACCTTCGAGAGTGATACGAAACAGGTAAACGTTCGACTCTTCGACAGGGTCAATTTCGACATTGGCACCATACTGCAGTTCGATAATAGCCAATTGGTCGAAGCTGACCGCACTTAAGCGTGAGGCAAGTCGCGGGCCGTCAAATAAACGCATGCGATGTGGGCACAGGTAGTGGGTAACATGCTCACGAATGATCTCTTGTGAATCGGTGCGCAGAATAGCGTGCTTCTGCAGCAGAAACGGTGTTGTACCCATGGTTCACCTCAACAATGCACCAAGCAGGTGATGGTTTTGGGGTGTGAAGCCGAGGCAATATCTGCTGGGCCAGTAGATGCCATGCACTATCCCTAGAGGCTCCAGGCGCTTACACTCGAATGGATATATGCTAGAATAATCCACTATTTTTTTGGATGGCGTGCTTCTTATGGTCGACAAGGATGAATTATCGTCTTCCTTTTTTCCTCTTGCCGATGAGTTTCGCTCGCGTGATTTTCCTTTTTATTGGGTCGCGAGGCTGAATGCTAAATACAGCGCTGATGTCGATACACTACTGAAACCACTCGGACTCAGTTCGTCTAAGTGGCGCATTCTCATGATCCTACATGAACATGGGCGCCTTAGCATGTCGGATATATCAGTACACGCTGTTGCAAAATTGTCAACTATCACCAAAATCGTATACCGAATGCAAGAGTCGGGTTTGCTTAAAACAGAAGCCAGCCCGCAGGATGGTCGCGTCACTGAAGTAGAGCTTACCGAGGCGGGTGAGGCGAAGTTGGATATTGCGCGGCAAGTTACTAGCCGTCTGGTGGAAAAAGCCTTTGCCGATTTCAGTAAACAGGACATTGTTTATATCAATCAGTGCTTGAGTAGGATGTTTCATAACTTAAACGCGCTTTAAGGTCTAGAGGGACGCTGGAATTACTGCCGTCGTGGCCAAAGTGCTTACATTTGTCCTATGGGTTATCTAATAGCCCTGCCCTTTCCTGGACTACTCCTTTTTATTCAAACTTCAGCTTAGCGCTTTTGCTTAAACGTCACGCGGGTAGTGAAATTGCCACGCTTTTCACAGTAGCCCATTCATTAGTCGTAAACTATACGTCGTAATTAAGCAGGATATTCCCTATCTCTTGTGAAAGTTACGAGTAGGTTAAGTACGAAAATAACAACCATTTTATGTTTAAATAACTGATTTTATTGGCTATATGTGGTTTTCTGCATTCATGCCAATTTACTCAATTAGGTATGCATATCAACCTGAGAGGTATTGGTAGCGCGTTACTTCAAACGTAACACTCACCTGCACCGTTATTGCTATGCAGGTAAAACGATCATGTCGCATAACACAGGGGCCGTTGAACAAGCGCCCTACCCTGAAGCCTTTGCTTTTAAGCCAATCTCTCTTGTGATGGGTATCGTCATTGGCTTGGGTGTTTTCTTCCTGTTGCCTGAAACGCTGGCCTTCAATGCTCGTCTTGTGGCAGGCATTGCGATGCTGATGGCCACCTGGTGGATGACAGAGGCGATACCCATTCCTGCCACGTCGCTGTTGCCGCTTGTAATGTTCCCTTTTTTCGATATTGCCACGGTCGGTGAGACCGCCTCGCCCTATGCCCATAGCATTGTCTTTCTAGTGTTGGGTGGCGTACTGCTGGGCTTGGCAACGCAGCGCTGGAATTTACATCGCCGCTTCGCGCTACTGACGGTGCTCACCGTGGGTACTAAGCCGGCTCAAATCGTCTTTGGTTTGATGTTCGCTAGCTGGTTTATCACCATGTGGGTGAGCAATACCGCCACCGCAGTGATCATGGTGCCCATTGGAGGCTCGATCATTGCGCTAGTAAAGTCACTGGGTAACGGTGATGACACGCCCAAGTTTTCTGCCTCTGTGCTACTGGGCATTGCCTATGCCATCACCATCGGCTCCATGGCCACATTGATCGGCCAGCCGCCGATGGCGCTAATGCGGGCCTACATGGAAGACACCCACGGGCTTAGCATCGGTTTTGGCCACTGGATGCTGGTGGGTGTGCCGTTCTCATTCACCATGCTAATGCTGGCTTGGTTTGTGCTTAACAAACTGGTGTTCCGCTCGGAAGTCGAGAGCATCCAGGGTGGCCGGGCGATGATCGAGACAGAGCTCAAGGGAATGGGCCGACTATCGCCTGAAGAGTCACGTGTATTGATGGTTTTTGCCGGGGCAGTGTTCTGCTGGGTATTCCTGCCGTTAATCGCGAGAATTCCTGTCGTGCAGAGTGCGCTGCCGTGGTTGGGTAACATCAACGATACCAGCGTGGCGATTCTCTCGGCGATTCTGATGTTTGTGATTCCTGCCTCTAATGGAAAAGGGGCGTTGCTGGAGTGGTCGGCTACCCGAGACGTGCCCTGGGGGGTACTGATTTTGTTTGGCGGTGGCCTAACACTCTCTGCCCAGTTCACCGCCACTGGCTTGAGTGCATGGGTTGGCGAGAGCGTCTCGGGATTATCGGACTTACCTCCGATTCTGATCCTAGCCATCACTGCTATCGTCATTATCCTATTGACCGAGCTAACCAGTAACACGGCGACGGCGGCTGCCTTCTTCCCGATTATGGGATCTATTGCCGTGGGACTGGGTATCGAACCTTTTCTGATGACCATCGTGGTTACCTTTGCCGTGAGCTGCGCCTTTATGTTGCCCGTGGCGACACCTTCCAATGCAGTGGCTTTCGCGACCGGGGATCTTCCCATCAAAAACATGATTCGGGCAGGCATCTGGCTCAATATCATCGGCTTGCTGGTGATTATGGTTGCGCTCTACACCATCGTTCCCCTGGTATTCGATGTCTCTTTCTAAACCGTGGCTGCCAACGTCGTTGGCAGCCAGTCTGATTTGACGATATCAGATATTCGGCCTAAAGTGTTCGTTATGCAAATTAGTGTTCGCAATAAGAACAAAGAGGCTTCCATGTCCCAGCCCTGTATTATCTGTGTCGCCATTACCGGTAGTCTGCCACGCAAAGAGAACAATCCTGCCGTACCGATTACGGTTGAAGAGCAGATTGAGAGCACCCAGGCGGCGTTCGAAGCAGGGGCTACCATCGCCCACTGCCATGTGCGCAACGATGACCAAACCCCCTCATCTGACCCAGAAAAGTTTGGCCGCCTGATGGAGGGGCTTAAGAAGCACTGTCCCGGCATGATTATTCAGCTCTCCACCGGCGGGCGTTCCGGGGCAGGAGAAGCCCGGGGTGGGATGCTCCCGCTGAAGCCTGATATGGCCAGCCTCTCGGTGGGCTCCAATAATTTCCCCAATCGCGTTTACGAGAATCCGCCGCAGCTGGTGGAGTGGCTTGCCGATGAGATGCTCACGTATGGCATTAAGCCTGAAATCGAAGCGTTTGATCTGTCGCATATCCATCAGGCGGTTGCACTCTCCAAGCAGGGAAAGCTGAAAGCACCGCTCTATGTGCAGTTTGTCATGGGCGTTAAGAATTCGATGCCAGCGGACAAGCCAACGTTTGATTTCTATATCGAGACACTCAAGCGGCTAGCGCCGGATGCACAGTGGTGTGGCGCAGGCATCGGCGCCAATCAATACGTACTTAATGAGTGGTCGATTGCTGCAGGCGGTCATACGCGTACCGGGCTTGAGGATAACGTTCGCCTGGACAGTAATACGCTGGCGCCTTCCAACGCGGCGTTGGTCGAGCGTACCGTCGACTTATGCGAAAGGTATGAGCGCCCGGTAGCTACCTGGCAGCAGGCCCGTGGGATGCTTGGGTTGAGAAATGCGTGAGAATGTTAGCTGCTACCCACTACCCACTACCCATCGATGAGTGAGGAAACATACTCAAGCATCATCGAATTGCTGTGCAGTCGCCTTTAAGGTGACAAAGAGGGCCACTTACTTCGCGATATGTCAGTAGTCACTGGTAATTTTCCATAAAGTAGCCAGCATTATCCTTTTGTCGTAAAAGTATTTTGTAGCGCGATGTGGTTGAGAACCCTAGCGGCCGCGGCAAATGGCTGTCGTATCGGGCTAACGGCTGAAGCGCTACGGCACTTCTCATTTCGTTATTTAAGGCATCCATGCTCATTTAGTGATTAGCGGTGCAGCGTTAAGCTGTACTAATCTTTATTGTAGTAATTTGATTTTACTGAATTTTAATCTGTCGGAATTTGAGGGGATTTATTTTTAGTTTGTTTTGCACGGTTTAATTTAAGCCGCAGCTACAAATGAGCGTTAAACAGCAATGTTAATGCTGGGTTGGCGATACCTTTACGGTATGGAAAGGCACTTAAACAATATTGGTTTCTAAAATCAGATGCTACCAAACTGCAGCCTAGTCAACGATTGCCAGACGCTGGAGCCTGCATGTCAACCGTCATCCAACATATTGAGACGCTATTGGTCGACCTACCGACCATCCGTCCTCACAAACTCTCCATGACCACTATGGCCTGCCAAACCATGGTGATTGTGCGCATGCGCCACTCCGACGGTATCGAAGGGCTCGGCGAAGGCACCACCATTGGCGGCTTGGCCTACGGCCCAGAAAGCCCGGAGAGCATTAAGCGCAATATTGATATTTACCTAGCCCCCCTGCTGGTCGGCCAGCCTTCCAACAATGTTCACCAGTTGCGCGCTCGGCTTCACCGCCATGCACGCGGCAACATGATCGCCAAATCTGCCTTAGAAACGGCTCTGTTGGATGCTCAGGGCAAACGCTTGGGATTGAGCGTCGCCGAGCTGCTGGGCGGCGCACGCCAAGATCACTTGCCTGTGCTATGGACGCTAGCCAGCGGTGATACCGCCAAAGATATTGATGAGGCCATGCTGCGCTTAGAGCAGCGTCGGCACTGCGACTTTAAGTTAAAAATTGGTGCTAACCCTGTGGATCAGGACGTGCGCCATGTGGCGGCGATCAAGGAAGCGCTGGGTGATCGAGCCAGTGTGCGCGTTGATGTTAATCAGGCCTGGGATGAGTCGACCGCGGTGCGCGGTATTCAGGCACTGCAGGATGCTGGTATTGAGTTAATTGAGCAGCCCATCCACGCCCGCGAACACGCCGGGTTAGTTCGCTTGGCTAACCGCTTCAATGTGCCAATCCTCGCCGATGAGGCGGTGCAAGATGCACGCGACGGGCTTGATCTCGTCTGCGGCGGCTTCAGTGGTGCCTTTGCGCTGAAGATTGCCAAATCCGGCGGTATTTACGGGGTGCTAGAGCTAGCTCACGTCGCCCAAGCGGCTGGCATTGGCTTATATGGTGGCACCCTGCTGGAAGGCACTATCGGTACGGCTGCCTCTCTACATGCCTGGGCAACGCTGCCAGCAATGGCCTGGGGCACGGAAATGTTCGGCCCGCTGCTGCTGCAAGACGATATCGTCGTTTCTCCTCTCAACTATACCCAATTTGGGGTGGAGTTACCGCAAGGGGCTGGACTTGGCATCACCCTTGATGAGGATAAGTTGGCGCACTACTCACGTAAGTGAAAGTCTCTTAAATAACAGTCACGTAAGTAAAAGCCACGGCAAATAAAGCCATCGTTTGCGATCGCCCGCGATGAAAGAGGAGAGCCATATGCTGTTTCAAGTTGAGATGACCGTTAAGTTGCCGCCCGACATGCCCGCCGAGCAGGCAGCCAAGATCAAGGCAACGGAAAAGGCGTATTCCCAAGACCTGCAGCGCCAGGGCAAATGGCGCCACTTGTGGCGGGTAGCGGGTAGCTACTCGAACGTTAGTATTTTCGACGTGGAGGACAATGCTGAGCTGCAAGAGC
>CEGF01004616.1_pt1 | contig 13323 bp, 10 predicted proteins | sample 306341 | NCBI WGS metagenome assembly CEGF01 (sample SAMEA2755655, study PRJEB7226) | microbial mat metagenome | biome: microbial mat; feature: hypersaline; material: grass silage | place: USA | collected 2014-02-19 | depth 0 m
GTAATAGTAGACATCATGGATAGAGGCAAAGGCGGCGTCGTCTACAGAATTCCGATGCTGGAAGTCTTTGAGAGTCTTTCTCTTAAAGATGAATTTGTTATGGCCGTTGTGGATGACGGCCAGCTCCCGGACGCGTGTGCAGAGACCACGCCAGACCAAAAAATTATTAAATTGAGACAGTCACTATACTTGGCTGCATGCAACGGAGATCAGGACAGCTTATTCACGTTAGCGCATGAGTTGGGGCATCTATACATGCATGCCGATCAACCAAACACATTCGCAAGAGGAAGCGTCTCTTACAGCCGAGAAGAAGATTGCGAATGGCAAGCAGATCAGTTCGCTAGTGAGCTTTTGATTGATCGGAGATTGCTACAAACTGACTGGAGCATAATGAAGGTGATAGAAACCTTCGGAGTAGAGTGGAAGCTAGCTAAAAAAGCGCTTGATGAAAAAAGGTGGGAAGAAATGCTCGCAAAGCCATTCAGGCTACAAACAACCCCCCCACCTATTTCATGAGGTGCTATCAGGACAAGGGAGAAACCGCCCTCCTTTGTGCATAGAAACTGATAGTCGACACCTCATTCACGTCTTGGCGGACTGAATGGAGTTTAGATCCGGTTTCTGTGCTCGTCAATGGCGGATTTATGAGGGCTTTAAGCCATGTCAGCACATGACGATGATATCGTTGTAGTTTATACCCGCTTCATCACTCGCGGAGGAAAGCGGATTTACCACCCTAACGGAGGAGTCTATCGGTTAGAGATTCCCCGTCATAAATATAGGGGGTAGCGTTAATCTACCGAACCGGGCTAAGAGCCCGGTTTTTTTGTACCCAAAACTCCTAAAATCCTTTAATCCACGCTAAACGCCGCCCGCCACCCTAGCCCCCGATCATGGGGGCATGACTACACACAGCCTTCACTCCAAGCCCCGCGTTGCCGTTTGCGCCCTCAGCGTGCAAACCACTAGCGACAAAACGCGCCTGATGCCTGCTGGCACCTTTCACGCACCGCGTGGGGCTGCAGAAGGTACCGGCCCTTGGCACCTGACCGCCGAAGCTGCTCAAGCGATTATTCGCTTGGCCGCTGCGCGCAGTACCGATATCGCCATCGACTACGAACACCAAACCCTTTACGCCGAAAAGAACGGCCAGCCCGCGCCCGCCGCTGGCTGGGTCGACCCGCGCTCGCTTGAGTTTCGGGACGATGGCTTATATGGCGGGATTGCTTGGACTGCCAAAGCCCGCGCAGCGATCACGCCTGGGCCAAACGGCGAGCCTGCTGAATATCTCTACCTCTCCCCCGTATTTCCCTACGACGCCAACGGTGTGCCGTTAGACCTGCTGCACCTGGCATTAACCAACACCCCCGCCATTGATGAGGGCGCGGCGCAGCTTGCCGCTGCTCGGATGGCGATTACCCACGACGTCACTAATGACGCCCAGGAGATCGACACCGTGAAACGTGAGCAACTGATTCAAACCCTTGGTTTAGCCGCTGAGGCAACCGATGAGCAGATCGACACCGCTATTGCTGCACTGAAGGCCGCCCAGGCGGATGCCGAGGCGTTCCGCCAGGCGTTGGGTGCCAAAGACGACGCGAAGCCCGAAGACGCCGTGGCCGCACTTAAAGCTACCAGTGCTAGCGCTCCCGTAGACATGAGCCAGTACGTACCCAAGGCCGCGCATGAAGAAGCCCTGGCGGTGCTGCGCACCGGCGTTGTCGCCAATGAAAAGGCGGAGATGGAGCGCCTCATTAAAGAGGGCCTAGACGACGGAAAGATCTTCGGCCCTGCGTATGCCGACCACTTACGCGCTCAAGGCCTCGCAGCGCTTAAAGCCCACCTGGATGGCGCGCCCAGCATCGCCGCACTCAAGACAACTCAGACCCAGGGCAAGCCACCGGAAGGTGCCGAGACCAAAGGTGACGGCGAGCTGACCGATGCAGAGCTGGCGGTGTGTAAAGGCATGGGCCTAACGGCTGAGCAGTACAGCGCCGCTAACCCAGCCTAATCAGTCGCACTAACCCAACAGGCAAGAGGATCACACCGTGGCACTTACCAAAAATCGCAATACACCGTATCGCCATAACACCAGCCGCAGTCACGCGCTTGCCGCCGGTGCGGTGGTGTTTGCTGGTGGCATCGTCGCCATTGCAGCCAGTGGCTTTGTGGCCGCTGGCTCAACCGCTACGGGCTTGGTAGCCGTTGGCGTGGCCACGCACTACCAGGACAACACCACCGGCGACGCTGGTGACCAGCACGTTAATGTGAAGGTCGGCTGCTTTGCCTTCGATAACTCTCTCGATGCCGACGAAATCACCGCCGCTGATGTGGGCAAGCGCTGTTACCTGGTAGACGACCACACCGTCGCGAAAACCGATGGCGAAGCTGCTCGTTCTATTGCGGGGATCATTGACGGAGTTGATGACTTTGGCGTGTGGGTACTTATCGATCCCACCTCCGGCGCGAACCTGTAACGCCCCATTAACGGCCCGCTTGGCCCAAGAGGATAGCAACCATGGATTTAAATAACGCCAACCTGAACGCACTGTTCAAGGCCTATAAGGCCAACTTCCAGCAGGGTTTCAACTCTGTCGGCGACGCGGGCAGCGTACATGAACAGTTCTGCACCATCGTGACCAGTACCACCGCCGTGGAAGTGTACCCGTGGCTGAAAGCCTTGCCACGTATGCGTGAATGGCTGGGCGACCGTGTTATTCACGGCCTGGAAGGCGCGGACTTCTCAATCAAAAACCGCAAGTTCGAGCTAACCGCTGGCGTCCCCCGCGACAGCATCGAAGACGATACCTATGGCCTGTATGCGCCGGTTTACCAGGAGTTTGGTCGTTCAAGTCGTGAGCATCCCAACGAAATAGCCGTTGAGGTGTTAGCCGCAAACCCGCTCTGCTACGACGGCAAGCGCCTGTTTGCCAATGACCACCCGGTGTTGGATGCCAAGAAGAAGGAAGTCGGCGTTTCAAACGACATGGGTGGCAATGGCGCCGCCTGGTATGTGATGGATCTGACCCGCGCCATCAAGCCGATGGTGTTCCAGAAGCGCCGAGACTATGACTTCCGCGCCCTGACCAACCTGGATGACTCCCAAGTCTTCATGACCGACAACTTCCTCATGGGCGTGGATGCCCGTGTGAATGCCGGTGCAGGCCTATGGCAACTGGTGGTTCGCTCCAATCAACCGTTCACCGCCGAGAACTACGAAGCCGCCCGCAAGCGCCTGCAAGACCTGAAAGGCGACTATGACCGTCCGCTAGCCCTGCGGCACAGCCACACCATGGTGCCTAGCAACATGGAAGGCCCCGCGCGACGCGTGCTCACCAACGCCATGAACGCAGCAGGCGCCACCAACGAATGGGCAAACACCTCGCAGCTCATCATGAACCCCTGGCTGCCCAGCGCTGCATAAGCCTGGCTAAAACAGCTGACTAAAAAAGGAGAGCTCGCCCATGCCCTACTGCACGCAATCGGATCTCATCGAGCGGTTTGGTGAAGACGAGCTGCTCGCGCTAGCCCGAGACGAAACAGGCATGGCCATCGACACCGCCGTGGTGGAACGCGCCTGCGACGACGCAAGCGGCGAGATTGACGGCTACGTGAGTGCAGCAGGTTACCCCGTGCCGCTCTCACCGGTGCCACGCATCGTTATTGCCAATGCGTGTGATATCGCACGGTACCGGCTCTATGACGAACACGCGTCCGACCAGGTGCAGAAGCGCTACGACGACGCTGTGAAGTTCCTCAAGTCGGTATCACGCGGCGACGTCAAGTTGGGTATCTCGACCGGCCCCGCCAGCAGCAGCGCGGGCAGCGTGCAGATGAACTCAAGCCGCCAGGTGTTCACCGGCGGCGGTTTTTAAGGAGATGGCCATGAGTGCCAAACAGACCACTAAAGCAGCTGAGAAGAAAGCCCCACCAGTGCCGCGTAAAAGCGTCCAGGTGCGGGTGAAAACCAAAGCCACCGGCGCCAAGCGCACGAACAGCGGTGTGATTTTCACCAACGAATGGAAGTACCTGACGTTGGATGACAAAGGCAGCGCCTACAAGGCCATCAGCACCGATACCGCCCTGGTGATGGAGCATGCGGCGCCGCCTGCCAAAGCTGCGGTCACTGAAGCTGAAGCGCCAGCAGGCAAAGAGGCCAAGTAATGCTGCTCAGGCTCACGCCCTTTGTCGAACGCTTAAACGCCCTGGAAGGCATACCCAAGGTGCAGATGGCAGCGGATGTCGAAGCTGCCCAGAGCACCAAGGTATTTCCTAGCCTGATGCTGGTGTTAGGGCGTGACAACGTGGATCACGTGGATATGAGTGATGGTGCAGATCACGTGGTAAAGCCAGAAATACTGCTGGTGAGCGGTATTCAGCGGCGCAATCAGCCGATGGGTAACACCGATGATGAGTTGGCGAATCTGCGTGAACCACCCATTAGCAGCTTGATGAACTGGATACCGCCGGGCTGCGACAGCGCCATCAAATGGCGACGTGGTCAGCTTCTAAGCCTAAAAAGTTACGCCCTCTTCTGGGTTGACGTATTTACCACTGAGTACTGGTGGAAGGAGAACGAACAGTGAGCACTGAAACAGGCATGAAGGAGAATCGCAGAGCACTGATTGTCGCTCTGGAGTCCGAATACAACGATGGCACCACAACACCTGATGCGGCCAGTCAGGCTATCTATGCCATTGAAATCAACCCTACACCGCTGGCCGGTAACAACATTCCGCGCGACTTCGTGCGCCCGTTTTACGGGAACTCTCCCCAGGCCCCAGGGGAGAAACACACCCAAGTACAGGTTCAAGTCGAGCTGAATACAAGTGGCGAGCTAGGAACCCCTCCGCCATGGGGCACTATGCTGCGCGCTTGCGGCTGGAGTGAAGTGATTGAGGAAGGCGAACGCGTCATCTATAGCCCTGTTTCCGAGAACGAAGACTCGTGCGTGTTCTTCGCTCATATCGACGGCAATCTCCATAAAGGCCGTGGTGCGCATGGAACAGTGGAGTTCTCCCTGAATGGTAACAGCAGGCCCACTTTGAACTTCACGCTATCCGGCCTAGTGAGCCCTGTGACCCAGGAGCAACTACCGGCAGTAACGTTCAGCCACTGGAAAAAAGCCTTGGTGGTCAATAGCACCAATACCGAGGAGATGGAATTGATGGGTGTTCAGACACCGTTCAGTCAGTTCTCTCTGAATATGAGCGGCCAAGTTGAGCACATGTCGGAGATCGTTGGTGGCGCTGATATCGAGATCACCGGACGTGGCCCCTCCGGCACGCTGCAAATCAAAGACCCTGGCGTTGGCGTCAAGAACTATTTCGAGGTTCACGATAATGCTGAAACCGGCCCGCTCAAGCTCACACACGGCAAAACACCCTCCGAAATGATTACGTTCTACATGCCTTCTATCGGTATTGAAGCGCCGACCTATTCCGGTGTGAAAGGTAAGCAGATGTTGACGATCAACTACACCCCAGAGTACGTCGACGGCAACGACGAAGTGATGATCGTTGTGGGTAACCCCATTCCTGAAGAAGCCCCTTAACCACCGCCTAAACGGCCCTTAACCAGCGTTTAACAAGCAACCAATTAGGAGAACTACTCGTGTTCACAGTCAACGTAAGCCGTACCTACAAATACCCCGTTTCAGTGACCGTCTACGACGCAGAAGGCAAGGAGCATACCGGTAAGTTCAAGGCTATTTTCAAAGTCGTCCCAGAAGATGAACTACGCAACTCTGGGGCCGATGTCGCACTGCTAGACCAAGTGCTGCTGGGAGTGGAAGAGATCCGCCTGACAGGTGAAGACGGCAAAGCGCTAGAAGGTGACGAACTGCTACATGCCGCCAAGAATGACTCCGCTATTTGTGCCGCGCTCCAGAGCGCGTATCAAGCGAGTATCCAAAAAAAGAACCGACCGCGAATCTTCTAGAGGCTGGGATCCATTGGGCTGAGGCCAGCACGGCTCAGCCCAACCTGGTCAAGGAAGACCTCTCCGCCCTGGGCATCACTCTCGGCGGCGAGCTGGCAGAAGAAGCTGAGGCAGCGGCAGCAGAACCGGATCAGTTCGAGGTTTTACCCGAAAACTGGGACGCTCTTGAGATATTCCTGCGCTGCTGCCGACAGTGGCTATTCAGGGGCATGGACGGGCACCGCGAAGCATTAGATATACAGGCAATCATCAGCGTGCTCAGCCTCTACCAGCTACCCCCAGCAGAACAACTTGAGCGGCTGGATCAAGTGCAGATGATTGAGCGCGGCGCACTCAGCGTCATGAACCAACCCCGCAACTAGCCGTTAGAAGGAAACACCGTGGCGAACAATCTAACGCTAAGCGTCACCCTGACCGGCGATAACCGCCAGCTTTCGGGCACCTTAAAAGATGCCCAGGGTGACGTGCGGGAATTCAGCGCAACGACGGAGCGGGAGAGCAAAAAGGCCGAAACAGCGTTAACGGCTCCAGGCCGTAGCGCCATCACGGTTTCCGACCACCTACGCACTACTCAGCGGGAAGCCCGCAACTTTGGTACTGAAACTGTTCAAAGTGGGCGGCAGGCAACACAGGCGCTTACTCAGGCCAGTAACGAAGCACAAACAACGGCTGGGCACCTCACTCAGCTAAAGGCAGTCGCCGCCGGTGTTAGCGTAGCGTTTGCCACTATGGGCGTTCGTGAGTTCGTTGCGGACACCTATACAGCTGTTAGTGGATCTCAGCAGCTTCAAGCGTCACTTAAAACTGTCACTGGCTCTATTCAAAACGCCTCGACCGCTTGGGATACACTGCTGGGTTTCGCAGCAGACACCCCTTTCACGCTAGACCAATCGGTTCAGGGATTTATCCGCATGCAGTCGCTGGGGTTAAACCCTACCCTGGAAGCACTGCGTTCGTACGGCAACACCTCCGCAGCCATGGGTAAAGACATGATGCAGATGGTTGAAGCCGTGGCAGATGCCACGACAGGAGAGTTTGAGCGCCTCAAAGAGTTTGGTATTCGTGCCAGTAAAGAAGGTGAGCAAATATCGTTTACCTTCCAGGGAGTGACGACCACCGTAGCCAATAGCGCTAATGCTATCAGTCAGTACCTGCAACAGATCGGTAAAAACCAGTTCGCGGGTGCCATGGCAGATCAGATGGACACGCTGAGCGGTAAGGCGTCCAACCTGGAAGATACTATCTACCAGTTCTACTTGGCTATTGGCGACGCTGGAGCTACCGAAGTATTCGAAAGCACGCTGGCCAATGCAAGTAACACCGTTGAGTTCCTCACCGACAACATCGATACGCTAACGTCCGGCGCCGAAGTGATGGCTGCGCTGATCGGTGGGCGCGTCGTGGTTGCGTTCGCCAATGCCACCGCTGCAAAGCTAGCAGCTACACAACAGACAATTGCGTATCAGCTCGCGTTGGCACGCATGGCTGGTGTATCGGGTACCGCCGCCGCTGCACAAACGGCATTAGCAGGTGCTTCTCGTGCCGCTGCGGGTGCGCTGACATTAGTGGGTGGCCCTGTTGGCGCGGCCATGCTGGCTGGCGGCGCGATCTATTATTTCCGTGAAGAGCTGGGCTTAGTCGCCCCCAAAGTGCAGACGGCAACCGACCGCGTTGACGATATGACCAGCGCGCTGGACGCCAACTCCGAAGCCGCGCTTAAAAATGCCAGAGCAATGCTTGAAGCTGAGCAACAGTTTCAGCAGTTCCGCCAAGCCACATTGGCAATGGACGTTTCCCGCCAGCGTCAAATTGTGGCGGATGAACAGCGCCAGTGGGATGACGTGGGCGGCCAAGCAGCTTTTGGTATGGGGCAGCGCAGCGAGTCACAGCAAGCCCTGCATGAACTTCAAGTAGAGCTGATGAACACCCGCAACGCGATTGATGCAGCGGGCGGCTCCGTCACTGAAATAGATGAAAAGCTCGCGCAGCTTGAACGAACAACGCGTGAAACCGTTACGCCAACAGCAGACTTGGGTGAAGCAAACAAAACCGCCGCCGCTCATGCCAAAGAACTCGCAAAATCCACCCAGAGCCAAGCCGATGCCCTAGAAGACCTCTACGATCGGCTTATTCCCGGCCGCCGCGAAACAGTCCAGCTAGCCCGCGACATACAGACGCTGAACCTGGCCATCGCCATGGGCACCGGCAACATCGCCCAAAACATTCAGGCGATGGGGCTGCTACAGCAGCAATACATCGAAGCCCAGAACGATACCGACGACCTCGCCGATAAAACGGTCAAAGCCGCGTTCACTATGGAAGGCGCCTGGGACGAAGTGCGCCTGAACGGCCTGCGCCGCCTTGATGATGGTTTTGCCGAACTTTGGGAAAGTGCGCTCGACGGCAGCTTGAACGCTGGCGAACTCATGAAGAAAGCGCTCGCGCAAACGTTGGCTGAAATGGCCCACATGGCCATCACTCGCCCGATCACTGTGCAGCTCGCGACCAGCATGGGGTTTGGTGGCAGTGCAGCTGGTGGCCAGCAGGCGGGCGGTGGCTTGGGCTCCGGCAACCTGATGAGCATGGGCAAAAACGCCTATAACGCGGTTACAGGTGGCTTCAACGGCATCCAGTGGGGCGGCGCTGGCGGCGCTCAAGCCTATGGCGGTACCGGATTTGCTAACGCGGCAACATCCGGCACAGGCGCCACCGGCTGGATGGGCGGCAGCATGCAGAACTTCCAAGGCATGCAAGGCCTAGCCGGGGCCGGTGCAGGTTTTGCAGGCAGCTTCGCCGCTGGCTCAGTGTTTGGAAAGTCCGCCGAACAAGAGATTGGAAGCACGCTCGGCGCGCTGGCAGGAACTTACCTTGCGGGCCCGATCGGCTCAGCCATCGGTTCATTCCTGGGTGGCGGTGTCGGCTCTTTGTTTGGCAGCGAACCCACAAAATTTAGCGGTCGTTTTGGCACTACCGCATCACTCGACCGCAGCGAAGGCGCCGGTAAAGACGGCGTGTTCGAGCACCAATCCGATGGCCGCTTTTACCGCGAAACCGCGCTGGGCTATGCGGGCTTCCGCGACCAAGGCACGGAGAGGTTGCAACGCGCAGGCGTCGGCGAGGATAAGCAGTGGGCAGAAGATCTCGTCAACGCCACCGCCGCCATGGACGCCTTAACGGTCAGCGTAGCCCGCTCTGATGAAGAGATCGCGACGATGCGCGACACAGTCCAAGGGCTGGAAGCGTCAGGCCGCAACGCTGGCGAAATCATTGAGTTCGCCCTCAAAGGCCGCGCACTGGCCGCCCTGGAGTCGATCGGACACACGTTCAGCGATGCTGTTAGCTCGCTGCCTGCCGATGAGTTCACCGCCCGCTTAGAGATCATGGCAGGCGGCATGGGCGTACTCATGCAAAGCGCCGACCGCCTGAACCTTCAGTTTGACGCCACCGCCGCAGGCGCTCTGGAAGCCGCCGGAAACCTGGCGCAAATCGCAGGCGGCGTCGAAAACCTGGCCGCGATCAACCAAGGCTACTACCAGGCCACATACACCGAAACCGAGCGACTAAGCCGCTCCCAAGCCGAGCTGCGCGCCTCGCTGGCAGGCGTCACCGACCAGGTGCCCACCACGGTTGCAGAACTACGCAACATGGTCGAAGCCCAAAACCTCAACGACGCCGCCGCTGGCGAGCTAGCCGTGCGACTTATGGGGCTAGCCCCAGCGCTCAAGCAAACCAGCGATGCAGTCCGCGATGCGATCGAGCAGCAGTACCAAGAAAGCCTAGGCCGCGCCCCGGATGCGTCGGGCCTTGACTACTGGTTTAACCAGGTAGCGACTGGTGGTGCAACGCTAGAGCGTGCCCTCTCAGCGATCGCCGCTAGCTCAGAAGCCGCCAGCCAATCCGCAGGCGGCGCAGCAGACAGCATCGATGTTATGGCGGATGCCCTGCGCGAGCGCGAATCGTTAGACCGTCAGCTCCTGCAAGCCCAGGGCAACACCGATGAGCTGCGCCGTCGCGAGCTTGAAGCAACAGACCCCAGCAACCGTGCGCTACAGCAACGCATTTGGTACATCAACGACGAACAGGACGCCATTCGTGCAGCGCAGGCGCGCCAGCAAGAGCGCAATCGTGCCATTGAGCAAGAAGCAAGCGCCATGGCCCAGGCCCGCGAGAAGCTTGCAGGCTTTAGCACCAGTATTCGTAACTGGATGGATCAACTGGATGGCACCGAGGCAGGTCTCGGTAATCCTCAGCAGCAGTTGGACTCTTCAGACGCCGCCTTTTGGGTGCAATACGAGCAGGCCCTGGCGGGCGATCGCTCGGCACAGCAGAGCATCACGCAATACGCCGATCGCTACATCGATAACCTCAAGTCGATGTATGCCAGTTCTGAAAATGCGACTGGCGGTATCGCCGAGATCCGCGACGCGATGGCGAAGCTGCCCGAGATGCTCTCCCCAGAGCAGTACATCAGCGAAGAGTTTAAAAACGCACTGAGTGAGCAGACCACTGCACTTAGCGCCACGCTCGACTTAAACCGAGATGGCACTGTTTCTGCGCTTGAGCAAGTGGTGGCCTCACAATTCACCAGCGGCCAGCGCCTCCAGAATGCGCTATACAGCGAGATGGCCACGTTGGGTTCGACTGTGCTCACACAGTCCCAGGTGCGTGCCGCGTTGGCGCCTCACGCTACCGATGCCGAGATCGAGCGACTGATCCGTCGCGTAGACGTGAATGGCGACGGCATGATCGATGCTCACGAGCTCACCAATGCGCGCTTAGTCGGCCTTGCACCAGGCATTGCGCAATCCTTAGCGCCGCTGTTCAAAGACATCGACATCGATGCCTCAGGCTTTATCGATTACAGCGAGTTTGCATCCGCGTTTGATGGCATGGCCACCGATGCTCAGTTGCAAAACATTTATGCCGCAATTGATACGAATGGCGACGGCACGATCAGCCAGCTAGAAGCGATTGCCGCTTCGACATCCTCGCTGGTATCCCTTTGGGCGCAACAGCAGCCAGGCGATGTGCAATCAGCTATCAGTGATATCTCACGTATGTACGAGAGTGCGCTGGGCCGTGCACCGGATCTCCCCGGCATGCAGTACTGGATCGATGAATGGCTCAGCGGCGCATCCCTGAGCACCATTCAAAAATCCATCAACCAGCATATTGGCAAAGACCCAGGGGCTACCACCGGCGGCAATACAGGTGGCACAAGCAACAGCGGTAACACTGGCAGCGGCTCTACCAACCCTCCGGCCCAGAATGCGCCACGTCCATTTTGGACGCGTGTTCTCGCTGCCGACTGGACCGCTGGGCAGCGCTCCATTGTTGAGTTGTACGAACCTGGCGACCAGAGAGCCGCAGCGCTCTCATACGCTGAGAGCCGTGGCGTGAAGATTCCCGCTTATGACACGGGTGCTTGGGATCTGGCCAATGACCAGCTTGCGATGGTTCACGCTGGAGAAGCCATCGTGCCCTCGGCAGGCGGGATCGCCGATGAGTTTCGGGCCTATGCCTCTGGCGACTACCAAGCCGAACTCCTGTCGGAAATTAGAAAGTTGCAGCCTGCGAGCACTCGACGTTTGCCGCCTCTGCCTCAGTTCCCGCTGCTGGATTTTTCCGATGTTCTACAAGAGCTTCGGGATATCAAACGCGAGCTTAAGCAGGCTCATGAAGAGAAGAAACGCTTAATGGAGACTATTGCAAAACGCACAGGCGAAGCGGGGCAAGCCGCAACAGAGTCAGCGCGCCGCGCCGAGCAACAGCGTGGACAGCAGACAGAAGAACTACAGGCGCTGAACCGCGCAGGTAAAACCAGGGGGCGCACGGTATGACAGACGGTCAATACCTCGCCTGGCTTGCCGATCTTAACGCCGAGCGCATTGTGCTGGCTGAACTGCACCATGCCCACGGTGTCAAATACGTTGCAACGGGGCCGTATATGTCCCTTCCTGGCGATAGCGATCCTAACCGTCCCTACGATGATATTTTGAAATCGGCTGTTGATATCACCACGCGAATTGATGGATTGACGACATTCGGTGAGGTGGCTCTGATCGACGATGGCTCCGTCACTGATTGGCTCAGTCACGCCTGGGAAGGGCATAAAATACGAGTCTTTATCGGTGCACCAGAATGGTCACGCGACGATTTCCGGCTGTTAGCCACTGGCCGCAACGGGGGGATTACTGAGGCCCGCCGAGGCAAGATTGTCTTTCGAATGAATGATGAAAGCTCAGTGTTGGATGAGCGCATCGATACCGGCGAACTGCCAGATGACGCAGGCCCAGTACCGCTGGCGCTCGGTAGCGTATTTAACGCCCCTGCCTATCGCGTCGCGTCGGAAACATTGACCTACCGAGTCTCTTTTTTGCCGGTCACATCTCTGCATGGCAAAGATGCAGGTGCTCCGGTTAGCCATACCACGGATACCGCTGATGGCACGATAACCCTAGCAGCATCGCTAGTAGATTCCCTGACGGTAGACATTGAGGAACCGCACAACACTCCCTTAGCGGTCATCGAGTGGATCGCGAATTACTACGGCACCCCAATCGGTACGATTGAGATGCCGAATTACCAGGTAGGCCTTTACTACAACAGCGACGTCACCGGCAGCCAGATACTGGATGATCTATGTGCGGGTCTAGGCGCCTATTGGTTTGTCGATCAAGTTGGTGCTCTTGTGGTTCGCCAACACTCACTGCCTACCGTTGCCAACGTCACCATCGTGGGCGATGACATTCGTTACGACCAAGTACGCCTAAGCGAAACAGAACCACCCTGGCGTGGGTTAACCCTGCGCTGGGGGCACAACTACTCGCCACTTTCCACTGTCGCGGGCGTTGTGGATCAACAATCACCGGATGAAGCCACTCGCTTGCGTACCGAGTGGCGAGAAAGCCGTGCCACTCAATCTGTCGATGATTACCCGCTGGCTGAGCATGTTACCCGAGACAGCGTTATTCAAAACGCCAATGACGCAGCAATAGAACGGGATCGCCTGCTGGCTCTTCGCGTTACCCGTCGCGAGATATGGGAGCTGGAGGCATCGCTCGCACCAGTAGAGGTAGGCCAGGCGGCGGATATTCAGCATCGCAGATTAGCCGGACGATTAGGCCGCCTCATTAGCGTTGGGCGCTCGTTGCCTCGCGAGAAAACCAACTTGGGGGTATGGGTGTGAGCACAATACGCATCATTATGGATAACCAGCATGACCTGGCAACGCTTACCGCAAGCAGCGCCCAGGCCCCTGTCGAGTACACGCAGATCAAGGGCCGCAGTTATAGCTGGCGTGGCGGGTCTGCACGTAATGAGCAAGTCACCGCTATGCTCGAAAACCCCGATTTTATCTCAGCGGTGGTGGTGTATGGC
>CEGF01003803.1_pt1 | contig 13290 bp, 19 predicted proteins | sample 306341 | NCBI WGS metagenome assembly CEGF01 (sample SAMEA2755655, study PRJEB7226) | microbial mat metagenome | biome: microbial mat; feature: hypersaline; material: grass silage | place: USA | collected 2014-02-19 | depth 0 m
CGCCGTCTAATACCTGTTAAATGACCATGATATATACCGAGTACGACTCAAAATACCGCGAATCAGCCATTGAGCTGATGTGCTTACTGCAAGATCATGAACGCAAGATCAGTAAAGACCGGCCACCATCTACTGAAGTTTCTCAGGCGCAGCTAGACTATCTAGTTGCGGCAGTAGCTAATGCCGTAGGGAAAATATTCCTTGCTGTCGAGCATGAACGAGCCGTTGGATTACTGGTTGTATTCCAAGATAGTGAGCACGAAGGTACGAATCATGTGTACCCAGAATTCCTTAAATACGGTTTGATTACAGACCTTGTAGTGGCCGAATCGCATCGCGGCTCATCAGTTGCGGCTGAATTAATGAAACTTGCTGAGAGATTTTGCAGAACTGAAGGTTTATCAATCATAAAACTTTGTGTATTAAATTCAAACTCTATTGCGCGCAAATTTTACGAAAAGCAAGATTATCACATACAAGAAGTAATTTACCGAAAGTTCATTTAACAAATGGTTCAAATCGTTCGCTTCGCTCACTGGGACGGGCTAAAGCCCGCCCCTTAACCAAACGTTAGGCATCAAAATGAATACGTTGCCAAGTTCAAAGTCTGCTCCCAAAGGAGTAGACGTTGAGAAGATTAAAAAAGCAGTTGTCCATCGAAACCTTGTGGGCTTAGCGAACGATACGAAGTGGAATGAATTGATCAATTCTGTTCGTGCGCGTAAGGACTGGCAGCCTTCCTTCAGGTCGAAAACCGTCGAGGGATATGTAACGGGCTGGGATGTAGAGTGGTACTACCACCTTCCTTTCCCGTTCGTTGGTGTGGAGTGGTTTGACATAAGCCTGCAATCCACTCAGAAAGAACAAGACACCTCATGGATCGTTGATTTAGTCAAAGATATAGGCTTCGAATATGAAGTTAGGGAAGACATACTGCGGATTTGGGGATACGGCCCAAAGTCTTTTGATGAATTCGGAGTATAAAATGCCTAACAAGCGGCATCACAGCGACCGCTTTTCCACCGCTTCGCGGCTCCAAACCGGCGCGTGTGCCGGGCGTTATGCGAATAAATTCGATCCTGTCGTAGATTCTATTTATGGCTTCGCACTTACGAGCGGTCAACTAGAAAGGCCAAATCAAAATGGGTAAAAAGCTTTCAGGTAGAGATGGCGCGACACTTGGCTTTGTATCAAGTACAGACTATTACAGAAAGCTCTTGCGGGATGCGGAAGGTCTGCGTGGAAGCTGGGATGCGGATGAAGCTACCGATTTTCTGATAACTTCCTGGCATCTTTTTCAGGATTGGTCGAAGAGTGATCCTAAGACATCGCTAAGTAGATCAAAACGGAACCGTGCAAAGTTGCCCGCGCAGATGAATCTTGTACTGGATATTACTAGAGATCTGGCTAATGGAAGTAAGCACTTTCAGTTGGATCAAAGCTCCGCAGATAAGCGGAAAATTAGCGAAATACACGATGGACTTGAAGCCAACTGGTTCTCATACTTCTTCCATGAGAATGTTCCGGCTGTCACAGTTGAAGGAGGGTGGTATTTCAGTGTTAGGGTTCTGCACAATATCTTGCTGGCATACTACCATTGGGTGTTTGACGATAATCAGCCACTACAAAATTTTCCGGTAGAAATCCTAGAAACAATCGATTACTGCAATATTCAGACTAGAAAGACAGGAAGTGTCCCACGGATCTGGGCAGAAAATGGGTAGTCTAGTCATTGAGAATCGCATAACCAGGCCAAGCACGGCGATGGTTTTTCCGTTGCGGCTTCGCCTCCACTTCAAAGCCACGTGTATTGGCAACGTTATGCTCCGAGGAGTGAATGCAATGTATGTGTTTGAGATCATAACTCCTGGAACATGGCTCGAAAGTGAAGATCGGGATTGGTCGTGGAAAATCGGAAATCTGTTGCAATCACTGAAATCACAGTACTTTGAGGCAAATCTTGCACTGAACTTGTTCACGGAAGCCAGATCTGCCCGCCCCTCATTTGCTGACCGTGAAAACTGGGAACGAGACGCCCAACGAAGGAGCGAGATTAGGCAGGAGGTAGAGCAAGAGTATGGTGGGTTTCCTGGGCACGAGCATTGGGACGAGCTCCACTTTGAAACAGAAGTCCGGTTCAAGAGAGAGAAATGGTCTAATGGATTTCAACCACGGGAGTTCGAACACAATTTACCTTTCATATACGCCCGAGCCTTTCTATACGCTATTGATTCATTTGATAAGTTCCTTGGGGTGCTATCAAGAGAAGAGGGTACGCGGCAAATCCTTGCAGAGCTGCACGCTCAGTTAGGCGAAGCATTTCCCGATCTTCGAGGAGTGAGGAACACCGCTCAACATTTAGAGGATAGATCTCGTGGTCTCGGTGCGGGGAGAAACCCGAAGCCACTGGACCTGAAACCAGTCGAAAACAATATGGTAAGTGCCCCCAACGCAGGTGTGCTCATCCTTAACTCCCTTAATGGGTCGAAATATGGCTCAACAATGGCTGACGGCCATTATGGGGAGGTTGATGTATCACCGGAATCAATGGAGAGACTACAAATAAACCTACAACAGACATTGGAAGTATTCGAGTGGCATGGGCCAAAACAGCACGATCCAAGTGCCTGAGCATAACCAATGAGTCAACGGAACCGCTTTGTTCCGCTGCCGCTCCACAAATCGGCCCGTTACGCTGGCGTTATGCACGGAAGTAAATCATGGAATTAAGTCAGGCGATTATAAGTGGAGCATTCGGTATTGGCGTAGCCATTGTGACATGGCTTTTGGCTGGGCTTCGTGAGCTAGGTGTCAGTAAACGGGAGGCACGAAAGCAAAAGCAGGAAAAACTAGAGTCTCTTTATGCCAAAACGATATCCCAATTGTAGATGCTGATCAGACTGACAGAGTCTCGTGATAGCTACGACCAGATCAAGCGGGAACTGTCAGATAATAACTGTATGCTGAAGATTCTGGCCAGTGCGGAAGTGAACAGCCAATTGGAAAAGACGTCTGTGCTCATTTATCGCTGGTCAACCCTATACCGGAAGGGCGCACCCAAGAAGACGGGTGGGGGCATGGCGATGATTACGAGCGAGGACTCAAAGTACAGCCAGGAAGCGAAGGATCTTTATCCTGAGGTGAACAAAGCAATAGTCGAGCTTATAGATCTCATGAAAATTCATATTGCTGAGTTCGATAAGGCATAACCATGCCAGTCACGGCGACGTCTACTGCATTGCGGCTTCACCTCCATTCCGTAGCCGCGCATGCTGGCTGGCGTTATGTGTAAGGGAAACCAAAACTAAAGGGGTCAGATCGATTTTATTGTGATCAATGTAAATGAGGCAGGTTGATTTTTTTAACCAAGCTGACTGATCTAGAATCTATCTGACCCCTTTATGTTCATTGCCTTCCGTACTTCGCCTAACCCCTAAACCTGCGCGTAGCCCCCATCAACGAACACCTCGCTTCCTGTCATAAAGCTGCTATCGTCGGACGCCAGGAACGCCACCGCGCCTGCGGTTTCTTGGGGATCGCCCAGACGCTCAAGGGGTACGCTCCGTTTCATCTCACTCAGGGCGTCGGAGGGGAGCAATTCGATCAACTTGTCTGTTTTGGTTGGGCCAGGAGACATGACGTTCACGCGGATGCCGGTGCCCCTAAGATCATGGGCCCAACTGCGCACCAGGTTTCGGATGGCCGCCTTGGAGGCGCTGTAGATGCTCATCGCGGGGGTGCCCATGCTGCCGACCGTGGAACCTGTGAGGATGATGGAGCCGCCGTTCGTCATCAGGGGGAGGGCCTTCTGGACGGTGAAGAGGGTGCCTTTGACGTTGATGTCGAAGATGTAGTCGTAGTGCTCCTCAGTGATCTCTCCCAGGCTGGCGAATTCGCCGACGCCCGCGTTGGCCACCAGTACGTCCAGGCGGCCTTTCTCTTTCTGCACTGTTTCGAATACGCGGTCGAGATCCTGTGGCTTCGTTACATCCGCCTGGAGTCCCCGGGCGTTGGATCCCAGTGCCTCAGCTGCGTTGTCAAGGACGTCCTGGCGCCGTCCGGCGATAAAGACGAAGGCGCCTTCGTCGATGAGGCGTTGGGCCGAGGCCAGGCCGATGCCGCTGGCTCCGCCTGTGATCAGTGCGATTTTACCGTTTAGCCGACTCATGGTTGGGTCTCCGTGTGTGTTGACTCGATGCGCTTTCACAATATATAAACCACTTACAAATGTTCAAGTATGCACCTTTTGGTAAGTACCTTTATGGCGAAAGTAAACTCTGAAAACCCACGTTTCATTTGTGGCCTGCATGCGACGCTGCACGTGATCTCCGGCAAGTGGAAGCCATTGATTCTGTTCTTTTTAAGCAAGGGCCCGACGCGTTATGGCGAGCTCAAGCGAAGCGTCCGGGGCGTGAGCGACAAAATGTTGATCCAGCAGTTGAAGGAGCTGGAGTCCGACGGCATCGTCCAGCGCACCGACTATGGCGAGATCCCGCTGCGCGTCGACTACTCGCTAACGCCCTTTGGGGCAAGTCTGGTGCAGGCCATGGAGCCGCTTTGCGGCTGGGGAGAAGAGCACGAAGAGGACATTGCCGCGGCGATGGATCGCCGGAAAAGCAGCCGGTAGGAAGCGAAGCCGGCCTAACACCAATCTGTGAGAGTTACCGTATGGATGCACCGTGAATTTCGAGACAATTCTGATCATCGCCTGTGCCTATCTTGTGGCTGCCTTCGTCAAAGGGGCGACCGGTTTGGGGTTCTCAACATCCGCGCTACCCATCCTCGCGCTTGGGCTGGGCCTCAAATCCGCCATGCCGCTGGTCATCATTCCGTCGCTGGTGAGTAACGCCATCGTGATGATGCAGGCAGGGCACTTTGGGGAGACGGTGCGGCGCTTCTGGCCGATGTTTCTCGCCACCATTCCCGGCCTGCTGATCGGCCTCGCCGTACTGGATCTGATCGATAGCCTGGTCGCCGGCGCGATACTGGGCCTAGTGCTTATCGGCTACGGCGCTTTCACGCTGTTTCGCCCTGGACAACCGTTGTCGGAGAGCCTGGGCCGCAAACTTGCGCCGGTTTCCGGCTTCCTCACCGGTGTGGTGAATGGCATGACCGGATCGCAAGTCATGCCGGTCTTGCCTTTCCTGCTGGCGCTTCAACTCGATCCCAAACGGTTTATCCAGGCGATCAACATCTCATTTACCCTTTCGAGCCTGGTCATGGCCGTGGGCCTAGCGAAGTTGGGGCTCATGACGGCCGAAACGATCTGGATCTCGTTGCTGGGGCTGATACCCGTGTACGTCGGCACCAAGATCGGCGGTATCGTACGCCAGCGGATGGATGCCGACACCTTCCGAAAAGTGGTGTTGCTGATGCTGATCGCCTTCGGTGTCGTGCTGGTCAGCAAAACTGCCCTGGCGTAGGGCGGGTAGCGCTTTCGTGGCGGCTGTGGGATCTGAGAGCGGCCGTGGTGATATGGTCGATTTCTGAATAACTACCACAGGCGAGCTCTCTCCGTAGCTTGTATCCACGCTTTGGCGAGAAACAGGCATCTTCGCCACCTTGTAGCCACCATCCTGCCATGATCTCGCCGCAACCTGCCTGAGTGGAACTCATAAGTGATGGAGCTGGGCACTGGCTTTTTCTCTATGCCTCAGATGAGGCAGTAATAGATTCTGGCAGTGGAAAGCTAAGTCCAGTAGTGGCGAGCTAGACGGAATAGAATTGCTACGGACACTTGTAAGTTGATGGTGGTGCTTCTCCGTGATCTTGGCTATGTTGGAACGGTTCTAACCAAAGATGACTTTTTGAAACTATTCATCACTGATTGGCACACATCCTAAATGGTGCCTGCGACTGATGACAAACAGGCATAAACAAGCCATTAAATTCACTCCCTTCGGTCGCAGGACGTTCCTTCCGCGCGCTGTTTATGGAGGGCGTATGTGCCTAAAGAAAAAGGGGAACGAAATGAATGGTAATGAAAACTTGGTAAGCAATGCTTATCAGATATTCATGCAGGAAGCGCCGGAGCATGCTCAAGCATGGATGATAGCAGTCCAGAGCTTGGGCAATGCCTGTGCTTTAGACAAGAAAACAGAGAGCCTTGCTTACTTAGCCGTATTGTCTGTTAAAGGCCTTGATAGCGGTGTTCCATTTCATGTGAAGGTTGCGAAGGAAGCGGGCGCATCTAGAGAAGAAATAATCAGCGCAATACTCGTTGGCCTGCCAGCAGCAGGCAACATAGTTACACGCTCGCTGCCAATCGCCCTTCAAGCCTATGACAGCTAGAGTCCACTATGAAAAAAACGAACGCAGAGTGGCATCGCAACCATAGGATGCCTAAGAACCCTACCTTAGAGGAAAGAATTGAGTGGCACTTGGCGCATTTTAAAAACTGTTCCTGCCGCCCCATTCCGCGAAATCTTGAGGAAGAAATGAAACGAAGAGGAATGATCGTATAACTAGCAAGAGCCGCCGGGCGTATCAACGTGCCGCTATATTGAGCGCTGAGGCTGTTAGAAAAAAACACTGACGGCTAAGTTTGATAGCCGAGATCCGCTGTAGCCAGGTACCTTTCACGTAGCGCGTCTTTGATTGAGCACTGGCAGTTCTCCAGTGTTTATAGCGGAATAATGTCACGGCAGACTTCGCATAATCATGCGCCATCTCCGGAACGGCTCACATAAATGTCCAGGCCAATATCCGCGTGATCTTATTTCCCTGATTCATCTCTATTTCCCGTACGTCAACGGCACCGAGCTTACGGATCAGCTTCTTGGCAGGCTTAACATTGTCGTTTTTTGAAACCAGGCTGCTAAACCAGCGGCATTGAGTTGCATACACTTGGCTTTCTCTGATTAGCTTTTTAAGAAACAGCTGTTCGCCTCCCTTGCACCAGAGTTCCGCGCCCATCCCGCCAAAATTCAGCGTGGGGGTTTTTGTTTTTTGTTCACCGCGACTACGCGCAAGGTTATTGAGTTTACGCTGGTTACCTTTAAGTGCTTCATCGAGCGAGGCATGGAAAGGGGGATTGCATACACTGACGTCAAAGAACTCCCCTGGTTGAATGATCCCTTCAAAAACATGGTTTTTATCGTGTTGCGTGCGCAGCGTGAAGCGATCTTCGAGTGTGGGGTTGTGGGAGATAATCGTGGCGACGTTTTCAAGCGACAGAGGGTTAATGTCACTACCGACACACTGCCAGCCGTAAATTTGGCAGGCCAGTAGTGGGTAGATGCCATTGGCCCCCGTCCCTATATCGAGCAGCTTGATGCTGGGCTGTTCATTTCCAAGCCTAAACTCCAATAAATCTGCCATGTGATGAATATAGTCGGCTCTGCCTGGGATGGGAGGGCAAAGCGCGCCCTCTGGAATATCCCAATCGACGATGTTGTAGTATCGGTTTAATAACGCGGCGTTGAGCGTTTTTACTGCCAGTGGGTTTGCGAAATCGATGGAAAGGTCGCCATGAGCGTTCGGCTTCACATAGAGAGCTAGCGCTGGGTGGCTCTTTACGAGCGCTGGAAAGTCATAGCCTTGGTTGTGTAGATTCTTCGGGTGCAGGCCTTTGCGAACAGGCTTGGTTCGGCTTTTTTCACTTTGAGGGTGCTTGTTCACAGTATTAGGCCTGAGGCTTGGCATTCAATTGTCGAGTGGGTTTGGCTTAGTCCGTGATTATAACCTTAATGGTTGTGTTGAGCTTACTCAGCAGTTCGAGGGTGGCGAGAGGAACTCCCTGAAATATGGTAAACCCAGAGATACCAGATGAAGCAACGCAGGCACAGTCAATCATTGAAGATGTGCTTGGTGATTCAATCGTCGGCATTTATCTTTTCGGCTCTGCCGTTGTTGGTGGTTTAAAGCCTAGCAGCGACGTAGATATCTTGGTTGCAACCTCTAATCCGCCTACTTTTATGCAAAGGAAGACCTTGGTTGCTCAATTGATGAGCATATCTGGCGTGATTGGGAATTCACAGGCCAAAAGGCCATTAGAGCTTACGGTGATAACGGTCTCTGATGTTGTCCCTTGGCAGTTTCCGCCACGGGCCGAGTTTGTATACGGTGAGTGGTTGCGAGAGGAATTCGAGGCCGGAAACGTCCCGGAGCCAGTCCGCGACCCTGATCTTGCGATTGTTCTGAAAAAGGTAATTGATAACAGTCTGCCGCTGTATGGAACTGATGCTGCTAGCCTTTTCGAGCCTGTGCCACTGACTGATATCCGAATGGCAATCCGTGACTCATTACCCAATCTCCTGGCGGAGGCAACTGGTGATGAGCGTAACGTGGTTCTAACCTTGTCCCGTATGTGGCTTACCGCTGCAACTGGTGATATCGCCCCAAAGGATATAGCGGCGCAGTGGGCGGAAAAGCAAGCGCCTCCTGATCACGCAGTGCTGTTACAGTACGCTCGTGAAGGTTACCTCGGCAAGATTGAAGACCAGTGGGAAAAGAGTCGTGAGGACTTCAAAGCGCTTGTCTCGTATATGAAAAAAACGATTGAGGCGTGCCTTGATGCATAGCGGTGGGAGAAGCCCGAACAGCCATAGTCGCAGGGGAAAATTTTTGCTGCCCTCCTAATGTGGCTTCGCCTCCATTACAAGGGCGCTAAACTCTTAGCGTTATACGTATCAATTGGAACGGAGGCATACATGAAGTCCATTACGACCTCGCTAATGTTTGTCGGCGAGCAAGCCGGGAAGGCCGAAGAGGCAATCAGGTTCTATACCTCACTCTTTCCTGGTTCAGAGATCCTCGATATTCAGCGCTACCAAGCGGGTGAGAACGAACCAGAGGGTTCCACCAAGATGGCTCGCTTTACGATAAACGGTACTGAGTTTCTGGCGCTAGATAGCCACCTTGATCACCAATTTACTTTCACGCCATCGATGTCGTTGTATGTTGAGTGTGAATCAACGAGCGAAATTGAAAAGGCTTTTCATGCCCTAGTTGAGGATGGCGCTGAACTAATGCCTTTGGATAACTACGGTTTCAGTGAACAGTTTGGGTGGTTAAAGGATAGGTATGGCGTTTCCTGGCAGCTCAATCTTTCGAACTAGTGCCGCGATGCATCAATACTGCACCAAGCGCATCGTCATTAATTGCGGCGGTGTTGTCGATTTTGGTCAGTGGCGAACGACTACTCTATGCAAAACGCATTATTCCGGTGCTGCAAGCCGGAGCAACGCTGAATTTACGCGAGGTAGTCCGTCATGAGTCAGATTGAATTACCGAGAGTTGTATCCAAAGAGGAGTGGCTTCAGGCACGCAAAGCCCACCTAAAGAACGAGAAGGCGCTCACTCGTATGCGTGACCTGGTCGCCCGTGAGCGGCGCGATCTGCCATGGGTCAAGATAGAGAAGGAATACGTCTTCGACACGCTGGAAGGGAAGAAGACGCTTGCCGAGCTATTTGGCACAAACAGTCGGTTGGTCATTCACCATTTCATGTTCGGCCCTGATTGGAATGCGGGCTGCCCGAGCTGCTCGCTGGAGGCGGATCATGCTGAGGGGGCCATCGTTCACCTCGCCAATCATGATGTCAGTTACGTTCGTGTATCCCGCGTGCCGCTGGAAAATCTGGAAGCCTACCGGAGGCGCATGGGCTGGACAGCCACTTGGGTATCCTCCCAGGGCAGCGATTTCAATTTTGACTTTCAGGTCTCTTTCGCTAGGGAGGATCTTGAGGCTGGTCGGCTCTACTACAATTACCAGGCTATCGAGGATCCGAAGTACTTCAGCGAAGAACTGCCCGGCCTTAGCGTTTTCTACAGGGATGAGAGCGGGTCTGTGTTCCACACCTACTCCAGCTACGCTCGTGGCAATGAAGAGGTTATTGGCGCCTTCGTTTATCTCGACATCACGCCGAAAGGCCGCAACGAGAAGGAAATTATGGACTGGGTTCGGCGCCACGATGAGTATGACGCGAGCCCCGCAAACGTGAGTTGTCACTCCTGCTGATGATCTCAGCCTGTTGCATGCCTACCGCCTAGCACTCGATCACAACACTCCGGTTGAGCGGACAAAGTTGGGGCTGCGGCCGGTGAAGATCTGCCTATCTCGCTTGGTTATGGCGACTCGCATCTGACAAAACTCAGTACCTGCGGCCCCAGTTTTCGAACTTTTGTTGCCGGACAAACTGATAGCTTTTGGATGCATGTTGATTTCGATGTGCGATGTGGTTGATTCTAATGAAATGCCCGCTGCAGACTGTCCAAAAAATAAGTTAAGACAGTAGAAAATATGAGGTAGATCGAAATTTGGTTTTTACTAGTGCCTTGTTACTTATCCTGTACTGGCTTGTGTCCAAGTCTCAGGCTAAGGAACGAATAAGGCTCTAAAATATTAAACTCGGGGATAGAATACGATGAACAGTGCGTCTCATAATATTAAAGGTCGGTGTCGTTGTGGTCAGGTTGAATTTGAGGTTAGCTCAAAGCCCATGATCACAATGGCTTGTCACTGCACAGGCTGCCAGCAAATGACCTCAAGCGCGTTTAGCCTTAGCTCGCTATTTTCTAGCGCCGCCTTTTCGATCACATCTGGAGAGCCTGTTATCGGAGGGCTGCACGGTAATACACGCCACTTTTTCTGTGGGCATTGCATGAGCTGGCTATTCACACGTCCTGAAGGCATGGATGACCTTGTAAATGTGCGCTCAACGTTGCTAGAAAATTCTCGAACCTACAAGCCGTTCATTGAAACTTACACGGATGAAAAGCTGGAGTGGACAATGACTGGTGCAGAGCATAGCTTCGTTAAGTTTCCACCACAGGAGAAATTCCCAGAATTACTCCAGGAGTATGCGCAAAAACAAGGATAAATGAATGTAGCATTGAAGAATATGGTTCAGCACACATTAGCCGGTTGCAGCGGAGCAATTTACGCTGCCCTTCAATTATTCATGAGCCCGTGCGCAAGCAATTGGAATTGGGCAGAGTAATATACGTAGATTTAACAGGCGGCGAGCATGTCGCGAACTTTTTGCTGCTCAGGAGGCTAAGTTGTTCGTCGTCGATTAGCATCGCATAATCAACGTTACGGGTAGGGAGTAATCGTATGGTCTTCGACTTACCTACACCATCACATGTTCATCTTCAGAGTACTGCTCTCGGAGTTGGTTGTGTTCTAGTAGCAGGGTTCGATGATTCAAGGGTGAAGAAAGCATTGAGATTGCCTTCAGACTTGGAACCTACTGCGCTGCTGTGCATCGGGCAGCGGCGTGCCCCATAGAGGAGTCGTCGTTTATGTTCTCTGCTGAGTTCTTGCTTACCTCGTTGGTTGTCGTACTGATCCCAGGCACAGGTGTTATCTTCACCGTTTCCATTGGCTTAATGCGTGGGCGTCTGGCAAGTCTCTATGCTGCTATCGGTTGCACACTTGGTATTGTGCCGCACCTGCTGGCCACTGTTCTGGGCCTGGCGGCTATCATGCATACGAGCGCGATAGCATTCCAGGTGCTCAAGTATGCGGGGGTTGTATACCTTCTGTACTTGGCCGTCGTTACTTGGCGTGATCGAAGCGCTTTCTCTGTTCATGAGGTGAGGCGAAAGGGCGATGCCGTTTCGCTGATGGGTAAGGCGTTTCTGCTGAATATCCTCAACCCCAAGCTGACCATTTTCTTCTTAGCCTTCTTGCCGCATTTCATTGCAACAGACGTCCAGTCATCTTTAGGGCAATTGCTCGGACTGAGCGCTATTTTCATGGCGATGACCTTTGTTGTCTTCATCATCTACGGGCAGCTTGCCCATGCATTTAGAGCAGCCGTTATTGATTCACCTAAGATTCAGGGTTGGTTGCGAAGGAGCTTCGCGGCAGCGTTCGCGGGTCTAGGCGTACAGCTCGCGCTGACTGAGCGGTAAGGTCTAAGCAATCATTTAAACCCATACCGCAAAGCGGCTTAACTCAGCGCTAGGTATAAAGAGAGAAGGGATGAGCGCGACACGAATAATGATCATCGGAGGTTCTGGCTCAGGTAAATCTAGGTTGGCACTTAGGCTTTCGAGGTTACTTGACATAGCTGTTTATTGTGTTGATAAGGCCGTTCATGATGAGGAGGGGAGCTTCGGACAAACTCCGAAATTGATAGCACGGTAAGATCCTGGGCATCAAAACATCAATGGATCATTGAAGAAGGGAGCTCTAGAACCTATTCGGATAGAGCGTCTAGAGCTACCGTTCTTGTCTTTATGAAGCCGCCACGTTGGTTAAGAGTCTATCAAGTGGCTATTCGAGATAAGCTCAATTTCTCATTGCTTTACTGGTCTTTTAAGAATGATGAGATATATGGGGTTAGAGATGGCTTGGTTTTGGGCTTGAATTCATAGAATAACTGCATCACCTTTGCTGGCGCGTCAGTACTAGGAAGCTGCGTTACCTCAGAATACAAAGTAAACTATGTCCGGCCTGCTGTCGGAGATCGGTTGGTTGCTAGATCTACACTTTTATACTCAGGTAAGCACCAGTCTACTTGTGAGTGTAAAGTATACTCGCAAGGAAATGGCGAGGAGAAGTTGGTTGCGGTTTCTCTTGGAACCATAAGCAAGACCGGTGCGTTGTAATCTAACCACTCATTCTGGAGGCTAGCTTACAACAGGCACATTTTGTGTGCGGCCGCTGCGCTCCTGGTTTTGCACAAAAATCTGTACATTGCAGGCTGCCCTTGCACTTAGCTTTAGCCCTTGGAAGGAGAAAATGAGATGTGCGAGTCTCTAGAGGAAAGCGTTTCGTTTCGTGTGGCCACCCACCAAGATCTGCAAGCTATCGTACAGATGCTAGCCGACGATAACCTTGGTCTAAAGCGTGAAGATCCTTCAACTCCTCTGTCTCATTCCTATCATACGGCCTTCGAAGCTATCGATGCTGATCCTAACAATGAGTTGGTAGTTGCAATTATAGGCCATCATATTGTGGGCGTGCTTCAAATTACCTTCATTCCATATCTAACCTACCAGGGGGGATGGCGAGCTCTGATAGAGGGTGTTCGCGTATCCAAGGAAATCCGATCATCTGGAATTGGTCGCGCTATGTTTGAGTGGGCCATAAATCGCGCTAAAGAAAGAGGGTGTGTTCTGGTTCAACTCACAACTGATAAGTTGAGGCCGGATGCATTACGCTTTTATGAGGACTTCGGCTTCGTAGCGTCTCATGAAGGAATGAAACTCAAACTGTAGTCCCCAACCCTGCTATTTGTGCTCATCGTAAGCCTCCCCCCTTGAGCACTACAAAAGATATATGAGAGCAAACATGGCTTTTATCGAACCTGTCACCCTCTCTGCGCGCGGCGTAAAAA
>CEGF01000974.1_pt1 | contig 13249 bp, 16 predicted proteins | sample 306341 | NCBI WGS metagenome assembly CEGF01 (sample SAMEA2755655, study PRJEB7226) | microbial mat metagenome | biome: microbial mat; feature: hypersaline; material: grass silage | place: USA | collected 2014-02-19 | depth 0 m
CACGATAAGCATCAACACCCGCAGGGCGTTACGCCCCCTGCGGTGTGACACTTGCTGGTAGCCGGAGAGTCGTTGATCAAAGTGCAAGTGTCATTGGCCTTTTAACAAGGTATTCGCCGACCCCGAAACCTGAGTGGCGCCGCGAACGATCATGGTGGTTTCGATGGAGTGATCAAAAACACGCCCCAACGAATCAACGACTTGCGCCAGCTTGTCATCCCCCACAGCGGAGGGCGTGTCGCCAGCGTCGGGGGCTCTCTGAGGCGGCACCTGAGCTAAGCGATCAGGTGTTTGCACATCAGGGGTCTTGGCCTGCTGAGCGAAGTTATTGACTCGGTCGATAAAGCCGTCAAGGTTGTTAAGCAGACTTGACCCCAGCTCGCTGGGGCTGGTCCCCGACAAAGACGAACCGGCTTGTTGGGTCATATGTTCGAAAAGATTCTGCGATGCCAACGTCTTGGCGCTAACCTCTGGCGTGGGCGCTGGGGTTAGCGCACCGCTGCCCGGTGGTGTCACGGGAGTCATCATTCACCTCGTCGGACTAGTCCCTCGCATCGGCTAAGAAAGGCGCGAACACCGCGATGTGGGTCGCGCCCCTCGTCATTACTCGTCGGACTGCGCTTCCTTGAGAATATTGTTCATCATCGGCATCAGAATCATCTGACCGCCGACCTTGACCATTCCCTCTACCATTGTTTCCTGCAGCTTCGCGTTATCGACGGCGTCGTCGAAAGCCTGGGAATCGGGGAGAGACTCTGTTGCCGGGTTACTACTGCTTACGGGATCGATAGCCATGGACTGCCTCCTGTGGGTTTCATCGCTTGCTCACTCACGAGCCAGGCGGCTGCGCCACACTGCCTCGAAAGATCTTCACTTCAGCGGGCTTCGACGGCGCGCTCGGCTGGCGCAACGCGTCGACCCGTTGGGCCATGTTCGCTATCCAGGCGGGCGGGCCCATCACTTCAAGACTGTCGTGCTCTGCACGAATCAGTGCGCTCAACGGATTGCCGATCTGTGCCTGGTTAATTTCTGCGCGCAGGCGGAGTATATCGACATCGGTTAGATCAAATGTCCGACGACTCAGCTCCTGACGGGCGGCGACATGCAGCACATAGCCATCGAAAAACCACCCCAGGCCGTTGGATTCACAAACCTGTGCGAGGAACTCACCAGCGGTGCTGACGCGAATATCACCACGCACCTCACCATCCACTGCGTCGCTGACCTCAACGGGCAGGGACAGGTTGCGACCAAACTCCTGCAGCACATCACGCACGCTTTGCTCAATCACGATGTAGCGATATTCACGATCCGCCCAAGGCGCCTCGGCGGCCAGCGTGGGGCTGTCTGGCAAACAGCAACCGAGCACCAGCATCACAAGATGGCCCAGCCAGGGGTGCTTCCACCTATCTGCCATCATCCTACCCACCCCCCGATGACAGTTGAGTGACCGGCAATCTGTCTTTTTGAGTTTTTGCCCTTCTGGGGTAAACACGCATCACGCTTCATCCATATCCCTGCTGCCCCAAGCCTGGTTTCTCCGGTACACTGATTTTCATTTCCTAAACCTCTGGACTGAGTCACGGATGAAGGCATTTTGTACGTTTTTGCCCCGCATGAGCCGGCCTGCACTCGTCGCCGGGCCAAGCCTGATACTGAGCCTGCTACTGTCAGCCTGCGCTGCGACGCCTTCCGAGATCGATGAAAGTCGCCTGCTCAACCTGGCCAAAGATGTCGATCAGCAAGGCGACCATGCGACCGCCGCCGCGATGTACGAACGCGCCCTGGAGCAGAGCGGCCCCTCCGCCGATATTCAGGTTCGCCTGGGCAATGCACTGCTTGCCAGTGGCGAGCCCCAGGCCGCCGCTGAGGCGTTTCGTGCCGCGCTTGCTGAAGACATCCACTTCGCGCCAGCATTACTCGGCCTCGGAACGGCCCAACTGCGCCTAGGCCAGCCGGAAAGCGCCCTGCGCAATCTTTCCCAGGCGGCGCCTGAAATAGACAGCGCGGCGGCTTGGAGCCGTCTTGGCGCCGCCCAAGCGCTGGCCGGTCAGCCCGCCCAGGCGGCCAGCGCGTTTGCTAATGCCGTAGCGCTTGAGCCGCGTGATCTCGACGCTCAGGCCAACCTGGCGCTGGCCGAAGCGTTGGCTGGCGAAAACACTCAGGCCATCGCGAACATGCAGCGCATTACGGACTCCCCGCTGGCCGAAGAGCGCCATTTCCGCAACCTGATTCTGGCGCTGGTACTGGCCGGGCGTAGCGATGAGGCACAGCAAGTCGATATCCCCGACCTATCGGCGGCTAACCGCCTCTCCCTGATCGCCAGTGCCGAGCACATCGCGGCGCTGCCCGATGCCGCCGCCCGCGCCCGGGCGCTAGGGTTGGCATCAGCCTCTGACTAATCCCGTTACAGATCGCTGGTAGTGGCGTTGGTGCCCATGGCATTGCGCGCTTCCTGCTCCAATAACGCACGACGCCGGTTGGCACGTTCGCGGCCGTTTAGATACTCGTTCGCGGCATCCGCTACCGGCGCGCCCATGGCGGGGCCCATTGCTCTCCCCCTTACCAAATCCTGTGGCTCAACGATCATCTGCTGCAGATTGAAGTCATTGGCGCAGCCGGGTGGCAGCCCGGCTCGCTCTGCATCGTCAGGCCGGATCTGGCAGAGATTAGGCATGATCGTTGATTCATGCGCAGCGTTCGTCGCAGCATCAGTCGCCGTCATTTGCCGGTACCCGGTGTCCCAGTTCATCGGGCCCATCGAGGACTGGCAGCCGACCAGCAGCAACGCCATCCAACAGAGACCAAGGCGTGAAGCCGTGCGCGTCCAATAGGTCAATAGCTGTGACATAGATAGCTGTGACATAGGTAGCTGCGACATAGAAACGTTGCCTCGCCTCATTGCAGATAGAATCCGAAAGGGTCGTCTTCGAGCTGAGGATTGCGACTAACCTGTGCCCGATCCAACGGCATTCTGGGTGTCGGCGCGGAGGATGGTGCCACCAAATACGGGGTGATCAGGATGACCAGCTCGGTCTCGTTACGCTGAAACCGCCTTGATCGAAATAGATTACCCAGAATCGGTATATCACCAAGGAGCGGGATTCGTTCGATCTGGTTGCTTGCCTGGCGTTGAAACAGACCAGCAATGGCAAAGGTCTGCCCGCTGCCCACCTCGACCACGGTATCGGCGCGCCGAACTTGAAGCGACGGCACGTCATAGCCGCCAATCCGGACGCTATCGCTGGCAATGCTGCTGACTTCGGGGCGCACTTCCATTGAGATCCGGCCATTAGGCAGCAACGTTGGCGTGCTCAGTAGCGATACACCGAACTGTTTGTACTCGATACCCACCAGTTCGCTGTTAACCGGCACCGGAATAGGAATTTCGCCACCGGCAAGGAAGCTTGCCGTCTGCCCCGAGACGGTGGTGATGTTGGGTTCGGCGAGGATCTGCAACAGGTTGTTCTGCTGTAGCGCCTGGAGTAAACCGTCGATGCTATCGGTACCCCCACCGATGGGACTGGGGGCGATGTTGCTGGTGAGCACGCCGAAGGAGAACGAGCCGTTGTTGATCAGCGTATTCCAACTGACCCCATAGCTGAGCAGTTCATCCCGGGCGACTTCGGCAAAGCGCACACGAATGTTGATCTGGGTGGCGCCGTCGTAAGTCGAGTGATTGAGGCTACCACCGGTCGGCGCCTGGGCATCAAGGGTCGATTGCGTCGCCATGGCGCTCTCGACCGAGGGGCTACTGCCCTCGGCCACCAGTTGGTTGCCCGCCATGCGCAAGCGAACCTGGCTATCGCCATCCATTTCCCTTAACGCCTGAGAAGCTAGCGCATTACCATCGCGAACCTGCAGCCGCAGAGAGGCCTGGCTCTGCTCGTCGGCCCCCAGCGCAATCAGATTGGTGTCGCCAGCCTGTTTGCCGAAGAGATAGATGACCCCGGCAGAGACTACCTGCACATCGGCCACCTCAGGGTTAGCGACGAACACCGAAGCGACATCCTGGTCGAACCGCAGGATACGCCCCTGCCCGGTCTCCAGCGTCATCGCACCTCCAGCGGCATCCACGGAGACATTAGCGCTGGCAGGCGTTACCGCGAACCACAGCAGTAACGCCAATACCCAAAACGTCGGGTACCGGACAGCCCAGTAAGGGTTTCTAGCGACGAGGTTGATGCTGATCACGGTTGCTCTTCATCCCTGTTGTAGCGATTTGCATGGGTGCTGAATCATCGATGCACGGTGCCATTGTTGCGCAACCGTGTTACAGCTTGGCGGTTGCCTCCGTTTCCCGGCGTGGCATCGGTTTGGGCAGGCGTATCTGAGCGATTGCTTGCAGGCTGAACTCCGGTGCAATCTCTTGCCAGGCCATGACAGGCAGGTCGATATCGTGCTGCTTTAACCACTGTTGTAGCGCCGCGCGTACGTCGCTGGCCGCCACCACCACTGGCTGAAGATCGTTATCGAGCGTCTCGAGTTGCTGCTGGAACCAGCCGTTCAAGGCCCGCGAAAGCGGCGCTGGCATACCGCTACGGACGGGCTGGTTTTCACTATTTCGCTGGGCGGTACGCAGGGCCTCTTCCAACGGCCGGGTCGCGATCCAGGCGGGTAGAACCCGATCACTGCGGGCATGGCGGTGGCTGATCTGCCGCGCCATGGCAATGCGTATCCGGTCACTCAGCCGAGCGCTGCTCGACTCTTGCGGCCCCCAGTTCACCATGGCTTCGAGAATAGTGCGCATGGCGCGTACCGGTACGCCCTCACTGACCAGGCGACGTAAAATCTCGGCAATTTTCTGAAGCGACACCACGCGCACGGCTTCGGTCACCAGCTCGGCATAGTGTGTTTCCATCTTGTAAAGCAGGGCGCGCGCCTCTTGAATCCCCACGAACTCACCAGCGTAACGCGTGAGAGTGCGCTCGAGACAGCGCTCCAGCACTTGATCCAGCGTGCGATAGCGAATCCCGGCTTCCGCCAGCGCTGAAGCGTCCTCATCGGCAAGCCATTGCCAACTGCCGCGACCAACGAGCGCGGGCAAGGTGAAGGACGTCAACTCAAGCAGCTCCAAAACATCGGCATCGTCATCGAGCAGTACTGAAGAGTCAGGTAGTTCACCGTTGAGCACCGGCACTTCGTCCAGTTCGATGGCGAAGCGCTGGTCGCTGAGGGCGGGTTCAAGGCGTACTCCCACCTGAGGGATGGCGATTCCCAAGTCACGCTCAACGCCTTCGCGAGTGGCCTGAACACTTTCACGCAGCCTGTCGAGTGATAACGTATCCACAAGCCCCGCAGCCAGGCAGAGCATAACGCGGTACTGGCGTGGATCGTCATCGGCGGCATCGGGCGGTGCTGCCTCGTTCATCGCCTCATTCACGGCGTTGATCTCCGCGACAGGGGGCGCTGAGATGACTTCGGACTGCGCCGCTTGCTCCGTCTCGGCGTCGGCCGTCTGGCGACGGCGACGCAGGAAAAAGGCGGCTAAGCCCAGCAGTGCGGACAACGTCAGAAAGACGGTTGATGGGAAGCCCGGTACGAAGGCCGCGCAGAATAACACCGCCGACGTCAAACCCATTGCCTTGGCATTGCTGCCAAGCTGGCCGACAATCTCACTGCCCAAATCGCTGGCATTATCGGAACTGACACGGGTCACCACGGTACCCGCGCCAACCGAAATCAGTAAGGCGGGGATCAGTGCAATCAGGCCGTCGCCAACGGTCAACAGCGAATAGGTTTCCACCGCCGCACCGAAGGGCATGTCGTGCTTGAGCATGCCGATCGACAGCCCACCGATAAGATTGACGAACAGAATCACCAGGCCAGCAATGGCATCACCCTTAACAAACTTCATCGCCCCATCCATGGCGCCATAGAGCTGGCTTTCGCTCTCCAGCAGCGAGCGCCTGCGACGGGCTTCAGCGGGCTCGATGTCGCCGTTTCTCATGTCATTATCGATGCTCATCTGCTTACCGGGCATGGCATCAAGCGTAAAGCGCGCTGCCACTTCGGCCACGCGCTCCGAACCCTTGGTAATCACCAGGAACTGGGCCACCGTAATGATCAGGAAAACCACCATGCCGATGACCACCTCACCGGCGATAACGAAATTGCCGAAGGCAGAAACGATCTGGCCGGCATCACCCTCGAGCAGAATCAGCCGGGTAGTGGAGATCGAAAGCGCCAGCCGGAACAGCGTGGCGAGCAGAATGATCGGCGGGAGCGAGGAGAATTCGACCGGGTGCGAGATATAGAACGCCACCACCAGAATCAGCAGGCTAAAACCGATATTGATACCAATCAGCGTATCGACCATCGCCGTGGGCAGCGGGATGATCATCATCACTACTGCAAGCACCATGAAAACGGCGATAATCACGTCACTGCGCTGGGACGCCTGGCGAGCCAGGGTATTGAGACGGCCGAGGAGCTTGTTCATGTAACGGACTCTCCCTGCCGGGATTCCGAGTGACGCCGCTGCTCAAGATACGCCCGCCATAGGCGACGGGCAGTATCACGCTCGCCGTTGACCCAGTGGGCGCGGCTACGCAAGAGTTGCAGGGCGTCATCCTCTACACCCGCAGCCGCTAGCCGGTCGACCACATTGAGCGCACGCTGGCCGTCGCAGTTGGCAAGGAACCCCTGACACAGCGCCTGCAGTACGCCGGTGTGATTCGGCGCCATACGTGTCGCGATTAGCAGCAACACCAACCCGCGCTGTACCTGACCGCTCTTGAGATAGAGGTGCCCCATCAAATGCAATAGGTCGACGGCATCGCGATCAGCGGTATCGCTCATGGCCCGCTCTCCTGGTCGGTAATGTTGTCCAGCGGCAGCGCGATTGCTTCACTCATCCGGCCTTCCCATGCTTGCCGCCAATCAAGCTCTTCACCGATCACCTCCTCCGCCAACGCCATGATCTCATCATCGGCATCCAGCGAAGGTAGAACGTTGTCGGCTACGTGTTGGAGCAGCTCAATGCTGCGGAGGTTGGCGTAGCTGGCGGGATCACTGGCCTCCGGGCGCGCGAGTGCTTCGAGACGCTCAGCCCACGCCGGGCGGTTTGAGCCACGCTGCCGGGCTTCGCTGACAGCCCGCGTGAACGTATCGTCCTGCTGCGGCGGCTGCTCGACGATGCCAGGCTTGACGGGGTCGATGCCTGTAACGTGATAACGATCCCGGGGAACAAGTCGATCAGTGATCTTCATCGCGATATACGCCGGATTATAGGGTCAGGGCAAACTGGTCATCGCCACGGCTCAACAGCACTCGATCCGTTTCAATCGCTGAAATAACCCAACCAGACGACAGCGCCGCGCCGGGATAGAGGCGCTGACCACGAGCGTCGATTACGTACGGATTCTTGCCTAACCATACGGCCTGCAACTGCAGGTCGGGGCGAACCGGCACCTCACTCAGTTGAGCTTCATTAAGCAGCACGTTGCGGCTGCCGTAATGCTGGTCGAACCAACGCTGGGTGGCGTTCCAAGCACCCGCCTGGTCGGGGTCGTAGTGACCGGAGACGCTGATATAGTCGCCACTGTCGGTAGCCTCCAGCGATGCAAGCCCGGCTTCCGTTAGGCGCTCACGCAGTGCTTGAACCGCGCTCGGCCGAGCCTCATCCATCACTGGGGGAGTACTCTGAGCAGTGTCCATCAGGGGCTGCTCATCGAGCATTGCCGTGACGGGGTGATAGCCAATGTTGGCGTCGGCTTGGTTGACATCGATGAACTCATAGAAAGCCAGTACTCCCAGCGTTACCACCAGTGCGGCGAGCGTAGCACTGCGGTTGAGCCACTTACGCCAACGCACCGGAACGGTGGGCAGCCCTGGGAATATGGCAGGCGCTGGGGGGCGTGAAAGCTCGAGCGCCACATCGTTGAAACGGAGCTCCGCCGGCAATTCACAGCGCAAGCCGGTGCCCTGGCTAACACAACGGTCATTGATGGTAATGTCGCTACCCAGCGCCTCGATAGCGACATAACGGCCATAGAATCTCAGTACGATATGTTGTGGTGCGGTGTGCGGGTCGCCGAGCATGACATCGGCAGAATCGTCGCTACCGATACAACAAATCGGCTCAGTGAGTGTGATGAAGGCACCGCGATGCAAGCCTGCGATAACCTTGAGCGTCGTAACGGCTTCGCGTGCCGACGCTGAAGCTGAGGTGAATAAAGTCATACACTTAACTCGCCGTGTCGTACGAAGCTTGGGTGATTCCCTCCGCTGAATGCCTCCACATCGAGCCACTCATTGGGAGAGGTTCCGAAATCTCTATTGCCCAGAACTGCATGGGCGAAGTACGACAAAAAAGCCTCGGGCAGCAGGCGCTGCCCGAGGCTTCCGAGCATCAGTTTTGCGGACGCTGCTTGGTAGCGTCGAGCTCGGTTTTCTTCTCTGTCGTAACTTTGGTGATTTCAGCGGACTTTTCGATCGCCTGATCGAATACTGCTTTCATATCGGCGATTGCAGAATCAGCACCGCCACCCGCATTGTCTACTGAGGGAGTATTGGCCATTTTACTGCTCCTTAATCCAGAGAGATGTCGTTCGAATGATGCGCCTATGGCGCCCAAGCTGAAGCCGTTCGATCGTTCTTTCGACATTGTTTCGTAAGGAGGAAGACGATCCAACATTAAGCAGGTTGCGGGTATTAAATGACGGGGCGATGTCAGTAAAATTAAATTTGAATGATGCGCCTTATCGTTTTGGGGCAAAGGCACCACCGATTGCGCAACCAGTATGGCCGCGCTTCTCTCCAGCGTTTATAGAATTTTTTATCGTCACCTTAGCGTTTGCTCTATAGTCGAGGAATGTAAACCGGATGAATCCAGCCTATGGCCGTTGACCTGCAAACGCTCTACCCCAAACTGATTCACCTGATGCTGGACACTGTCTTCGTAGTCGATCAAGACAACCAGATCGTCTTTGTGAGTGATGCCTGCGAGTCGCTTCTCGGTTACCTTCCCAACGAATTGATCGGCACCCCGATCACCAACTATATGCATCCTGACGACTTGGCGGCCACGCGGGACTCTATTGACCGAGTGATGGACGGTAAGCCCCATGTGGATTTCCGCAACCGCTATGTTCGTAAAGACGGTGGCATCGTGCATATCCTGTGGTCTGCCCGCTGGTACGAGGAAGAGGAAGTGCGGATCGGTGTTGCACGCAACGTTACCGCCCTGATGCAGGCCGAGGAGGAGTTACGCCACCTCGCCCATCATGATCCACTGACCCAACTGACCAACCGAGCGCTCTTTTATGATCGCCTGGTGTCAGGCCTGAGCGCGTCCCATCGCTACCAGAGCAGCCTGGCGTTGCTGTTTTTGGACATCAATGACTTCAAAGGCATCAATGATGTGCATGGACATGCCACAGGAGACCGAGTGCTCTGCACGGTCGCCAGACGGCTGGAGAGCTGTGTACGCGAAACAGATACCGTGGCCCGTATGGGCGGTGATGAGTTCACGGTGCTGTTAACGGACATCCAGTCAATCGATACCGTGAATGAGAAGGTAGAACAGATTCGTATAGCCATGGAGCAGCCGCTAGGCGCTGAATTCGGCGCCGTGGAAATGCCCTCCTGCAGTATCGGCGTGGCCTGTTACCCAGACGATGGAAGGGATGCCGATACCCTGCTAAGCCGTGCCGACAGTCATATGTATCAGATCAAAAGGCGCAGTCGTTAGCGGTTATGACCGATACCGGCAGTCAGCTATGAATGTTTGCCTGACTGCCGCCCACAAAGTTCGACAATAAATCTGTGGAGTCTCTTTCGTAACGCCGTTAACGCTGACGCCCTTTGCGTAGCATTTTCCAAAGCTGTGAAAATATGACCAGCAGCAGTAGCGCGATAATCCCTTGCGAGATAGGACGAGTAAAGAGGGAACCCACGTCATCTTGGGAGAGCAGCATTGCCAAGCGTAAGTTCTGCTCCGCCATTGGCCCTAACAGCACCCCCAGTACTACTGGCGCAAGCGGGAAGGCGAGTCGATGGAGTAGATAGCCGATCAAGCCAAAAGCTAACATGACATATAGATCCATCATGTTCCCTTTGACGGTGTACACCCCCACCGCCATTAGCACCAAGGTGGTGGGAACCAACAGGGCGGTCGGCATGCGCAAGACCTGAGCAAACAGTCGGGTCGCCACCATGCCGCCCAGTAACAGGAGCAGCATCGCCGTTATTAACATCTGCCACATGAAACCGAAGACCACATCAGGCGACTTCGTAAACAGTTGCGGGCCGGGCTGAAGGCCATGAATCATCAGCGCACCAAGCACTAAGGCAGCGACCAGATTGCCAGGAATCCCCAGTGTTAGAGATGGAATCATTGCCGAAGCATTGTCGGCACTGTTACCTGATTCAGCCGCGGCAACCCCCACGGGATTCCCCTGACCGAAAGAGTCGGGATTAGCGGATTTGCGCTTCGCTTCGTTATAACTCAGCAAGGCCGCCAGATTGCCACCGGCACCTGGCAAGATACCCACACTAACGCCTATCAGCGATGAGCGTGTCCATGTGCGCCAGTGCTGACGTATCAATGTCAGCGCATTCCCACTCGCATCGACTTTGAAGCTTCCCGCATCGTAGTAGGTCGCGTTGCGCTTCTCGGCCATTTCCAGCACTGGCGGGATCGCGTAGAGGCCGATGAGTACGATGATCAGGTCGAAGCCCCCACTTAAATAAAGCGAATCGAACGTATAGCGTTCCGCTCCACTGATGGTGTCAACGCCTACAAGGCCGATGATAACGCCCGACAGGGCGCTGAGCATGCCTTTGCTGATATCACTTCCCACCAGCACGGCGATGCTGACAAGACCGAAAATGGCTACCCAGAAGTACTCAGTAGGCCCAAAAGCCAGCGTGACCTGAGCCAACAGCGGCGCTAACGTCATCAACGCTATGGCGCTGATAATTCCACCCACCGCTGACGACCAGCACGCCGTCTTGAGCGCCAGCCCGCCCTGCCCATTGCGGGTCATCGGGTAACCGTCGAATGTCGTTGCAATGGCCGCTGGCGTGCCTGGGATTTTTAGTAAGATGGCCGGAATGGCGCCACCGTACATTGAGCCATTATAGATACCGGCTACCAGCCCTAGCGCGATCACAGGATCGAACCCGTAAGTCAGTGGCAGCATAAGCGCAATGGCCATGACCGGATTAAGGCCAGGTAGCGCACCGATCAAAATCCCCACCAGCGTACCGAGGAAAAGACTGACCAAGGAACCAAACTGCAGGGCCACGGGCAAGGCGTTGAATAAGGAATCAAACATAGCGTGCCACCCTATTTAGGAAACCAGGAAAAATTCGACGGGCAAGGGCCGTTTCAGCACCAGCGCAAACAACCCGTATAAGAGGGCGATGAAGCCCACCGTAATTCCTAGCACCACCAAAGGGCGTCTTTCACCCAGCACCAGGGCCAGGAGTACGATGAACAGGGTGCTAGTGGAGTAAAAACCCACGGTTGGCATAGCCAGGTAATAGATCAGGCAACAAGCAACGGTTGCCATAAACCGTCCAGGATGGTCGATTAGGGGTGATTTCCCAGTGCCCGTCTCCCCTGCTGCTAATGCCTGCACAGCGCCTTTAACGATCAGAGGAAGTGAGAAAAGACACATCAGAATGCCAACTCCCATGGGCACGTAAGCGGCGCCGGCATCAAAGCCACTCCCCACCCAGACCACCGTGCAGCCAAAGATGAGGAAGGCGATGCCAGAGATAATATCTCTGAAGTTCATGAGCAAGTTACCGTCCATTACGCGATGAATTAGTTTTTCTTAAGCCCAAGCTTTTCGAGTGTCTCACCAATCGCTTCGGTTTCCTGATGCAAACGCTCACGCAGCTCTTCACCGCGTACTAGATTCAGCGTCTCGCCTTGAGATGCCAGGAACGTTTGGAACTCAGGATGTTCAACGGCTTTAGCGACGGCATCGGCGATGACATTAACGCGCTGCTCATCCATGCCCTCCGGTGCCAGCATCATGCGCCATAGCACGGTTTCCAGTTCAGGGTGGCCGAGTGCTGCTAGGCCTGACGCCTGAGGAAGGGCCTCGTTATCGTCGGCTGAGGTGACGAGTAGGCACTTCGCCTTGCCATCCTCCACATAGGGAAGCACGGGTGTGATGGAGCCACCGTAGATATCCACATGCCCACCCAGGAAGTTTTGCAGGGTCTCACCAGCGCCGCCAAATGGGATAGGACGTGCCTCGATGTCATAGGCTTCGAAGATACGCTCTGCTGCCAAGCGCATGGTTCCACCGACCCCGTCATTGCCGTAGGTATATTGACCGGGATTACTCTGTAGCTCGGCCAGGAACTCCTCACCCGTTTCAGCGGGAAAGTCGGGAGCTACACACATGGTGTAGGCGCTCTGCGAAGTGCTGGTGATGGGGGTCAATGTCGCGTAGGAGTACTGAACACGCTGCATATGCGGCACGGTGGTAATAGGGCTATTCCAGGTAGACAGCAGCGTGTAGCCATCGGGCCTGGCACGGGCAATCTGGTTGACCCCAATAGCACCACCTCCGCCAGCAACATTCAGCACGGCCAGTGACTCGCCTAACTCTTCCTGAAGGTATTGGTTAAGCATGCGTGCAACGTTGTCAGTACCGCCACCAGCGGGTGCCGGTACGACGATTTCGATGGGACGATTCGGGTAGTCGTCAGCCATGACAGGCATAGCGGTCAACGCTGATAGTGCAATTAAAGACGTCAGCTGGAATGTTTTCATTGTTAGTTACCTTTTCTGGAAATGCAGGGTGGTAAGGCGTGCATCAAATGCAATCTCATGCAGGTTGGTCACCGAGCGTGACACGGTAGCGGAATCGCTCGGGTCGTCCGTGTACCCGGCGAAACTCGATGACTCTTCCGGCGGGGTTGCGGGCAATGCGATGGATGGCGGCGACCGGTGCCCCAGTGGCTAGTTCTAGATGCTTTGCACTGGCATCGGTGGCAGCGCCGAACGACAGCTCGTCGGTTGCTGACGAGATCAAAATCCCGAATTCCTCCAGAAATACGGGATACAACAAAGGGCCCATCGCTTTTGGGTTTAGCGACAAGAGCCCATTGAAATCGGGTAGGCGTAGATAAATTTCTTCAAACAGCAGTGGGTCACCTGACCAAAGGCGAACACGTTCCAGTTTTACGCAATGGCTGACTGAGTCCTCACCAAAGGCTTTCTGTACCTCAGCGGGAAGCGGCACTTCATGGCAGCTAAGAATGCGGCTTTCTGGAATGACGG
>CEGF01000186.1_pt1 | contig 13047 bp, 12 predicted proteins | sample 306341 | NCBI WGS metagenome assembly CEGF01 (sample SAMEA2755655, study PRJEB7226) | microbial mat metagenome | biome: microbial mat; feature: hypersaline; material: grass silage | place: USA | collected 2014-02-19 | depth 0 m
CCGTAGCCCTGGCCGAGTAGCCATAGTTCCGGCCGGGGCACCGACCACAAGCGCCAGCGCCACAGGCGCGCCAGCACCAGAGCGCCGAGGGCGTTCAGCAATAATCCAGTGAGTACGGGGTAGCGCCAGGCGCTACCCCAGGCCAGTCCGAAGATGATCAGCAACAGGCCTTCCAGGCGTGGCTGCACCCGCGCCCGCAACACTTCTCCCCGTTGCTGCCAGGCTGCCGCGGCCAAAGGCGCGATGATGCGCCCGCCCATGAAGGTGAGCAGAGCGGCGAGGATGATTACGGTAGCCAAACGCGGCCAGGGGGGCGGCAACCACCACACCAGCAAGGGGGTCAGGCACAACCAGGGAACCAGACCCAGGCCAACCCGGTTATGCCATTTCCTGGCATGACGCAGGCGGGGCAGCAGCAGCGCGGCCAGCAGCATACCAGTAAGCAAGTCCCAGCCGGATAGCGCAAATGGCGCGCTGGCAAACAGCCTTTGCGAGCGGCCCAGGGCCCATGGCAGCGTAAGCCCCCATAGCCGTGCCGGCGTCTGCGGGCCGAGCAGATAGCCGGCGATCAACATCGGCGCCAGCCCGAACAGCATTTCCATGCCATGACCGGCACCCAGCAGGCCCGGGGGGCCGCCATCGAGTTGGGCCCAGGTGGAAAGCGGCACCATCACCACGGCCTCGGCGCAGGCGAGAGAAAAGAACAGCCGGGAGCAAGGCCACCGGCGCGACGGGGAAGAGGTTGCTGTGGACATGGACTGGTATTTCCTTTAAAGATGCATATAAAATACATCTAAAGTCTCATGATCACCCACTGTCATGCCGGTGGTATCGAGGAATCTTGTCATGGATCAAATATCGCGATCACCAAGACGACCATGGGCGGTGTTGTTCGCTTTCCCGTTTCGTATTTTCTTCGTTTCCACGGGCGTTGCCGCCGTACTGCTATTGCCGCTGTGGCTGTGGTGGTTGCTCGGCGGCGGCGGACCGGCGATGTCGGCGTTGCTATGGCATCAACATGAGATGACGGTGGGGCTGCTTAACGCGGCCATCGCTGGCTTTCTGCTCACCGCGGTATGCAACTGGACCGGCACCGCGCCGGTGTCGGGGCGCGCGTTGCTGGCGCTATGGGGGTTGTGGTTGTCGGCCCGTCTCGGATTGTTGTTGGGTGACGCTTGGCAGCTGCTGGCGGTGTCGCTGGATCTGGCTTTCCTGCCCGTGGTGGCGATGCTGGTCGCAAGGCGCGTCTGGACCGCGCGCCAGGCGCGCCAAGCGCCCCTGATCGGAGTATTGCTTGCCCTGTGGGGATTGGACGTGGCGTTTCATTGGAGCGGGGATCCCCGTTTCCTGCATGGGTTGGTGCTGCTGGGCGCGTTGCTGATCCTGATGGTGGGCGGCCGCATTACCCCGGCTTTCACCGCCAACTGGCTGCGTTTGCACGGCGATGATCCGGAACGGGTCCGGCGTTGGCCGGCGCTGGATATCGCGGGCCTGGTATGCGGATTGGCCGTGGTGGTGTTGGAACTGACCGCGTGGCGGGGGCTTGCGGTGGCTCTGGCGGGGTTGCTGGCGGCACTGATCGCCGCCGTCCGGCTGGCCGGTTGGGCCGGTTGGCGGGTTCGGCGCGAGCCGTTGTTATGGATTCTGCATCTGGGGCATCTATGGGTGGTGCTGGGATTCGGGCTCTGGGCGGCGGCCAAGGCCGGCTTGCCGGTGGCCCCCACGGCCTGGGTGCACGCCTTGGGTGCCGGCGCCATCGGCACCATGATTCTGGGCGTGATCACCCGTGTCGCCATGGGGCATACCGGACGTCCCATGCGCCTGTTGCCGGGCATGCGTTGGGGGTTCCTGGCGATCCTGGCCGCCGGTCTGGTCCGGGTGCTCGCCGGGCTCGGTGTGGTGCCCTGGCTGCCGGGGCTATGGCTGGCGGCGGCCTTGTGGCTGCTGGCCTGGTTGTTTTTCCTGTGGCTTTATACCCCGGTGCTGGCGGCGCCGAGGGCGGATGGACGGCCGGGCTGATGCGGATTACCCGCTACACCGACTATGCTCTGCGCGTGTTGATTCAACTGGCGCTGCAACCGCGGCGTCTGACCATCGCCGACATGGCCAGGGCTTACGGCATCTCCCGCCACCACCTGACCAAGGTGGTGCATCAGCTGCAACGTCTGGGTTATGTGGAGACCCAGCGTGGACAAACCGGTGGCGTCCGTCTGGCCCGCCCGGCGGCGGGTATCCGGGTGGGTAAGGTGGTGCGGGATATGGAGCCGGACCTGGCTCTGGTGGAATGCTTCCATGGCGAGGACCGCTGCGCGATCACGCCATACTGTGAGCTGCGGGTGGTGTTCGAGCAGGGGCTGAGACGGTTTCTGGAAACGCTGGACGGCTATACCCTGGAAGACATGGTTCGCGGCGAGCGCCGGCAATTGATCCGGATTCTGGAGCCGCCATCCTTTGGTTGACCGGTCGGCTCAGGCGCTCCGCTCGGTGACGGTCGGCAAAAGCCGCTTGTGCAGCGCCCGCCGCGGTTCGATGAGATCGGCCAGGGTGTAGCCATCAAGGACGTGCAGGAACGCGTTCAAGGCTTCGTTGAGGGCGCCGCGTAGCACGCAATTGGGAGTAAGGACACAGGCATTCTGGTCGCCGAAGCACTCCACCAGGCTCATATTGGCCTCGGTGTAGCGAACCACCTCGCCCACATTGATGTCTTCGGGGCGATGAGCCAGGCGCAGGCCGCCGTTCTTGCCACGCAGGGTTTCCACATAGCCCAGTTGTCCGAGCTGATGCACTACCTTGACGATATGGTTGCGGGAAATGCCGTAGCTTTCTGAAATGGCACTGATGGTGCTCAGTGCCTCTCCCCGCAGGCCAAGATAGATCAGTACGCGTAAGGAGTAGTCACTGTATTGGGTCAGCTTCATGGTCCCGCTTCCAAACGATGAACAATGGATTAGCCGGCAGTATAACGGAGTCTCGCAATGATGTTGGATTACCTGTTGATCAAGCAACTGCACATGACCTTGGCGGCGTTGAGTCTGGGGTTGTTCGTGCTGCGCGCCGGCTGGTCGGTGGCCGGCTCGCCGATGCTGCGGCGGCGCTGGGTGCGCGTCACTCCCCATATAGTGGACACGCTGTTGCTGACCTTCGGGGTCACGCTAATGATTCTGCTGCGCGCCTGGCCTCACCAAACGCCCTGGCTGGCGGCCAAGCTGCTGGCTCTTCTGGTTTATATAGGCCTGGGCACCATGGCGATAAAGCGGGGAACCACGCCCGCGCGAAGGGCTGGGTATGCGTTGGCGGCGATAATGGTATTTCTCTATATGGTGGGGGTGGCGGTTCGGCACCACCCCGGTTCCTGGTTGATATGAGAAGGCGGCAAATACAACAATGAAGTTGACCTGGAGCCATGGTGTAAAAAGTGTTTTTGGTGAAAATAGTTTTACTTTGATTGGTCGAAAAGACAGTAAATAAAGCTTTAAAAGCCAATGAGGGAATTTTTATTTTTTGAACGGTTTCCCTTTTTTTGTAGAAAAGAGTTGCTTTTACCTTTTGTTACTTGAGCTTCCCGTCGCCTGATTTAATGTGCCCTCATCTGGGACGAGTCGTGTCTCCAGTTCGTTAGATTGCACGAGGAGCGAAATATGAAAAAGCACTGGATGTTGGTACTGGCTTCCACGGCGGCCCTGAGCAGCCAGGTAGCCGTGGCGGATCTGTCCGCTGGCGTCAATGCCGCGGTAAATGCGGAGGCCGCTGGTGTCAATGCAGCGGTGAAAGCGGATGCCGATGCGAAAGCCGCCGAGAAAGCTCTGCGTGACAAGCGCGATGCCGCCAAGGACAAGGCCGAGGCTACCGTCGAAAAGGCCAAAGCCGAGAAAGAGGCCGCTATGGAAGACGCCAAGGCCAGGAAGGAAGCGGCGAAGGAAGCCGCTGAGGAGCGGAAGGAAGCCGCCAAGAAGCACATGGAAGACGCCAAAGCCGAGGCCGGCGCCCGAGCCGAAGCAGGCAAAGCCGAGGCCGAAGCCAATCGCGAGGAAGCCCTGAAAAAAGCCGAAGCTGCCCGGGAGAACGCCTCGGTGAAGGCGGAAGCCAACGCCAGCGCCAATGTTAAAGCGGAAGAGAAAGGCAAGCCCTGGTACAAATTCTGGGATTGATAACGCCTCCGCCGATAAATGAATGACGACCGGCCGCCGTCCCTGGGCGGCCTTTTTTATGCCCACCGTCCGTGGTGAGCCATCCTCCGGACCGTTACCCTGGTGACGTGACAAATCGCTTCCAGCGATTTTTTTGGGCTTGCCTTATTACGCCAATGGGCTATGGTCATGACTTCCATTGGTGCCGGATTCTGACTAGCTCAACGCAATGACCCTCTTTTTTTGTTTTACCTCTCTGACCTTTCCGGTCTAGGCCGGGCGGCCACCGGCTGTTCCGGCATCCCTCGTCTTATTCGATAACTGTCTGTCGTTAACCGACATTTCCATGATGACGTGGAGGCACGCTGGTGAAGCCTGTTCGTGGTTCATGGCTGGAAAGGCGATTCGTACCCATGGTTCGCAAGTATGCGGTGAGGAACCCTTGTTGCTTCCCTCCCGGGCCCGGTGAGATCAGCGCCGTGCTCGGCAAGCTGGAAGCGCTGAATCATGCCGGTGGAGAGCCCCGGGCTTCCGTTGGCACAATCGTGTGGATAGAAGATCTGCTCAGCGGCGAGCAGGGTTTCTTTCAATTGGCATGGCCGGACGACGCCGCACCTGAGCAAGACCGCCTTTCGATTCTATCGCCATTGGGCGCCGCTCTACTGGGTGCCCGTTGTGGTGATGACGTGACGGTGGCCCTGTTCGGGTGCCGCTGTGATTTTCGGGTTCTGGCCCTGCGGGAGGCGCGACCTCCGGAGGATAGTGCCGTGCCATCATGAGCGCCAGCGGGCCGGGAAATTGAGTTACATCATAATCCGTGGAGACACTTCTTGGTTCAATGAAGCCTTGGCCGGACCATTATGCCGGCGGATCGTCAACCATAATCAAAGAAGAGAGGACGATGTCAGCGATCATTGACGTGTTGGCGAAGGCGGCGCTGTTCTCGACCCTGGACGAGGACGCTCTGGGGACGTTGTGCGAGGAAGGCCGAACGATAAACCTGGACTGTCGCGGACATCTGTTTCAAGTGGGCGAGAGGGCCAATGCGTACTATCTGATGACGAGCGGTGTCATGCGCTTGTACCGGCCCGGTCTGGACGGCGAAGACAAGGTGTTTCAGGTGGTGGGTGAGGGGGACCTGGTGGCGGAAACCGCCATGTTCGCCGAGCCTTGCATCTATCCCTTGTCGGCCGAAGCGGAAAGCCCTTGTACGTTAATCCGCTTGCCGCGCCATGGATTGCTGAATCTGGTTCGGGTGCAACCGGATTTTGCCCTGAGGTTGCTGGGGGAAATGTCCCTCCGGCTTTATCAGGCGGTAAATCGCTTGGATCAACTCACGGTGACCAATGCCGGCCAAAGAGTGGTGATGTATTTGTTGGAGCTGACCGAGTGGCGCAGGGAGCACTGGGTGGTGCTGCCGGTAAGTGCCAAGGTTCTGGCGCGACAGCTGAATGTCACACCGGAAACGCTATCGCGCCTGCTCACCCGTTTTCGCCAGAGCGGTTTGATCAGCGGGCGCGGACGCAAGTGGGCCGTTGTTGATCCTACGGAGTTGTGCCGGGCCGCCAATCTGCCGTTACCGGACGCCCAGTGCCACTGTGCCGGCTCGCAATTCTTTCGCTGTTGTAATTTCAGTCATCGATCCTGTTCATAAGGCGGGTCCCTTAGTGGTCCAGGGTATGGATCAGGGTGACGACCTGATCAACCACCTGATCGATATCCTCTTCACCGTAACGCCGCCCGCGTCTTTTTCTCAGTCCGTTCTGATAAAGACGAACGTGGTGGTCCGGCCGTACATCCGCGCGTTTGAGGCAATGTTCGGCGCAGTGCATCTGGCAGCCGTCGATGGCGATGATCACCCGCCCGGAACGGGCCTTGCGTACCAGGCCGGGCACGCCGCCGCCGACGCCGGCGATACAGGACATTTCGGCGTGCCCGGCGTGGTCCAGACGCACCGCCACTTCGTTGGCGAGCTGAGCCACGTCGGAGCAGCCGGAACAAGAATACAACAAGGGCGGTTTGCGTGAACGCTGGCCGGTCATGAATCCTCCTCGAGGTGGAATCCGCGCACGCCGATATCGTTCTCCAGCGCCAGAAGATACTGGTGCAGGGCGCGTCGGCTGGCTTGCTCGAGCAGTTCGTGACGCACGCGTTCATTGACGTGTTCATAGGGCAGGGGGCGCGCTGGCCGCAGCTCTCTGATGTGTACCAGATGCCAACCGTAACGGCTGGCCAGCGGTCTCCCGTGCAGCCCTGTCGGCAGCCGCGCCAGCACCCGGTCCAATTCGGCGACGGTCTGTCCCGGCCCCAGCCAGCCCAGTTCACCGCCCTGGTCCCGGGAGGGGCAGTCGGAATAGCGCTGGGCCAGTTCCGTGAACCGATGCTCTGACGCGTCCAACTGGCGCAGCAGTTTCTGTCCCAGACGATACTGCCGGTCCCGGGCCCGGGCGTCGTCCGGCGCGGCGGCCAGAAGGATGTGCCGGATATGCCAGCCGGGAGGGGTTTGGAAGCGCTCCGGGTGGCTGTGATAGTAACGCCGGCAATCAGCCGGGTGTGGCTCCGGGACCTGCAGGTCCTGCTCCAGCAGGGCGCTGATGCAGGCTTCTTCATCGGTCGGATCCAACCCGCATTGCGCTGCCCGTTGCAACAGCAATTGGCGAATCACCAGGGCCCTGGCTGCCTGTCGCCGGGCCCGATCAAGGTCGCCAGCGGGATGGTGCTGGGTTTCCCGGGCGATCTCGCTCTCCTCGATGAGGGCCTCGCCAACCTGAATCACGCCGCCGCCGGGGCGTTCCACCATATCGATGCGTTGCATGGCTCAGGCCCGCCTGCGGACGATTTGATAGCGACGGAAAAGATAGCCCAGGGGCAGGCTCCAGACGTGCACCAAACGGCTGAACGGAAACACCAGGAAAATGGTCAACCCGATGAAAATGTGCACCTTGTAGATCCAGCCCACGCCTTCCAGATAAGCGGCGGCGCCACCCTGGAAGAAAGCGATGGCCTGGGCCCAGTGCGCCAGCTGCAGCATCAGGCCACCGTCCAGATGCCCAAGGGCCGGGCCGATGGTGGCCAGCCCGAGGGTAACCTGTACCACCAACAGAGCAATGATGAAGGTATCCATGGCACTGGAACTGGCCCGCACGCGGGGGTTGAACAGGCGCCGCCACAGCAGCATGACGCCGCCGATAAAACAGAGCACGCCGGCGATGCCGCCCACCAGGATCGCCATTATCTGTTTGGCCCCAGCGCTGATAATCCAGGCGTAGGCCCAGTGTGGCGTCAGTAACCCCACCAGATGGCCGAAGAAAATCACCAGGATACCGATGTGAAAGCTGTTGCTGGCCAGCCGCATGTGCCGCGACGACAGCATCTGGCTGGAGCCGGTTTTCCAGGTGTACTGGCCATGATCGAAGCGGATCAGGCTGCCCACCAGAAAGACGCTGACGGCGATATAGGGATAGATGCCGAACAGCAATATGTGCAGATGATGCGACAAGGATTCCATCAGCTCACTCCTTGGCGCGACCGCTGACGGCCGCCGCTGTGGGTGGGACGAAACGGACCGGTTGTTCCTCGGCCTGTTGCCGTTGTCGGGTCCGGTGACGGCCTTGGGCGGATTGCAACTGACAGTCCTGATCGGATTCGGCGGAGAAGCGCACGGCTTCCTCTTCCCACACCGCGTCCAGGGCCTGGGGAGTGTGGTCCGGTGCTTCCCGGGATACCTCGGGCCGATGCGCCTGGATTTCCGATTCCGCGCCGATCAGAGCCAGCAAGGCGGTGACGGCCAGAGCCTGGGGTGCCTCCCGGCTTTCCAACCGTGCCGCCAGCCGGGCGAGAATGGCGCGGATTTCACCGAGCCAGCGGCCGATTTCCGCTTCCCGGCGGGTGGACAGAAACTCCAGAAACAAGGGCAGATAATCGGGTAATTCCCGCGCTTGCAAACGGAAGCCGGCCTGTTGGTAGTGATCGAGCAGATCCACCATGGCCTGACCCCGGTCCCGGGATTCACCGTGGACATGCTCGAACAGCAGCAGTGAAGTGGCGCGGCCACGGTCGAACAAGGCCACGTATTCGGCTTGCAGATCCAGCAAATCGGCGGCGGCGATCCGTTCGCACCATTGGCCAAGCCGGTCCCGCATCGACAGGGTCCAGCGTCGTTCAGCGCTCAGGGCGGCGGCCAGTTCCGGCGCCGCCTGTTGCAAGGCGATTTCGGGATACTCCAGCAGGCGGGCGAGGGCACGCAGGCTCCGTTGGGTGATCTCAGTCATGACGCGCCTCCTGCTGCTCCGGTTCGAAACGTCGCGGTTTTACCAGGGTGGCGGTCTGCTTGCGCCCGCCGAACAGACTGGTATCGTCGTCGCCGCCCTGACAACCATTGCCGAAGGTGAAGCCGCAGCCGCCGCGTTCCGGAAACGCCTCACGGGCCTGTTCGCGATGGCTGGTGGGGATGACGAAACGGTCCTCGTAGTTGGCGATGGCCAGATAGCGGTACATTTCCATGACCTGGGCTTCGCTGAGACCCACCTGGTCGAGTACGGTGGTATCGGTTTCGCCATCCACCTGTTTGCCGCGCATATACAGGCGCATGGCGAGCAGCCGTTTCAATGCCAGCACCACCGGCTCTTCCTCGCCGGCGGTGAGCATATTGGCCAGATACTTCACCGGGATGCGCAGGGATTCGATTTTCGGCAGCACACCGTCGAATTCCAGATGGCCCGCCTCGGCGGCGGACTGGATCGGCGACAGTGGTGGCACATACCAGACCATGGGCAGGGTGCGATACTCCGGGTGCAACGGTAGCGCCAGCTGCCAGTCCACCGCCAGCTTGTACACCGGCGAGGCCTGGGCGGCGGTGATCACACTGTCGGGAATGCCATCGGCCCGGGCCCGTTCGATAACATCCGGGTCATGGGGATCGAGAAAGATGTCTCGCTGGCGGTGGTACAGATCCCGCTCATCCGGGCTTTCCGCCACGTCCTTGATACGGTCCGCGTCGTACAGCAGCACGCCCAGATAGCGGATCCGTCCGACGCAGGTTTCCGAACACACGGTGGGCTCTCCGGCCTCGATACGCGGGAAACAGAAAATGCATTTTTCTGATTTGCCGCTTTTCCAGTTGTAATAGATTTTCTTGTACGGACAGCCGGACACACACATGCGCCAGCCCCGGCATTTGTCCTGGTCGATCAGGACGATACCGTCCTCCTCACGTTTATAGATGGCACCGCTGGGACAGGAGGCCACGCAGGTCGGGTTGAGACAGTGTTCGCACAGACGCGGCAAATACATCATGAAGGTGTGCTCGAACTGCCCGTAGATGTCCGCTTGTATCTGATCGAAGTTGCTGTCCTTGCGGCGCCGGGCGAACTCGGTGCCGAGAATCTCCTCCCAGTTGGGGCCCCATTCGATCTTCTTCATACGCTCGCCGGAAATCAGCGAGCGCGGCCGCGCCACCGGTTGATGCTTGCCAGGCTTGGCCTGGTGGAGATGCTCATAGTCGAAGTCGAAAGGCTCGTAGTAATCGTCGATTTCCGGCAGGTCCGGATTGGCGAACAGATTGGCCAGCACCCGCCACTTGCCTCCGATGCGTGGTTCGATGCGGCCGTCCTTGCGACGCAGCCAGCCACCTTTCCATTTGTTCTGGTTCTCCCATTCCTTGGGGTAGCCAATGCCGGGCTTGGTTTCCACGTTGTTGAACCAGGCGTATTCCACGCCCTCGCGGCTGGTCCAGACGTTCTTGCAGGTCACTGAGCAGGTGTGGCAGCCAATGCACTTGTCCAGATTGAGGACCATGCCGACCTGGGATCGAATAGTCATTTCGCGGCCTCCTGAACGAAGTCCTGGCCTTCACCGTCCAGCCAGTCGATGTGTTTCATGCGCCGTACCATGACGAACTCGTCGCGATTGGAGCCGACGGTGCCGTAATAGTTGAATCCGTAGGCCAGCTGCGCGTAGCCGCCAATCATGTGGGTGGGTTTGGGGCAGACCCGGGTCACCGAGTTATGGATGCCGCCCCGGGTACCGGTGATTTCCGAGCCTGGCACATGCACATTGCGCTCCTGAGCGTGGTACATCATCACCATGCCCTCTTTCACCCGCTGGCTGACCACCGCCCGGGCGGCGATGGCGCCATTGGCGTTGTACAGCTCGACCCAATCGTTGTCGGCCACGCCCAGATCGGCGGCATCGGATTCCGACAGCCACACCACAGGCCCGCCCCGATTGAGCGTCAGCATCAGCAGGTTGTCACTGTAGGTGGAGTGAATGCCCCATTTCTGATGCGGAGTGAGGAAGTTCAGAGCCTTGCTGGGATAGCCATTATCCGGCGGCGGCGTGACACTGCTGGCGGCGCGGGTGTCGATGGGCGGCCGGTAAACCAGCAGGCTTTCGCCGAAGGCGCGCATCCAGGGGTGGTCCTGATAAAGCTGCTGACGACCGCTCACCGTGCGCCAGGGAATCAGTTCGTGCACGTTGGTATAGCCGGCGTTGTAGGACACATGTTCGTCTTCCAGGCCGGACCAGGTCGGGCTGGAAATGATCTTGCGCGGTTGGGCGACGATATCGCGGAAGCGGATTTTTTCCTCTTCCTTGGCACGGGCGAGATGGCTGTGATCGCGGCCGGTGAATTGGGACAATGCCTCCCAGGCTTTCACCGCCACCTGACCGTTGGTTTCCGGGGCCAGGCTGAGAACGACCTCGGCGGCGTCGATGGCGGTTTCGATGCAGGGCCGGTCCTTGGCCGGGCCCGCTGTCTTGCGACGGTTAAGCTGGCCGAGAAAAGCCACTTCCTTATCCGTGTTCCAACTGATGCCCTTGCCGCCATTGCCCAGTTTCTCCAGGGCCGGGCCCAGAGCGGTAAAGCGTTCGTAGGTGGCCGGATAATCGCGTTGCACCTCGATCAGGGAGGGCATGGTTTTCCCCGGCACCGGCTCGCATTCGCCTTTTTTCCAATCCTTCACCCGTGGCTGCGCCAGCTCCGCCGGAGAGTCGTGCTGCAGCGGCAGGGTGACCAGATCGGTTTCCTCGCCCAGATGGCCCTCGCACACTTGGGAAAAGGCTTTGGCGATGCCTTTATAGATATCCCAGTCGCTGCGTGATTCCCAGGCCGGATCGGTGGCGGCGGTGAGCGGGTGGATGAACGGGTGCATGTCCGAGGTATTGAGATCGTCTTTCTCATACCAGGTGGCGGTGGGCAGCACCACGTCGGAGTACAGGCAGGTGGTGGACATGCGGAAATCCAGCGTCACCAAAAGATCGAGTTTGCCTTCCGGTGCCTCGTCGCGCCAGGTCACTTCCCGGGGCCGTTCACCGCCGTCGCCAAGGTCCTTGCCCTGAATACCATGGCGGGTACCGAGCAGGTACTTGAGCATGTACTCGTGGCCCTTGCCAGAGCTGCCGAGAAGATTGGAGCGCCACACGAACAGATTGCGCGGGAAGTTCTGCGCATCGTCCGGATCCTCGGCGGCGAATTTCAGCGCACCGGATTTCAATTGCGATACCACGTAGTCCGCGGTGCTTTGTCCGGCTTGCTTTGCGGCTTGGGCCAGGCGCAGCGGATTGGTGTTCAATTGTGGCGCGGAAGGCAGCCAGCCCATGCGCTCGGCGCGCACATTGAAATCGATCAGGCTGCCGCCGTAGTCCTCCACTTTGGCCAGGGGCGAGAGCAGGCTCTTCACGTCCAGTTTTTCGTAACGCCATTGGGAAGAGTGGGCGTAGAAAAAAGAGGTGCCGTTCATATGGCGCGGCGGCCGGGACCAGTCCAGGCCGAAGGCCAGAGGCAGCCAGCCGGTTTGCGGTCGCAGCTTTTCCTGACCCACGTAATGAGCCCAGCCGCCGCCGCTTTGTCCCACGCAGCCGCACATCACCAGCAGATTGATCAGGCCCCGGTAGTTCATGTCCATGTGATACCAGTGGTTCATGCCGGCGCCGACGATGATCATGGATCGGCCACGGGTCCTGTCGGCATTGCTGGCGAACTCCCGGGCGATGCGGATGCACTGGTCCGCCGGCACACCGGTGATGTTCTCTTGCCAGGCGGGGGTATAAGGTTTGATTTGCCGGTAATCGGTGGCGCCTTGATCCTCGCCGAGTCCCCGATCGATACCGTAGTTGGCGCAGAGCAAATCAAACACGGTTACCGCCAGAATCTCGCCGCCATCGGCGCCGGTGAGCACTTTCACCGGCAGGCTGTGGGTGAGGGTGTCGTCGCCGCCATTTTCCACATGAGGAAAGTGTTCGTGGGGAATGCCGCCGAAATAGGGGAAGGCGACCTTTTCCACCCGGTCGTGATCGCCGGCCAGGCTGAGGCGGGGTTGGATGTCCTGGCCATCAGCGTCAACCGGCTCCAGGTTCCATTTGCCCTGTTCGCCCCAGCGGAAGCCAATGGAGCCGCGCGGTACCGCCAGCCGTTCCCCGTTCTCATCCCAGACCAGTGTTTTCCAGCCCGGATTATTGTCCTGGCCCAGATTGTTGGCGAAGTCGCTGGCGCGCAGTTGTCGGCCGGGCACATAGCGGCCATCGTCGCGGCGTTCCAGTTCCACCAGACAGGGCAGGTCGGTATAACGGCGCACGTAGTCGGTGAAGTAGGCGCTGGGGGAATCCAGGTGAAACTCCTTGAGGATCACATGGCCCATGGCCAAGGCGAGGGCGGCGTCGGTGCCCTGCCTGGCGCTCACCCACTCATCGGAGAGCTTGGCCACCTCCGCGTAGTCCGGCGTGATCGCCACGGTCTTGGTGCCCTTGTAACGCACTTCGGTGAAGAAGTGGGCATCGGGGGTGCGTGTCTGCGGTACGTTGGAACCCCAGGCGATGATGTAGCCGCTGTTGTACCAGTCCGCGGATTCCGGCACGTCGGTCTGCTCGCCCCAGGTCTGCGGCGACGCCGGCGGCAGGTCGCAGTACCAGTCGTAGAAGCTCA
>CEGF01002029.1_pt1 | contig 13032 bp, 13 predicted proteins | sample 306341 | NCBI WGS metagenome assembly CEGF01 (sample SAMEA2755655, study PRJEB7226) | microbial mat metagenome | biome: microbial mat; feature: hypersaline; material: grass silage | place: USA | collected 2014-02-19 | depth 0 m
GAAGGGAAGGAGGGGGGGGGGGGAAAGAGAGAAGGAAGAGAAAAAAAAAGGAGGAGAAGAAGGGGAAGGAGGAGGAAGGAGAGAAGAAGAGGAGGAAGAAGCCGGATAAGATCGAGCGATGTTAAAGAATGTGGTTATATTCAATGCGGTGGCACGGCAATAGCAGATGAAGTCACTGATTCAGGACAAAGACCTACCATCAAATGCTACGCGAAAAATCACTTGAGGGATTGTCTCCGTTATCAAAGCAGGTCCATGAGCTGGCACTTGAGGTGTTCGACAACCCAAACTCGGCTGATGCAAAGAAACGTTACTTTGAAAGTTTCCCCAGGTCTTTTGGGTCATTTATGGATATATTTCAGCCTAACTCATTTGGTGAACTCTATGATGGGTATATTTATATACATCTAATTGACTCGCTCGCCAGTGAATACCCAGAGACGGTTGGCAGCATTTACCTAAAACTCGCGAGTAAAGCCTGTTTAGATGCTGATGCTCCAAGCTATTTAAGGCATAACCTTGTTGCTTTTGAGGGTCATTATCCTGAGGTTTACAAGAAATACTACAACAACCTTACATCAGATCAACAGCATAATGTTGAGCTCTTTGAAAAGGCTTCAATGCATAATAGGGGCAAAGGTATATGCAACTTCTAACACGGAGCTAAAAATGGGTGCCCATTAGCTGCTCTTGTATCGTGCGATGCCTGGTCCACGTGATGGCTCTGCCCTGAAGTGGAATATCAGGCGTCATTCCCAATGACAGCTTGACGCAATACGTCCCTGGCCGCTTCAGTGGGACAAGCAGCTCGTAGCAACTTCTGAAATTTGAAACACTCCAGATGTGAAGGCGCGGGGCATTCTGCAACGTGCCGAAGCATGTTGCTCAAAGTCTTCAGTTTGCGTGCCTGGCGATCGAGTTCATCAGCACGCTCACTCAATGTTGGTCGAGGAAGGTTTGGCTTTCGATCCTTGTCGAACATGCTACCAATCTCTTCCAGAGAGAACCCTGCACTCTTGCCCAATGAAATCAAGGCCAGCTGTACGAGCGTGTCCCTGTGGTATTGCCGGCGCAATCCGTTTCTGGCGACGGACTTGATCAGGCCAATTTCCTCATAGTAGCGGAGTGTCGATGTGGCGACACCACTGGCTTTCGCGAGGACGCCGATATCGATGAGATTCATGCTTGACCTCAAGTTGACTTGAAGTTGCATACTAGTTGGCAACCAAGCTTCGATCAAGGGTCAAACACATGAATGAACCTATCCTTCCACCCAGGTACAAGCTGGCTTTAGCCGCAATGGCAGGCTCCATCATGCTGGCGTCGCTCGGTATCAGCGTCACGACAGTAGCGCTCCCGACGCTGGTTTCGGCTCTTTCTGCACCGGTACAGCAGGTGCAATGGGTCGTGCTTGCTTATCTGGTATCGCTGACGGTGGCCATCGTATCCGCAGGCCGCATGGGTGACCTGTACGGATGTCGCCGTGTGCTGCTATTGGCTCTGGGTCTCTTCGCCTTGGCCTCGCTAGTCTGTGCTGTGGCACCGAACCTGAGCTGGCTGATAGCAGGCCGGGTTGGGCAAGGCCTGGCTGCCGCCGTCCTGATGTCATTGCCGATGTCGCTCGCCAAAAGCTTGATCGCCAAGGAGCGAATGGGGGTGGTGATGGGGTTGTTGGGTACCATGTCGGCTATCGGTACTGCACTGGGACCGTCTCTAGGTGGCGGTTTAATCGACCTACTGGGGTGGCGCTCGATCTTCGTTCTGTTGCTTTTGTGCGCACTTGGCATGATAGCCATTACTGTGATGGGAGTACCCAAGGAGAAAGGACAAGCAACCACAACATCTCGCTTGGATTGGACGGGAAATCTTTGGTTGTGTCTGACCCTTTTGTTGTTCTCGATTGCCGCCACAGGCGGCAAGGGTGGAGTTGCCATCCCTGTTTGGATGCTACTTGCCTCGGCTGCCGTCGCACTGGCGATGTTTGTTGTCACCGAGATGCGAGCGACTCACCCACTGGTGCCCTTGGCACTGCTTGGTAGTCGAGCCCTTGCACCCTCACTGATCATGAACCTCATTGTCAGCGCCACCATGATGTCAACGCTGGTGGTGGGGCCCTTTTACCTGGCGTTTGGTCTTGGCCTGAGCGAACTGATGATGGGTACTGTAATGGCAGTCGGCCCTGCCACTGCCGCGCTGTTCGGTGTGCCCGCAGGCCAGCTCACGGACCGGTTCGGAACCGACCGCGTCTTGTTTGCAGGCCTGGTGTTTGCGACGGGAGGGTTGATCTGCTTCGCACTGCTGCCGGTCAGATTCGGAATTCCTGGCTACGTGGCTGCGCTAATACTTACAACACCGGGCTTTCAACTGTTCCTGGCCGCGAACAACACTGCCGCGATGACAAATACACCTGACGCACAGCGTGGCATGGTCTCCGGGCTGATTGGACTATCGCGCAACTTGGGGTTCATGACCGGTGCATCACTTATACCGCTGCTGTTCGCTACATTGCTGGGTGATCAGTCTGTAGCCTTAAGCTCCCCGTCAGTTGTCGGCGAAGCCTTCTCACACACGTTTCTATTGGCCGCGGCTTCGTTCGGACTTGCCATGGTGACCTTCTTCTTGGGTAAGAAACGCCAACCGTCAATGCCGATTTTATCTACTGATCAAGGAGTTAATCATGACTGATGCACACTCACATCCTCATGTCATTCAAACAGTTGGGGCACCTCTGCCGTCTTATCGCAGCAGTCGGTTCCATTTAGTCAGCACGGGCATCGGCGATGCAGGAAACATCACTGTGAACGCTCAGGAGATACTGCGAAGCGCCGACATCGTGTTCGGGACCTCAAGTTTGCTGGAGAAGTTTGCAGATCTTCTCAAGGGCAAGGAGCTCCATGATGCCGGACATGGTCTTTTCATGGATCTAATACGCAGGGACTATCCAGCTGAGAAAGCCGATGCGATGGAGGCAGAAGCCAGACAAATCATTCGGCACGCAGCTGAGCACGGCAAACGAATCGCCGTAATTGACTATGGCGACTCCATGATTTTCGGGCCGCAGGCGGGCTTCATCCAGGAATTCAGAGACCTCAATCCGGTAGTTATTCCAGGTGTATCGAGCTTTAATGCCGCAAATGCGGCTTTGGCTTGCGATGTCATGAACGGAAGCACGAGCAGATCGGTCATCCTGGCAGCCGCTTATGATGCCCGTGAGGACTATGACGGCACCGATACCTTGGAGCGTCTGGCACAGACGGGCTCCACGCTGGTTTTCTTTGCGATGCGATCAAGGTTCGTGCAACTGACTGAGCAGTTGAAACGTGTTCTGCCTGGTTCAACCCCTCTCGCGGTTGTCTGTCACGCCGGTCGAAGTCAGCAGCACACGGTTGTGCTCGCGACACTCGACACCGCTGTCACAGCGCTACAAGGGCGTGAAGTGCCATTCGAGCATCTCGTCTATGTGGGTGACTTTCTTTCTTATTAGTGGCTTGTTCATATCAAGACGCCAACGAATGCCCAGCAAAGCCGGGCTGGGCTTCATATTGCTTCGCGGCTTATAGCCTGTTACTGCGCCGCTCCTTTGACCCATCTACTGTAATCCTGGTCATGGAGCAGCCGCGAAGCTTCGAGGATTGGAAAGTGGGAAGCAGGTCATCATCGCTGTTGCTCAAAGTGAAACGAGGAACAGGCCTGCCACCATCACCACAAGTCCCTGCAACCTCGGCAAGCTGACGGGCTCACGTAGCCAGATCACGCCGATCAGCACACCCAGGGGAATACTCACCTGACGTAGTGCCACCACATAGCTGACTTCGCTCACCATCGACATGCTGACCAATATCAGCAGATAGGTGCCGATAATGAAGCTGCCCGCCAATAGCGTCCAGCCGAAGTCCGGCACGACCCTCAGTGACTCACCGAAGCCCCATCGCACCAGTGGCAACATCCATATCAGACAGGCTGCTGCCTGTAATACGACAAAACTGCTGCCAGCGGCAAAAGCATCCATCCCCTGCTGCTTCATAAGCTGAATGGCGGCACTGTCGAGCACCGAGTATCCGGCCGTGGCGCACGCCGCCAAAAGTACCCAAGCGATAGCCGGGGTCCTGTAGTCGCGCCAGTGCCAGTCACGCCAACACACCAGTGGCAGTGCCAACGAACCCAGTATGATCAGGCACATGCCGATCAGATCCGTCGCCTGGAGTTGACTTTGGCCATATGTAATCAGCACCACTGCCGGCACGATCAATACCGGCAGCGCCCGCGCCAGTGGGTAGACGATATTCAGGTTGCCGTGTCTGTAGGCTTTGGCCAGACCAGTCAGGTAGAGGGTTTGGCAAAGACCTGAGGCCAGCAGCAGCCACCAGAAAGCAGAGGGCAACGCAGTTACTTCCGGCCAGACGCGCAGCAGTAGTGGACTGAAAATCAACATGCCCAGCCCCATGGCCCAAGCATAAAAGCGCACCGTCTGAGCAGTACGCTTGCCGATCAGGTTCCAACCCGCATGCAGCAGAGCCGAAACCAGGATCAATCCGATAGCGGCAGGTGTCACGGTTTCTCGCCCATCGCCAGTCGTGCCGCGATCTCTTCCAGGCAGGGAATGACATCGGCAATGCTGTCGATGACATAATGAGCGCCACTGCCGATCATGCGCTTGTAGGCCACCGCGCGACGGGTGTCCTGCTCCACTTCTCCCAATGCCTGCCAGGCGTCCAGGCTCATGCCCACTTCGTTGCCGCTAACGGCGACGCCGATGGTCCACATGCCCGCGTTCAAGCCTTCCTCGATACCGGTGAGAGTGTCATCGATTTTTACGCAGGCGCAGAGGTGCTGTACGCCCAGATCCATGGCATTTTTCAGGCTCATATGCGGATAGGGACGCCCCTTGGGCACTTCCGTGGCGCAAACATTGCTGTCCGGGGTGTAGCCCTGCTCGGCAGCTCGGGCCACCAGACCTTCAATCATACTGCCCGCATACCCGGTGTTGGCACCGATGCGGATTTCATTGGCACGCATCCAATCCAGCGCCTCGCTCAGGCCTGGGATAAGCTCGGCAGTCTGTGCAATGGCATCAATCTGCAGAGGTACGAAGTCGTCATACAAGCGGTCAATATCGGCTTCACCCGGGTACTCTCCTTTCACGCTTTTCCATGCATCACGAATACGGGGATGAGTACACAGCTGGCGGATATGTTCACGCTTTTCGGTGCCCATGGGGCCGCGCGCTTCAGCTTCGCTGATCGGCACGCCCTCTTCTGCAAACAGGCGCTGGAAGGCGCAGATCGGCGCCATGGAACCAAAATCCACGGTGGTGCCAGCCCAGTCCATGATCACGGCTTCGATGGGACCGGTGTAGCGGCGTTCAAACTGGTAGATCGGTGCAGTCATGACAATGTCTCCGTTGAATTCAGTTGGGTCAGGCGGTTGCCGCCGCATTTAGAGCATGGATGGGCGCGCCGTTCGGGATCTGGAGCTCGTCCAGCACGGCGGCAACGGCAGCGAGGACAGCATCGATCTGCACATCATGCAGCTGGCCGATGCAACCCAAACGGAAGCTGTCCGCTTCGGTTAATTTTCCCGGATAGATGATGAAACCGCGGGCTTTCATACGATCGTAGAAGGCCTGGAAATCGAAGTTCGGGTGGCCCGGCGAGAAGAAGGTGATGATGATCGGGGACAGCCACTCATCGCTGAGCAGGGTTTCAAACCCCATGCGGCGCATGCCGGCGACCAGGCGCTGCTGATTGCGCTGATAGCGCGCATGACGACCGACGATCCCCCCTTCCGCTGCGTGCTCTTTCAGCGCCTGCAGGAACGCTGCTACCACGTGGGTGGGCGGGGTGTAGCGCCACTGGCCGGTTTTGGCCAAGTACTGCCACTGATCCAGCAAGTCCAGGCTCAAAGAGTGTGCGTTACCTTTGGAAGCGTCCAGCGCACTCTGGCGGACCAGGCTAAAACCGAAACCGGGCACACCTTCGAAGCATTTGTTGGCAGAAGAGATCAGTGCATCGAATTGAACGGTTTTGGCACTGATTGCTACAGCACCAAAGGCGCTCATTGAATCGATGACCAGGCGTCGTCCCTGACGTGCTACTGCTTCGGCGATCTCTTCCACCGGGTTGAGAATGCCGGAGCTGGTTTCGCAATGAACCAGGGCAACGTGAGTGATTGCAGGATCAGCGACCAGTATCGCTTCCACTTCTTCACCACGGGGTGGCTCATAGTCACCCTTATCCAGGGCAACATAGTCACGACCCAAGTAATCCATGATCTTGCCCATACGCTGACCGTAGGCACCGTTCATGAGGATCAATAACTTGCCATCTTTTGGTACCAATGTCGCAAGCGTTGCTTCAACGGCAAAGGTGCCGGAGCCCTGCATCGGTACGCAAACGTGGCTATCTTCACCGTCGATCAGGGCAACCAACTGCTGGCACAGCCGGGCAGTCATGGCACGGAAGTCACCATCCCATGAGCCCCAATCTTGCAGCATTGCCTGTTTAACGCTGAGGGTTGTATTGATGGGACCGGGAGTCAGCAAATAAGGCTGTTCTGTTTTCATGATTTCTCTCTTTCTGGTCTATACCAGTGATTTTGAGCAAAAAAATTGTTCCTTTTCTATCCAGGGCACCCCTCAGGTACCCGCCTGCATCAGCGCTGTCGCCAGCGCTGAGTGCGTTGCAGAATGCTATGGCTAATCAGCCAGTGAATCCCTTTTGCCACCAGCGATGTCAACATCAGCAAGACAGCCATGGCTGCAGCCGGTGCTGTGTCCCCTGCTTCATCCATATGCATTACCGCTACAGAAGCCAGCGTGGTTTCCGCGGAGTAGAGGAAGATAACGGCCGAAACCGTGGTCATGGCGTTGACGAACAGGTAAACGGAGATATCAAGCACCGCAGGCAGTGCCAAAGGAAGGGTTACTCGACGCAGAGTGGTATAAAAGGGAACTTTCAACGAAGCTGAAACCGCCTCGAATTCATTGTCGATCTGCTTCAGGCTGGTCACAGCGGTCAGATGACATACTGTGTAGAAATGTACCAATGTATTCAGGACCAGAATCGTCATGGTGCCGTACATCAGGTTCAGTGGATTGTTTGGTTGGTTGAAGAAAAAAATGTACGACAACCCCAGTACAATGCCTGGCACTGCCATCGGCAGCATGGCCAGCAGTTGTAAAAATTTACGCGCAGTTGGCATCGGCTTGATCTTCTCGCTCATGTACGCCACGAGGAAGACTACCGCGGTACCAATTAATGCCGTCCAGGCAGACATCTGTACCGAGTTGAAGTAGGACGCCCAGCCGCCTCCGTCCATCATGTCAAAATTGTAATTCTTGAGCGACAACCCCATGTTGTACGGCCAAAAGGTGATGAAGGAGGCATACACTGCCATACCCACCACCAACAGAAGAAAGCCGCACACGATAAAACAAAACAACGTCAGTAGAAGGTCACGCAACATCGATCTGTTGGGTTGCAGCGGCACGGCGCGGGCCGACAGCTGGGATGACTGATGGCGCTGCACCCGACGCTCGACGATAAAGGACACCAGCGCCGGCAGCAGCAGGATGACGCTGACCACCGCGCCCATCTGGAAGTTCTGCTGCCCCACCACCTGCTTGTAGATATCGGTAGCCAGCACGTTGTACTGCCCGCCAATCACCTTGGCAACGCCGAAATCGGTGATGGTCAGGGTGAAGATCACGAAGATGGTATTGATCAGGCCGTAGCGCACCGACGGCAGGGTCACGGTCAGGAACACGCGCCAGGGCGGTGTTTTCATCGACTTGGCTGCTTCGTACAGACGTGCATCGCTGTTGCTGAAGGCGGTGATAAGGATCATCAGTGCATGGGGAAAGGCCCAGAAGCTCAGCCCCATGATGATACCTACTGGGCCGTAGATACTGTCCACCGGCAGCCAGTTCCTGAGAATGCCCTGATTGCCGAACAGGTAGATCATACTCAATGCCGGCAGAAGCGATGGCGCAAACAGAGGCAGCATCGTCAACAGACGGAAACCCTTTTTGCCCACCATTCCGCTGCGGGTAAGGGCGTAGGCAAAGACAAAGGCGGTAGAAACCACGATCAACGTGGTCCAGACAGCGATATTGAGCGAATTCAGAATGGATTCGGTCAGCGCCGGATTACTGAAATACGCAGTGAAATTGCTTAGGCCGATGAACTCACCGGCCCTGTTTTGCAAGCTTTTGACCAGCATAGTCAGCAACGGGAACAAAAGCGCCAGCAACAGAAACACCACACCGCCTACAACGATAGTGCGTTGCACCCAGATTTCGGTATCAAAGCCGCGCTTGGTGGCCAGACTCGGGATCGCGGACATCATCAGGCTCCAGCCACCTGCATGGCCGCGACACCCAGGTCCCTGCTATCGCTGCACCCCACTTTTGTGACGGGGTTTTGGCCTTGGCCTTCTTGCGGGTAGAATTTGAGTGCCGCCGCCGGCACACTCAACCAGTACGATGCACCTACCGCCGGGTTCAGGCTATGCAGCTGCTCCACCGGCAGGTCTACATGAATCTGCGGCAACCCAATATCAAAGCTCATCTCAAGTCGTACGAATGCGCCCATGAAGTGAATGTGGTCCAGCCGAGCCTGGAACACGAACTGCTCATCGCGGTCCAACCCCCAGGGAGCGGCATGTAGCTGCACGCTCTCGGGACGGAAGCCCAGCGTGCCTTCGTCACAGGGCGGTAGTATTAGAGGCACCTGTACATCCTTGTGCCCCAGCATCAGCTGGTTGTGGCCGAGAACACGAGCCGGCAGCAGGTTCATGCTGCCGACAAAGCGAGCAACAAATTCAGTGGCTGGCTGAAGGTAAATTTCTTCCGGGGTGCCAATCTGTGCGATGCGACCGTGATCCATCACCACGATGCGATCGGCCATGGTCAGCGCTTCATCCTGGTCATGGGTCACCATGATCGTGGTAATGCCCAGCTTGCGCTGCAGGCTGCAGATCTCATTTCGCAGATGCAGGCGCACGCGAGCATCCAGCGCAGACAGTGGTTCATCCAACAAAAGCAAACCGGGTTCGGTCGCCAGCGCACGTGCCAGTGCCACCCGTTGCTGCTGACCACCCGAAAGCTGACCCGGAAACTTGTTGCCAATATCAGGCAGGTGAATCTGATCCAGCAACAACTGGACTCTCTGTTCCCGCTCACGGCGGGGTATCTTCATGTTGGCCAGGCCGTAAGCAATGTTCTCGTTCACGGTCAGGTTTGGAAAAAGAGCATAGGACTGAAACACAATACCGAAATCACGCTGCTGCGGAAGCAAAGTTGAAACATCGCACCCAGCCTGCACAATACGGCCCTCTTCCTGCTGCTCCAGACCGGCAATGGCTCTCAACAGTGTGGTTTTGCCACAGCCGGAGGGCCCCAGGAAGCAGATGAACTCACCCTCGTTGATTTCCAGGGAAATATCATCCAACGCGGTGAAGCTGCCAAAGGACTTGCGCAGGTGCTGAATCTGCAGGTAAGCGGGTGTGGTCTTCATGCTCTATCTCCATCAAAACTGTGAGGGCTGAATCTCAGCCCTCCGAGGTGGCGCAGCTGATCAGTTTTTAGCTTCGCTCTTGCCGTCGTAACGACGCTGCCACTCTTTGAGAATGCGCTCACGGTTTAGCGCAGCCCATTCAAAGTCGTTATCGATCATGCGATCGGCAATATCCGCAGGGTAATTTTCTACTGGCTTAGCAACGCCCGGCATGGCAACAACTGCAAAGTTGTCGTTGTAGAGCGTGTTGGCATCGCGTGTAACAGCCCAATCCATTAATTTCTGGGCCGCGTCCAGGTTTTTGGTGCCTTTAACGATGGCGGCCGCTTCCATGTCCCAACCCAGCCCCTCGGACGGGAATGCAAGATCAACAGGAGCCCCTTGGCTGATCAGCTTGGCACCACGGTAGGCAAAGGAAATGCCGATAGGCGTTTCACCGGAAGCAGCCATCTTGCAGGGTTTTGAGCCAGAGTGTGTATAGCGGTCGATGTTCTGATGCAGGTCGTCCATGAATGCCCACCCTTGCTCTTCACCAAAGGTCTGCAACCAGCTGGTGACATCCAGATAGCCTGTTCCGGAAGAGTTGGGGTTCGGCATGACTACATGGCCCTGATACACCGGCTTTGTCAGGTCTTTCCAGCTTGTCGGTAATGGCAGGCCATGTTTCTCAGCTTCGATTCGGTTGTAGCAGATTGAAGCAACCCAGGCGTTCATGCCCACCCAAGAAGGGGTTGCATCTTTGTCTACGAACTGCTCACTCAATGCTTCAACACCCTCTGGTTTGTAGGGCTGAAGCATCTGCTGATCTTTCAATACCAACAGGCTTGTGGCGGCAACGCCCAGAATGGCATCTGCCTGAGGATTTTCTTTTTCCGCCAGCAGGCGCGCGGTGATGATGCCGGTTGAGTCACGCACCCAACGGATCTTGACATCGGGGTTGGCCGTTTCAAATCCTTTGGCATAGGACTTGAGCTGGTCTGCTTCCAGGGCGGTATACACGGTCAACTCAGTGGCCGCGTTGACCGACGTGGCCGCCAAGGCGACAGCTGCCGCCAACAGGGTCTTTTTCAGGTTAAGCGTCATAGCGAGATCCTTATATCCGTTAAACAAGCGTTGAGATCCAGATTGCAATACCTCTGGTATATACCAGATGAAGTTTCACAGCATTCTGTTGCAAAAAAATGAAGATAAGATTGCATGTTGTTTAACCGGATATTTTTTGGCTGCGTGCCAAGGCACATTGAATACGAAAAGCTTCACTGAATGAGTCAACCTGGCCAAACCGATCAACCCTGAAGGGCTGCACATCAGTAAAAGGCTCTCTTCCAAGGGCAATTTCTGCCAGCATGCGGCCAATACCACCAGACAAAGCAATGCCACCTCCAGAGCAGCCACTTGCCACCAGGAGCCCCGGCAACTCTGTAGTGCCAAGCAAGGGTTTGCCATCCGGGGTGTAGCTGGAAATGCCACTGATATAGTGCGCGATGCCTACCTGTTCCAATGCGGGAAAAACTCCAGAAAGCGAACTGTAGCCAGCTTCAAGGCAGTCCCAACCATCAGGATCACAGTTGAACAGATAGCCATGAATGTCTTCCGGCAAGTTTGACGCGTCACCGTAGACAGCCTGCTTATCACGCAGGCCGAACAACAAACCACCGACTTCCGGACGTGCATAGGCATTAATATCCGGCAGGATCACCATAGGGCTATTGACGGGGAAGAGTTTCGGATTCGCTTCGCTGATCCAGTAGTGGCTGCGAACGGGCGCCATTGCCATTGAAATGCCGTACTGTGCCAGCAGTGCAGCTGACCAGGGACCGGCACAACAGATGATTGTTTCAGCGTGCATTTGGCCTTTTGGTGTCTCAACACCAACCGCGCGGCCTTGTTCAACCAGTAATCGTTCAACACGGCAGTTTTGTATGACCTCAACGCCAAGCCGTCGAGCTGCTGTGAGATAGCCTTGTGCCAGTTGAACGGGGTCCATGTAACCGTCCTCGGCAACAAACAGTGCAGTCCCGTCACTTCCTGGCTCCAGCCATGGTGACAAGGAGCGGATCTGGTCAGCAGAAAGACGGTCGGATGCCAGACCTAACTGACGTGCTGTGATGGCTGTTTGCTGAAGATAATCACGTCCCGTTTCATCAGTCGCCAGATGCAGGCTACCCACCTGACGCAGTGGCAGGGGCTCATCGAGTACAGAATTTAATTCATCAATGGCTGCAAAGGTTTGAGCAACCATAGCCGCCATGGCTGGATCAGGACGAACTCTGGTAAGCAGTGCAGCCGCCTGACTCGTCGTGGCAGTTGAAACCATCCCGGCTTCAACCAGACGAATGCGAGCGCCTGCAGGAACCCTTTGTGCAAGTGCCCAGGCAGTCGCAGCACCAAGGATGCCACCGCCGATAATGAGAAAGTCTGTAGAAGAATGATGCATATTGCTCAACCTTAATCTGGTATAGACCAGATTATCGAGCTACATCATGACATGTCGGTGACAGAAATGTTTCATCAGATTTGCTTTGCACCACAGCCTCGGCTGCGGTCAGTGACGATCGCCAATGCGTACCGAGATTTTCAACGCATCGTGCAGCCAGTATTCCCGGTCCAGTTCCAGAAACTCGCCACGCTGATCAAAACTTAGACGTTGAATGTACAACCCTGCAGCACCTGGATTGACGCCCAAGGAGTCCGCTTCAAGCCCCTTCAGGGCAAGCGGGTATATCTCAATGTCACGGTGCTCAGGTCTCAGGTCATATTTGTCACGCAGCATCTGCCATATCGACAGATCGGTACTTTCACCCAGCAAGCCCGGGCAATGGGCAGGATTAATATAGTTGTGCTCAACCAGCAACCCGCGTTCATCTACATAACGGCGACGGAATACGTGATACACCGGCGCTCCGACTTCAAGACCACTGGCCTCGCTCAGCCAGGGAGACACCTCGGTCAGCTGCTTGAAAAGGGTTTCAGTACGCGGTTTGAACCCCTGTTCTGTCACATATCGATTAAAACCCACATCTCGGCTGGGGTCATAGCGAAGGCGCTCGGGGGTGATGTACCAGCCACGACGGTTGGACCTGAAAATCAAACCTTCCGCTTCAAGCTGTGACAGCGCCTGACGAATTGTGACGCGCGTGGTGTGGAAGCGCTCAGAGAGTTCCCGTTCGGAGGGGAGCCGTTGTTGGCTACTGAGCTTCTCAGCTTCAATCCAGGACCATAACTGATCACGAAGCTGAAGGTACACTGGGTAATCAAATCGCGACATTATTTCTTCTCAATAAAAGCCAGTATTCCAACAAGTGAGTATGACGATTAGATTACCATCAGTTGCGGCGCGAAGCTTGAGGATAGATGGTGGCTATGAAGCCAAAGGCTTTGAGCGAGAACGAGCGGATTCGAACGCTTGAGAAACACGGATCTACCGCGCTTGAAGAGCAAATCGATGAGCACACTGGACATCCTGAACTCGTTATGGAATATCACTCGTAACAAGATGTATTAACCCGGCGGAAAT
>CEGF01003739.1_pt1 | contig 13031 bp, 11 predicted proteins | sample 306341 | NCBI WGS metagenome assembly CEGF01 (sample SAMEA2755655, study PRJEB7226) | microbial mat metagenome | biome: microbial mat; feature: hypersaline; material: grass silage | place: USA | collected 2014-02-19 | depth 0 m
AATTACCTGCTGGACAAGCATGTGGGTATCTGTGGTTTTACCGTAAGCGACTCGCAAAAAGATTTTTTGGGCGGTGTGAACTTGCATGGCAGGATTGTCCACGATGTCTGAGCTTCTCCTTATAGGTGGCTCCGGTGGGTCGGGCACCCGTGCCGTAGTCAGGTTTCTTCAGCAGCTGGGCTGTTATGCAGGCAGTGAGCTGAACGAATCACTTGATTCCATGCCTGTCGCCCGCCTGCTTGACACTTGGGTAGATCGTTGGCTTGGCCGCAAAGACGATCAAGTGCCCGAGTTGGTGGCTGAATTCAGTGAAGCCTATGCGCAAGCCTTGAGCGATCATCTGGTCGGCTGCAACAGCGCAATCTGCGTGGTGAAAAATCCACGCGCAATGCTGCTGCTTGATTTGCTGTATGCAGTAAGGCCGGATATCAAGTTTCTGCACCTTGTACGCAATGGGGCATCCATGGCGTTTTCGTCAAACCAGCGTCAGTTTGACCTGCATGGCCATTTTTGGCCTCAGTTGGCAGGCTCGCGTGAGCAGGCAGTGCTGGAGTTTTGGGCAACAACCAATATGGCGGCGAGTGAAATTGGTCACCAGTACCCAGGGCAATATGCCTGGCTGCAGTATGAAGCGTTTTGCACCTCGCCGCTGTCCCAAGTCCGGCAAGTATGTGAGCAGTTGGGGCTGGATATGGACTGGAGCAGGGCAGATGAGTCGCTCGTGAGCGCTTCAGGTCGGGAGCAGCAGCAACATGACGCTATAAACAGGCTGGAGCTTGAGTCAGTCAGGCCTGCGCTGCAAAGGTATGGCTATCCATGTTGACCTTTATGTGTATAGGGGCGCAAAAATCGGGCACCACCTGGTTGTATGAGCAGCTGAATCGTATTGAACAGGTTGGTTTTCCCGGTGGTAAGGAAGTGCACTACTGGAATGCGCGTCATGTTTCTGAGCCATTGGAATGGTACCAGTCACTGTTTTCAATCGATGCAACCCGCATAGAAGGCGATATGACACCAGCTTACGCAATGCTGAGTGATGCGACGGTTAAACAGATACAACAGCTGTATCCGAAGTTGAAGATTATTTTTATACTGCGTAACCCGATCGAGCGTGCATGGTCATCGGCATTGATGGCCCTGAAGAGGGCAGAGCTTGAAATTGATGAGGTGAGCGATCAGTGGTTCATCGATCATTTCAACTCGCGGGGGTCGCGCGCGCGCGGCGCGTACGAAAGTACGTTACGACGCTGGCGCGGCATATTTGGCGAAGAGGCTGTTAAAACGCTTTTCTACCAGGATATACAGCGTCATCCGTACCTTGTCTTGCAGGATGTCTGTGATTTTTTGCAGCTGAACCTGCCCGCAAAGGCTGAGTCGCAGGTGCAGGAGCGAGTATTCGCGGGGCCGGGCTATCCGCTGCGTGAAAGTTTGAAGCCAGTATTGTGGGCGCTGTACCGCGAGCCTGTTCAGTCTCTGCAGCTATATCTGCAAAAAGATCTGAGTGACTGGCTGTCAGACTACGGCACAAGTTCTGTATAGGTCATTGAACTTAAATGATGTTCCTGGCTCCAACCTGAACGGCAGCGCGTGCCTGTTTCGGGCGGTCGGCTGTAATGAAAAAGTCATGTTTTATGCCTAAAGTGGAAGGAGTTAAAAACGTGTTGAGTCATCGTTTGGGTGAAAAAGCGCCAAAGCACGTTGACACTGAAAATCAGTTTTGTCAGCATGCGGCCATGGTGGTCAAGGCCCCGCTCCAGTGGTTGTCAATGCTGATGCTGGCGCTTGTCGTCAGTGGCTGTGCGAGCTTGAAGCTGCCAACTGCGGAAAATCGTTTGGCTGAGCGTGCTGAACAGCGTTGGCACGCACTGATAGCCGGTGATTTTGACCAGGCATATGAATACGAAACACCGGGTTACCGCGCGGTGTATTCGAAAAAGGCCTTTCAGAACCGCTTTGGTCGCCATGTACGTTGGGTGAATGCCAGCACGCAAAGCGTAAAAATACAGGGTGATATTGCCGAAGTTCGTGTGATGATTGGTTACCGGTCATTAACAACAGATGGCCAGCCGATTGATGGTGTTCAGCCGATTCAAGAGCGCTGGCAACTGGTTGATGGCAAGTGGTGGTACAGTAAGAGTCTGTGAACCGCCACAACCGTGTGGAGTTCGATCCGGCAAGCTGGATGAGACAGGGTATATAAAACGAATCTGCTCTTGTCTTGTGTAAAAAGCCGGTGTTATTATGAGATTGCGTACTGGCACTTGATTGCAGGTCAGGTGTTGAGCAATATTTAGCAAGATCGATTCCGTCATAGATGATTAAAGGAATTTTGCAATGAAGAAAACGATCAATAAAACGGCATTCGTGTCCAAGCCTGTTGCTGCCGCTGTCGGTCTGGCAATGGGTGCGCTGGTGGCCGCTAATGCACAGGCAGTGAGCATCAGCAACGACGGTATTGGTGAAGTGCTGTTGTTCCCCTACTACACCGTGAATAACGGCTACAACACTAACATCAACATCACTAACACCACAGCTGATACAGTTGCTTTCAAGATTCGCTTCCGTGAATCCGAGAACAGCCGTGATGCTCGTGACTTTAACGTAGTGCTGTCTCCGTACGATGTGTGGAACGCTTCCATCGTTAAAACCGCTCAGGGCGGCGCACGCGTTCAGACTTTTGACACCAGCTGTACTGTTGGTAAGCTGACTCCTAGCGCTGAATTCAATGTGCCGGGTGTTGACTTCACCAATGCTGACTTTGTAGATGGCAATGCCGATACAGGTCGTACCGGTCTGGAGCGTACCACCGAAGGTCACATCGAAGTGATCTCAATGGGTCGCATCATCGGCGGTACTCAGACTCAGGTTGATGACTCCATCGCTTACTATGCCAAGCATGTAAACGGCACTCCGCGTGACTGTGATGTGGTTCGTGATCTGATGATCAACGATATCACCACTGCTCGTGATCAGTTCGTGGCTCCGATCAACGCGCTGAAAGGTTCTGTAACCTTCCAGAACGTAAACAGCGGTAAGCAGATTACCTCTGAGCCGACAGTGCTGGCTGATTTCTACAACCCGGCTTCTTCTACTGATAACCTGGTAGTTCTGCCGTCAACTCAGGCACCTGGCCTGCACGATGTTGTTCCTGCAGAAGCTTACTGGCTGAGCGAAGTTACTGGCTCTACCGCTATGGCAACTTTTGACGCCACCAGCAGCAGCCAGAACGTTGATGCAGTATCCGCACTGCTGATGCGTAAGAGCATTGTTAACCAGTACTCTGTTAACCCGTTTAACGAAGCCAAAACTGACTGGGTTGTTACCTTCCCGACCAAGCATTACTACGTAGACGAGCGTAACCCGCTGGCAAACGTAGTGGATCCTGTTAGCTACTATCCTGCTTACAGCCACCAGGTAGGTGAAGACGCAGCTGTTGCTCCGTTCAACAAAACCTTCCAGCAGTCTACTGACGGCAGTGTTGCTGCCTGTGCTGAAGTAGGTGTTGACTTCACTTACTTCAACCGCGAAGAAGCTGAAGCTTCAGTTGATAACCCGGGCTTCTCTCCGGCTTCCGTAGCAGACTCTCAGAGCCTGTGTAAGGAAACTCAGATTGTAACCTTCGATAACAGCAACCTGTTCGGTGCTCACGGCGCTGTAGGTGTGAACGTTGCGGCTGATGGCTTCCAGAGCGGTTGGATGAACATGATCTTCAACGACTCTCGTACGCTGACTGATGGCAACATCACTCTGGATGGTTACCCTGTAACTGGCTTCAGTGCAACTACTCTGGAGAACGGTGTAGGTTCTGAAGGCATCCTGAACTACGGCTTCTCCGCTAACCACGGTTACACCCGTGACGAGTCGCTGTAATAATTGAACTAACTAAGTTAGTTTGAGACTAAAAAGGGGCTTCGGCCCCTTTTTTAGTGGCCGTATTATCGATGCAAACTGATCAAGGAGTAATATGAATACAAAGCTTAAACTGGCCTGTTTGCCTTTGCTGTTGGGCGTGTCTTTGCCTGTATTCGCAGATCTGGTGATTGGGAAGTCGGCTCCACTCAATAATGAGGATGTGAAACAGGAGCTGGCGTCACTGCCTGAAAATGACGTTAATCGCCTGATGGACCAACCTCTTTTGTTGGGCAACTTTATAGACCAGCTGGATATGCGACGGGCAGTGGCAATTGCGGCGGAAAAAGAGGGTCTTGCAAGTGATCCCAAGGTTGCAAATGCTGTTCGCATTGCCTATGAGAATGCGCTGGTTGCGCTTCTGCGTGAGAAATTGAGAGCAGATCTCGAAATACCAGACTTTACGCCGTTGGCACGAGAACAGTATCGGGCGGAAAAAGACCGATTCACGAAGCCGGAGCAGGTGCAGGCGCGTCACATTTTGCTGACATTCAAGGACGAAGCTGAAAAGCAGGAAAAAATGGCGTTGCTTGAATCCATTCGTGAACGAATAGCGAGCGGCGAGGCTGAGTTTGACAAGCTGGCTGTTGAGTACTCCGAAGACAACGGCTCCGTTGCCAAAGGAGGCGATTTAGGAACCTTTGCTCGTGGCCGAATGGTCAAGCCGTTTGAAGACGCAGTTTTTGCACTCAATGAACCGGGTGAATTGAGCGGGATAGTCGAAACACGTTTTGGTCTGCACCTGATTCAGTTGGATAAACGGCTGCCTGCGCGCCAATTGGAATTTGATGAAGTTAAGGATCAATTAATTCAGTCGATTCGCAACAACTATATCCAGACCTCGATTCAGGAAAGTGAACGTGATATCATGGACAACTACACGTCAGGGATGGACATGCAGGAATTGATTGAATTTTACAACCTGCAACCTGCCAAAACCCGCTAGAATAGGCGGTAGTTCCAGTACTCGCGTTTTCTTCATATTCAAGAGGGGGCGACCCCTCTTATTTTTGTCCTTTACACGCCTCGTGTATACTCTTCCCAACGTTTTCGGCCTCAGGTATTGACCCGTGCAAACCCCCAGGGCGCTATTCATTCTTGGCATGCATCGTAGCGGTACATCAGCACTGTCCGGTGCGATCGCATCGGCTGGCGTGTATTTTGGTGATGATCTGCTTGAGGCAGAAGCAGGGGTCAACGATAAAGGCTTTTGGGAGCACCGTGAGTTGGTGCGACTGAATGAAGCGCTGTTGGCTCATGCCGAGCTGAAGTGGTTTACACCTGTAGCCGCGGATGCCTTGTGTGCAGTTTGTGAAGCGCCTGAGCTGGCCGGCCCATTGTTTGATCAGGCACGGTCTTTTGCCAAGAAGCTGCTCAGCGGCAAGTCTTTGGTTGCAATCAAAGACCCGCGGCTTTGTCTGTTGGCACCGTTTTGGCAAAAAGTGTTTACGCTCGAAGGAGCTGATTGCTGTGCCATTCACTTGTTGCGCCATCCGGCAGAAGTTCAGGCATCCTTGCTGCGACGTGATGGCATCAAGCCTGATCATGCCAACGCCCTTTGGCTTGAGCACGCAGCCTGTGCCCAACTGTTCTGTACAACGCTGCCTGCTGCCATGCGTGCCGTGGGAAGTTATGACCAATTGATGCGTTCGCCCGGTACCACCACAGGGCATTTCTTACAGGCCTGTGGGTTGGATGTCTCACCAGAGCCAACGCAGATAAAAGAGTGGATTCAATCGGATCTAAGGCATCACAAAGCGGGCTCACAAAAGCTGACGGGTATTATGGGTGAGCGTACAGAGGCCCTGTTCAATGCCATCATGGGTAGCACGGCCCCTGATCTGTATCAGCCTGACCGGTGGAGTCCCTGCGAAGAAACAATATCGCTGTTGCGTCAACTCGCCGAACAATACGAAGATTACAATCGAACGGTGAGGGAGTTGCAGTCAAGTCGTGCCCAGCTGGATCAACTGGGCGAAGCGCATGAGCAGGCGCTTGCTATTTTGGCAAACCGAGATACTCAAATTGCCGAGCTGTGGCAGCAGCATGAAGCGTTGGGCCAATTGCATACTCATGCGCAAAATGTGGTTGAACAGCGTGATCAAGCGCTTGAAGAATTGGTACAGCGCTGTTCATCGCTTGATGCCGAAGTGGCACAACTGAATCTAGTACGCCAACAATTACGCCAACGGTTGGAAGAGCTGGAATCGCGGCTGCCTGTTCGTATCTATAAGAAACTGTTTTTGCGGAAAAAAAGTTAATGAGCGATTTGAAAACCTCCTACCGGGCCGTCGATGTCATCATCCCGGTTTACGCCGGTTTTGATGAGACCTGTGCTGCCATTGTAACGGCTGCCAAAAGCATAGATCATCGCTGGGCTCGTCTTGTGGTTATCAATGATTGCTCGCCCGAACCTGAGATTACCCAATGGTTGCGTGATCAACATCAGGCGCTCGGGTTTGAACTACATGAGAACAGCAGCAACCTTGGGTTTGTCGGAACAGTTAACAAGGGTATGCAACTCCACCCAGAGGCCGATGTGCTGTTATTGAACAGCGATGTGGAAGTGGCAAATGACTGGTTGGAGCGACTGCAGCAAGCCGCTTATAGCCACGCCCAAGTCGCGTCGGTGACTGCAACGGCCAATAACGCAACCGTGTGCAGTTTTCCGGTTTTCTGCGAGGACAATGAGTTGCCAGCAGGGCTTTCTCTGGAGGAGATTGATCAGGCATTCAAGGATTCGGTCCCGGCAACGACGAGTGTAGCGCTCCCGACAGGTGTTGGGTGCTGCATGTATATGCGGCGTGACGCAATCGAATTGCTGGGCCTTTTCGATGAGGAAGCCTACGGCCGTGGCTATGGAGAAGAAAACGACTGGTGCCAAAGAGCCATTGCCGCTGGGTGGACGAATCTGCATGCCCTGAATGTGTTTGTCTATCACAAAGGCGCTGTCAGTTTCGCGGAAGAATCGAATCCTCGGAAAGAGGCAAATCTACTGACGCTATTAAAGCGATACCCTGCATATAATGCCGATGTTCAGCGATTTATCGCGGAAGATCCAGCGAGGGAATGGCGGTTACTGGCATACGTTAAGGTACTTGCTGCAATTCGCAAGCCAAAGGTGCTCTTGATTGCCCATGGCATGGGAGGCGGTGTTTACACTCATCTGCGCGAACTGATTGCAGAGCAACAAGAGCTTGTATACCTGCTGCTTGAACCCATCACCGGTGGCACGGTGCGGTTGCACCTCAAGCCGTTTGCAAAAGGCCTGTACCTTGATTTTGAAATAGAGGCTGACTATCCCCAATTACTTAAATTGCTGTCAGCAGCTGGTGTCGGCCACGCCCATTTTCATCATACACTGGGCCTGCCGACGCGCGTGTGGGGGGTAGCCCGTGATTTATCGGTCTCCATGGACTACACGCTGCATGACTACACGATCGTCAACGGAAATCCCGCCTTGCTCGGCAAAGACGGTATTTTTGTAGGAGATCACGCTGAGCGTGACAGGCTTTGTGCAGAACGTATCCCTTTACCCACAGGGGTTACGGCAAAGCAATGGCGTGAAAATCAGTTGTTTCTGCTTGATCGGGCACGCTACCTTATTTGCCCAAGTGGTGATATGCACCGACGATTGTCCAGCCTGGATGAGTTCAGTCACCTGAAAAGCTGGGTGATTGCGCCGCATATGGATAATCACCGCCTCGATAACAACCTGCAGCCTCCCGAGCGCGGTACAGGACCTCTAAAGGTTTTGGTTTTGGGGGCACTCAGCCCTGAAAAGGGGGCTGACGTGTTGGAAACGGTTGCGACTGAAATACAAGATCAGCATGTTCAGTTTCATTTGCTGGGCTATGCCTACCGTGTTCTGAATGAGCGTGTGATCACACATGGCGCTTATGCAGAGTCAGATGCAATACAGCTGATTAAAGAGATTTCTCCACATGTTGTGTGGTTTCCTGCGCTGTGTGCCGAGACGTACAGCTATACATTAAGTCTCGCACTGGAGGCAGGACTCCCTGTTGTGGCATCGGATATAGGTGCATTCCCGGAGCGGCTGGCGGGCCGTGCAGGTAGCCATCTATTCAAACAATATACGGATAGTAACGCGTGGGTAGAGTTTTGGAATTCTGTAGCGTCTGACTATTCCAGGCTCCTCTCTGAAACTGTGGATAGATCAAGGGCCGTATCCGTAGACACGGCGTTTTATCATCAGGCATATACCGACGGGCTTGCGTCCGGGACGGTAACTGCATCGGTCACTGTTGATTTGATTCGAGCACAAATGGAACGGGCTTTGTTGGTTGACCGGAGCTGTGGGCGACGGCGCTGGATATTCGACAAACTGCTTTCATTGCTCAGTACCCGCTGGGGCTCCAGGGTTGGGAGGTTGATACCGGTGAGATTACAACGGCGAATCAAGCGTCTACTGGTACGTGGCGCGATACACGAATGAGTGCTGACAAACCCCGTGTTGCTGTTCTTATGGCCGTGTGTAACGGGCTACCCTGGATTGAAGAGCAAGTTGACAGCATCCTTGTGCAGAGAGGGGTTCAGCTGGATCTGTATATAAGTGTTGATGAGTCTGCCGATAATACTGAATCTTTCTGCACCGAGTTAGAATCGAAAGAGCCACGTGTACGTGTATTGCAGGGATCAGGACCTGGCAGTGCATGTGGCAATTTTGTTCGACTGATGAGAAAAGTCAGTACGCATAGCTATGAGTACATAGCCTTGGCTGATCAGGATGACATTTGGCAAGATGATAAGCTTGAACGAGGTATTAGCTGCCTTGAAAATATGGCAGCGGATGCATATTCGTCCAGTTTTATAGCCTTCTGGGGCACCACGGGGCAACAACGTTTTATAGACAAGAGTGCACCGCAGAGAGAGTACGACTATCTGTTCGAATCGCCGGGACCTGGTTGTAGTTTCATCCTGAAGCCCCATTTGGTTGAGCATTTTTGCTCTCATTTTAGAGAGATCAGCCTGGCAGATATTCAGCGTGTAACATTTCATGACTGGTTAATTTATGCCTTTGCCCGCTCCCATGGCTATAGCTGGTTTATTGATCAAGAAAGCCGGCTTTTATACAGGCAACACGAAAACAATGTGTTGGGTGTGAACAGTGGAGTCAAGGCACTGATCAAACGATTGCAGAATATGCTGTCAGGAGCATGGTTAGAGCAGGCTTTACTGATTGCTGATTTTATTGGAATGAGAGAGCACTCCTTTGTCGTTCCTTGGCGTCAAATTGGTCCGCGTGGGGTTATGTTCCTTATCAGGAATTCAGGAAAAATTCGCCGCCGACTGTTTGATCGAATGTGCTTGGCACTCATTTTACCTTTTATGATGCTGAGTATTCGTTGTAATAATCAGAAATATTTGAATCAATAAATGTGCAGTATGCATGAGGGATTATTGTGAAGCGCTATAGTGTATCAGGGCTGATAAATCTACTGTCATTGTGCCTTCTTATTACGCTAACGGGCGGTTGTTCAACCCCAAGTGATGAGCCAGCCATTGGCTTTGTCGATACCCCTCGAGTGGATGAGTGGGATACGCCGATTATCAACATCGAAGGTTGGGTGTATGATCCTGATGGTATTAAGTCTGTTCAGGTTGTATTGAATGACCAGCATGTCTTTTCGGCAGTTCCAAAATTGAAAAGAGAAGACGTGCTCAAGGCCCACCCACATATTACGACAGACACACCAGGATTTCTTATACAGGCTGATTTTACAGGACTGTTGGAAGGTCAAGATGTATTGGCTGTATATAGTGTCGACATTAATGGTAATCGTACCCAACTTGCCACACTTGACTGGAGTGGAAAGGAGCAAGTTGATTGGCTTAAACGCGCATCCGAAGTGTCGGGATGGGACCTCGAACCATTCTATTTGCCTGTTGCAACCAGCGGCTTAGGTGACCCACAAGCTAAAGAGCTTGTTTCGGTATATGGCGCTAAGCAAAACGAAACATTTAAGATTGGCCTGCGCATTCCGGTATTGTACATGCGTACAACGAAAGGAAGGGATAATGACTGGGTTTTTGATCCCGACTTCAATACTGAAACCCGTAGTGAGACAGGTAAACTGATCGCTGAAGATTCACTGAATGACACATTGAAGCGTTCAATCGAGTTCAATATTCCGGTTCTTATCACATTGAATGGTGGTATTTGGGCTGATGCATCAGGAACGGAACCTGATTGGGATTTAATAGATCATCTTGAGGAAGATGAAAAAAACTGTCAGTGGACATATGAAGGAAAAGTGTTTTCTGATGAATATCTCTCAAATCTGCCGGGCTCAACATTGTCACCTGAGCTATCACGCGCCTTGACGTTGAATGTCTTCGCCGATGAAGTTCGATATTACAAAAAGAGGAATCTGCAACAAGCCGCGCGCATTATCGCAAATTTTGCACAGGAACATCCTGAACTGTTTATTGGTATCAATCTTGATCCTGACGTTTATATCAATCCTTTCTTTGAGGGCAAAGCCTGGTTTGATTATAACCCTGATACATTAAGGCAGTTCAGACACTGGCTTGCTGGTACAGGTCCCTATAGTACAGGTGGTATGCTGGAAGGGGAGCACTTAAGTCCAGTTTTGACGTTGGCAGACGTATCAGATATTGCACAACAGCGCTTTCTGTCTTGGGAAGAAGTTACCCCCCCCAAGCTTAAGAAGGGTGTTCATGAAACCCCTTGGCAAGAGTTATGGGGGCAGTTCCGTCGTCACTTGGTATATCAACACTACAATGACATGGCAAACTGGGTCGGAGAGGCGGGAATTGACCCTTACAAAATCTTTACGGCACAAGGCTTTGCAGCAACATCAGAAAAAACAATGCCCATGCCAGTTCACATCATGAGCCCCGGAAAAAACTACGATACAGCCGGTATGAGTATCGAGGGTAGCAAGCCTGAGAATGGTCATCTTGGTGCCATTCTGTACGGCGACAGTGCTATTAATACGGCCAGAATGGAAAATGATCTCAGTTTGTTTGCGAATATACAAAGCTTCGATCTGGATTGGGGTGTCCCGGAATTTAACTTGGCAAAAATTGATAAGCCAGCCGATCTTCCTGGGTATGATCTTGCTTATCAAGCAGTGCTGGAATTGCTGAACAGTAATGTGCGTTATGTTTCGCCCATGGCGTGGAATGGCTCTAATGGAATCTTTGCAGGCAGTGAAGGGTTCGTCTCATATACCTCATGGAGAAATACACCAGCAGAGCAAGCATTCATGGATTTCTCATCGGCGCGTAAAGGTCTCAGCCGTACAGCCAAGTTGTGGCCTTTTGGTTTTAGAGGTATCTCAACAGTTGATGGCTGGACAGGAAGTAAGCCTGGCTCCCTGCATGGAGAAAATGGAAAACTTACCATTGATCCCGAAAGCGGAAATATACGTGTAACATCGCCGGATTTTCAATTGCGTTACTCCGGTAAATACATCATTGCAATTAAATTCAACCATATAAATGAAGCTGCCGAGTTGAAGCTTGTGTTAAGAGATAAAGAAACAGGAAATGTGCTTTATGATTCATCTTTAACAAAAGGCGCAGAACTGATTTCAAATACTACAAGTATTGGTTATGAGTGGATGATAGAGTTAGAGGACACAGATCGAACTCAGCTTGAAATTGAAATAAGATCAAATGAGAAAACAGTAGTTGATCATGTGGCGATTGTACCTATTGTAAAAAATAAAAAATGAGTTGAGGGCTATACTGTGTCATATAAGCTTGTTCTGCTTACTTTATTATGTGTTTTTGGTATAGCCATAGGACAGGTTCTGTTTAAAAAAGCGGCTATCCAGCTGCCAGATGATGCTCATTTTTTTGACTGGGTAAATAATGTTTGGCTGATATCTGCATTCGTTTTATACGGCCTTACGACTCTGCTCTGGGTGTGGATTCTCAGGCATGCACCACTTAGTTTGGCGTATCCATTTATGGCTTTTGCTTTTATTCTCGTACCGGTTATGAGTTTTTTAATACTTAAAGAGTCTGTGGAGTTAAGAACATTCATTGGCAGTGTTCTTATCATCATTGGTGTGACCCTTACGAGCACCACATAATCGGGGAAGTAGAATGAAAATAGCGGTTGCAATTCCCTGCTATAAGGTAAAAAAGCACGTATTGAACGTCATTTCCAGAATACCTGCAATCGTTGATAGGATTTATGCAGTTGATGACGCATGCCCAGAGTCGAGTGGTCAATGGATTGAAAAGCATGGGAATGATCCCAGGTTAGTGGTGCTCTACAATGATGAGAATCAAGGGGTAGGAGGCGCTGTTTTAAGAGCGTATAAAGAGGCTTTGGCAGATGGAATGGATATCATTGTAAAAGTTGATGGTGATGGCCAAATGGCGCCAGAGCTAATCCCTCTCTTTATCAAACCCATCATGAATAGTCAGTGCGACTATACTAAAGGTAATAGGTTCTTCAGATTAGAGTCTTTGGAGAGTATGCCGCGTGTACGACTATTAGGTAATGCGGCGCTTTCATTTATAACCAAAGCAAGTTGCGGCTATTGGAATATAATGGACCCGACCAATGGATATACAGCAATCCATAGCGCAATACTTAGAGAGCTGCCTTTAGAAAAAATATCAAAACGCTATTTTTTTGAAACAGACATGCTGTTCAGATTGAATACAGTGCGTGCTGTTGTACGTGATGTTCCAATGGATTCTTTATATGAAGACGAGAAGTCAAATCTTCATATAAAGACAGTTCTACCAGAGTTCATAAAGAATAATATGAAGCGTCTCGTCAAGCGTTACGGGTATAGCTATTGGCTTCGGGATTTTAATATTGCATCAATATACAGTGTTCTGGGTGCCTTGCTGCTTTGCATTAGTGCAATATTTGGTGGATATCATTGGTTAATCGGTAACCTGAATAATGAGCTGAACTCCAGTGGTACAGTAATGCTCGCTGCTTTACCTGTTATCATAGGATTTCAGTTTTTAATTGCTTTTCTTCAATTTGACATGGCAAATGTTCCATCAGAGCCACTGGCTCCTCAACTAGATTCTGAAATCGAAGAAAAGAATTAAACTAATGCCTGATTTTATCCGGATTAAAAATAATATATATTGGATTGGTG
>CEGF01001560.1_pt1 | contig 12863 bp, 25 predicted proteins | sample 306341 | NCBI WGS metagenome assembly CEGF01 (sample SAMEA2755655, study PRJEB7226) | microbial mat metagenome | biome: microbial mat; feature: hypersaline; material: grass silage | place: USA | collected 2014-02-19 | depth 0 m
TGCGGCATCTCTATGTCCCGGAACACGATCCATTCAACGATCTTAAAAGGATCGTGGATGTTGGCCTGTGCAGCCGTGTCAGCAATCGCTCTGTTTGCGTCGTGAAAGCGCCGGCTTCGTGCAAGGAATGTTTCCTCCTCTGCCTCGTCTGACATCTGGTATCGACCGCCTGAAGCGGAAACAGCCAAGCTATCAGGAGCACCGACCGACTTCATGCGCCCGGTGACAATGCGATAGTATTCGCAAAGCGCCTCATGCTGCCAGTATGACAGGTGATCCCATAGCTTCAGCCTGCCGATTGCTGTGTTGACCTCTGGCTGGCTTTCCTGCCCGGCTGGCACCTTGAACAACCGCCCCCTGGCTTCCAGCGCCTTGATGTACTCGCTCGGCCCTTGCTTCGCCGCCCGGGACAATTGCCCGCTGTTCGTGCGCTGCCCTTCCTTCAGCGGCCTGCCCCGCTTCCGCTTCACGTCCAGCTTCGCCGCTTTGCTATACGCTTTCATGCCGCCGTCCTTTGGTTTATGTCAGTCTGTTGCCGTCATCCCGCCACCTGTGGCACGTACTCTAAAAGATCGATCCTGCGCAGGCCGCGAACATGACCGCCGTTTTTCAGCATAGCGCTGATCTTCTTCACACCATGAAGGACTGAAGTATGGTCGCGTCCGCCCATAAAACGCCCGATCTGCGGATAGGGATATCCCATCTGTCGAAGCTCCCAATACAGCATTTGGCGGGCGTTCGCCTGTGGCGTTCTCTTGTCGTAACCCACCATATCCTTGTAGACAAAGCCAAGCTCTTCAGCCCTCACATGGATATAGCAAGCCGCCTTGTTGCCTGCGTATTTCCGCCAAAGTCTCATGTGATCGTCGGCTTGGATATCCTCTCGCATCCAGTCGGGAAGCATCATAACATAGCGTTTGCGGCCGATCTTGAAAGGCAATCTTTCCGGCAGGATTTCCACATCATTGTCGGTCTTTGGCGCATCTATCTGCTTTGCCTTGCGCGGCTCCATAAACCGTTCGCCTCGATATCCAAGCCGGCGCTTGATCGCCTCGATTCGGTCGCTGTCTGCCTTCAGAAATTCAATCGCTTCTGATGCCGTGTTCATGCCATCACTCCCTACTCTGCTGCTACGCGTGTTTCACGTTCGATGAATTGCTTGTGCCATTCCAGTTTGTTACCGGTCCTGTGATACCGGTACGTCTCCTGATCGAAGAACAGCGAAACCTTGCCCTCATAATCGCCGTTGCGCTGCTTGGCTATGTTGGCCACAACGCCGGGCGATTCCTTCAGCATTTCGTATTCTTCTTCAGACTTGGCGTTCTTGATCTTGTCTTCGAGCTTCCGGTTTCGCCATACGGTCACGATGTTGAAGGCATTAGCCCCAATCTCCATCGCGCCTTTGATATCTTCCGTCTCCGGCGCGCCGCCGCCGTTGTCTTTGCCGGCCTTTCTGGCATGCGCCACGAGATGCACATGGACGTTGCGACTGATCGCCCAATCCACGATCTGGTAAACCGCCTTTTCCTGCCCGTTGTAGTCATCCCCGGCGATGCCAAGCCTCATGAGGCTATCAATGATAAACTGGTCGCATCCGTACTTAGCCCGGGCATAATCGAACACCTCTAGCAGCGGCTCAACGCCTGCCTTACCAACCTTGTCGTAGAGCAAAAGCCCTTGATCCAGCCATGACAGAATCCGCGTGATGAATTGCGCCGTTGGCCGGTCAACCGCGCCGGTCTGCTTCGTCAACCGCTTAAGGGTTTGCTCGCCCTTCATTTCGAGCGATGCAACGCAAATGCGGCTCCCCTTCTGCACCCAATATGGAATGCAGTCGGAAAGGATCTGGCTTTTGCCTGCGCCGCTCGCGCCGCTCCAAAGCGTGATTTCCGCCGGTCGAAAAGTCAGCCGGTCATCGTGCGGAAAGTCATAGCCAATGTGTTCGCCTTCGGCAGGCCAAAACAAGTGAATAACGTTGTCTACCAAATCAGACGGGGCTCTCAGTCCCTCCGGGTCAAGCGTCTTTGCACTCTTGAGACAGGCAAGCATTTCCTCTTGCGTCACGCCATCCTGAAGGCACTTGTTTGCGTCCTTGCGCGGCGTCTCGACACGATAGCAGCGATGCCGGCCAAGCCTGGATACGATCTCTGCCGCCGCCGCCTCGCCTACCTCGTCCATGTCCATAGCGACAAAAATCTTGTCGAAGCGCTGAAGCCGCTCGAACTCGTTCTCAATCCAGTTCTGCTTTCCCTTGCCACCGCCGCCGAATGGAACGGACATAGCGACGACGCCGTAAGCCGCCCATGAGAGCGCATCGATCTCTCCCTCGCAAATGACGATCTCACGGGCATTTCCCGGAACCGCCTGCCACCCAAACAGAACCGGCTCGCATTCCGCAGCCGTAGGCTTCGGGCTTGCCCCGTCTTCGGCCTTGCGGGCCTTCGCCAGCGCCAATTCGCCATTCGGAAGCAGGAACGGGAATACCATCTCGTCTCCGCGCTCTCCGACCTTGTACGCGTCAATCACGGACACCGGGATTTTACGATCCTCGCAGAGATAGGCGTGAACCTTGCCGTTCGGCTTCTGGCACTTCGGTCGAGGCGGGCGCTTGTATTCCTTCTTCGGCTCCCGGAAGGGCCTCTGGTTTTCAACGCCAAGCCATTTCTCGATTTCTCGGAATGCCTCTGCGATCGTCAGGCCCTTCACTTCGGCCCAAAGGTCGATCAGGTCGCCGCCCCTGGCACTGTCGGCAAAGTCAGCCCAAACGCCAGCCTTGTTGCCGGAAAGGTGAATGCCGAGACTGTCGCCCTTCTCGCCGGCTGTGGACCCGACACGCCATTCGTTCGAAACCTTGCGGCCATTCGGCAACAGGTATTCGCAAACCTGCTGCGCCCGGCTTGCCAGCATTTGCTTGATTTCGTGAGCGTCGGCCATCAGTGTGCCCTTGCGCGCCGTCTGTCGTCATATTCGGCCTGCTCAATCGTGAGCCGCCAAGCCTTCTCAAACTCCCAATCTTCCTTGCTGTCGAACGGGGTTCCGACATAGCCGCCGGTCGGCGTTGCCCCGCCCCAAAGTTCTTTCTGCTCGGTGCCCTTGAGGCGAGCGCAAATCCATTCCTTCGGGTCCTGCTTCTGCGCCGCTTCCTCCAGCGCCTCCATCACCTGATCATCCTGGTACTCGCAGGCTTTCCGCAGTTTCGTGATCAGCCCGCCGGCAGACTTGCCCAGCACCTGCTTGCCGTAATCGAAAACCCGTTTTTCCAACGGCACGTCTTCATCCGGCACGGCGATCTGTTTTTTCAAATCCTGATCGGCTCGCGGCGCTTGTCGCCCCTGAGGGGATTTATCCCCGAAGGGAATAACCTTCTGGTGTATTGGTGTATCTGGTGTATTGGTATCTTTAGTGACCTTTTCCTGACCTATCGCTGACCTATCGCTGACCTTTTCCTGACCTTTTGTTGACCTATCGCTGACCTGCGACTGTTGATATTGCTCATAATTACAAACACTTATCAGGCTCTTTCCTGACCTTTTGTTGACCGAAATCATGCCCTCCTTCTCTAGGAGGGCGATGAACGATTGAACACGGGTGAGAGACTTCCAGCGCCATGTTTTTTGAAGCTCCCGCCCGGTGACGAAGAACGATCCGACTGGAACCTCATGAACCTCGTTTCCTATCCTGTGCCGGGTAGGCATCCACGAAGCCTTGGCGATAATCCATAGCCAGGCTTCCGTCCGCGAGAACGGCTCATTACCCGAAATGTCATGGTCAAAAACGTCAACGCTTACTCGTATCCATCTGGTCATTTCTTGCCGTCCTTTGTGTCTTCAGTCTGCCGTCTGTTTCCGTCTCAGCTTCTCGATCAGTTCCGCCGCGAACTCACCTGCGCTTTTCCATTCGTCGTCGCTCATTCCACCACCTCAATCTCTACCGTGCATTCCGGACCTTCAGACACCCACTTGCAAAGCACCGATGCGACAAACTCGCCCTTGTCATCTGGAATGACCTGATGCCTCACCAAGAGGTCGAGGATTGGCTTGATGCGATTATCTACATCGCCTGCGTTCTTCCTCGGCGGGTTGATGCCGATCACGATGCGAACGCGCTCTGTGAACTTCCTTGGGCGCTGTGCCTGCAGTTCCCAGCCGGCAGACTTGATCCAGTCCTTGTAAGCCTTCCGCTTTACTCTGCCCTTGCCGAATACATTGGCGTACATGCTGTTGACGGTGGGTGGGAAAGGTAGCGTGATTGTCTGCCGATCGGTCATTCACTCACCCCTAATTTCCGGCGCGATCCACTCGGCCAGCCATGCGGCACACGTCCTCACTTTAACGGCAATCGAAATCCGCCTTTCGCTGCTCAACCAGCGCAGAAATAGTGGCGGTCTTTTCGATGAATTCTGCATGCTCTTTCCTCGCCTTGTTGATCCGTTCTTCTTCGTCGGAAACGGCCCTTGCAGCCTCATACAATTCCATCATTTGCCAGAAACGCACCACGTCCGTTTCCCCATTCCACCACGCCCTCAGGCGTCGTTCCGTCCATTGTTTCTTGGCATCGCCCTTGTGTGGATAGAGTTTCGCAAGCGCCTCGTATGCGCTATAGATGATCTCTCCGACTGAGCGGCCTTCGCCGATCTGTTCGATCAAAAATCTCGCCTGCTTGACGTCTTCCATGGGCTCACTCGAAACTTGACTACGCTTAACCTGTTTTCTGGTTACGTTTCCCAAAACACCGGCTCCTGATCTGTGGTTCATTGTCCTTGTCGAAGGGGCTTACATGAACCACACGAAGCCAAAATCAGTTCGCATTGACCGGGAAAGATTGCCGTCCTTACCGGTCATTGCCGCGCCAGAGAGTTTAGAAACCGCCGTCCCTCTCGGCTCTCTGGCGCATCGAATTATTGAGCGTTGTCGCTCTGAAAAGGGTGGCGTCCCGGCCAACGGAGGGAGAGGAAACCGGGACGCCATGGCCCGCTCGGGAGGAGATGAGCGTTAGCGGGCCAATGCTTTGCGGAGAGCAGCCAGATTGCGGCGCTCAATCATCGCTTCATATTCCTTGTCGGAGGTCTTGCTGTCCTTGCTCACGCTGATCTTGCGCTTCGGAGCAGTCTTCGCTTCAGATGCCATTGAACCACACCAGAAAAGCAGCGCCGGAAAGGATGATGAATACCAAGGCCATCGCTGGGAACACGATCGCCGGCGCTTCGTCATTGGGGTCATAGACGTGATCGTCGTCTTCGCCGTACCGATCCCAATCAGTCGTTCCAAAGTCGTTTTTCATGGGGACATCCTTTTGCACTGCATCTTCGGCTTTCCCGAAAGGCTCATGTTGTAGATGACCGATTCATCAACCCCGAGAAGTGTTGCGATCTCGGAGGTGTTGCGACCTTCGCGCCAATGCCATTTCGCTTGCGTGCGAAGGCTCAACGGCTTCCGATAACGACGCACTGGTTTTCCTGCATACGGGATAAGTGTCATGCCGCCACCTTCATCTTGTCCGGATGAACCGGCACATCGTAGGGCATCCATGCAATCGGCTCCTCGCCAGTCGCAAGACCGCCCCAACGGCCATTCTCAAGCCGATAGCTCGGGAAGACCTTTTCGCATTTCGTCGCGATCCAGACCTTTTCAGGGGCAAAGTCCCGGCGCTCTCGCGTCTCTCCGGTTTTCGTCTCGTAGGTGGATACGGTGTGGCCTCCATGAGGCGCTGCTGAGATATCGAAATTCCACTCGTTCATGCCGCTTTCCTCACCCTGATTGTTTCGAGGCCCTGCGAGGCCCGTATGTCGTCAACGATCTTGATTACGCCGTTCCATGTCGATGCCTTCCAGCGAGCCGATCCGGGATGCTTCACCTGCCAGCGGTTGCTTGCGACCTTCAGGCCGTAGCCATGGCGCTCAAGGAAAAGCTGTATGGCCGTGAATTCTGTAGAGAAGCCGGGTTCGAACTGGCGGGGGGTCATGCTGCGTCCCTTTCGAAAGATGACCGAAGACCGTTCCTGTCGAGAAACGCGTTGATCGAAGAAACGTCGCTCTCATCCAAAGATGCTTCATGTGCCGTCCAAAGCGCGTAATTGCTCGTTAGGGATTTCCGAACAGAGTTCCATTCGTCACGAACGTCGCGACGCCATGTCCTTTGGTTCCCCGCCGAAAGAAGGAGCCGCAGTTCGCTTTGATTAATCTCGCTGAAACGCCTTGCAGCGCCGCTGTCCTCGATGAATTCGATAAGGCGCTTGGCCTTGTAAAACCATTCTCGGCGGCATCGTATGTCGTCAAAACGCTCATGCATTTCCTTCTCGTCAGAGCGTCCTCCGGGGATAACGCCTATGACTTCAAGTTCAAACGGTGAGGCATGCTGTATAGCTCGAAGACGACGGATCGGATTCCCGCCCGTGTGTCCTATTTTAACGAGGCCATAGCCGACGCATTCTATGAAGTAGATCATGCTACGTTCTCCGGGGCGGGCTCGAAAAACATCGCGTCATCCCACGGAAGGTTCATGTCGATTGCGGCCTTCCTGATCGCCCGCATTTCTTCAAGGCTAGGTTGGACGCCGCGCTCCCAGCGCGACACCGAAGACTGTTTCACGCCGGCAATGACGGCGAATTCAGCCTGTGTCATATCGAAAACGGTTTTACGGATGTGCTTGATCGTGTTCATGCGCCGTATATTATACGCATACGTATTTGTTGCAAGCGCAAAATATACGCACTCTCATTTTTCTTGGGCGCGGTTTGGCCGTAGCTTCGAGCCATGAGAGAAATTGAGCGAAAATTGCGCGCCATCATGCGGGCGGCAGAATGGAACCAGGGTCAGCTTGCGGAGCGCTTAGGCGTAACACAGGCCACCGTGAGCCGTTGGCTTGTTAGGTCAGAGCCGGAAGGTCATCGACGCGATATGATCAATGACCTGTTCGCTCAGTTCTGTGAGAGCCCGACAGAGAAGAATGCCTCGTCCGATGTCCCTCTCATGGGATACGTCGGCGCGGGCGCAGAGGTTCAGCCAGAGTTCGAGCAAGTGCCGCCAGAAGGCCTTGACCAGATCCACATTCCGTTTCCCCTACCTGGTGAAATGATCGCTCTGCAAATTCGCGGAGATTCCATGCTTCCGGTATATCGTGACGGCATGGTGCTGATCGTTTACCGGGAGCAGAAGCGCCCGGCAGAATGGTTTTTCGGTCGTGAGGCTGTTGTGCGCACCGCAGATGGACGGCGCTTCGTTAAGACGGTGATGCGCGGCAACCCGGCCACGCTATTTTCGATGAATGCGCCACCGATTGAAAACGCCGTGCCGGTCTGGCTTGGGGAGATTTTCGCGATCCTGCCGCGTGAGAGCTTGGGGAATGGGGGATGATATAGGCTGATGTACCGACTGTATGTGGATGAAGTTGGGTCTGACGACTGCACTAACCTTGAGCAAGATAACAATAGATATCTCAGCCTGACCGGTATCGCCATGAAATTGAGGGATGCCAGAGACGACCTGGCGCCAAGGTTCGACCGCATAAAAATCGACATATTCGACCATGACATCGATGACCCGATAGTTTTTCATCGCACTGATATTGTTCAAAGAAAGCGAGCTTTTGGATGTCTCAACAATGACGACAAACGCGCTGCATTTGATGACTCGATCTTCGACGCAATACAAAATGTCGATTACACGGTGATAACCGCGTTCATCGACAAACTAGGCATGACGCAGCAAGCCCACTGGTCAAATCAGCACCCATATCATTACCTGATGGAGATTTTGGTCGAGAAATACGCCCAATTCCTGAAGAGAAGAGACGACATCGGCGACATCATGCCGGAAGGGCGAAAAGGGAAAAAAGATGACGCCCTTCAAAAGGCATTCACCTCTGTAATCGAGAACGGAACCAGGTTTGTGTCCGGTGACTTTATGGGGAAATACCTGAGCAGCAAACTCCTGAAGATCAGATACAAGCCTCAGAACGTAGCTGGTTTGCAGCTTTGCGACTTAATCGCACACCCGAGCCACATGTTCGTAAGGGAGCGGCTGAATCACCAAATAAACATGGGTGATTTCTGTAAAAAGGTTAAGCCTATTCTCTCTATGAGAAAATATGACCGATCCGCCTACGGAACCATAAAGGGATACGGTTACAAGCACCTTCCATAACAAAAATGGGGCCGAGGCCCCATTTGATGGATTAATGTACCATCCGTTCACCGATCGCTTGCGCATCGGGGTACTAATTGTCTAGCATGGCCAGACGCCCAGATCAACGATTTTAGTTCACCCGCCCCGTGCGGGCTTTTTTGTGCCTGACATCCCGAACCTTAACGCATGAGCATGAATAATTTTATACGTTCACGCATTTTCATGCTTGACGTATATTCGTATGCGTATATAGTCATCCTCATCAGCCCAGCAGCAACCGCGAAAGCGAAGCGAACGGGCCGAACCAAACCGGAGATGCCGGGTGATGGAGGCGGAAATGTAGATCGCAGCGCGGGGCGCGCAACTCAGAACAGATTGTATCGACCTTTGAACTTTGGACCGACAGCCTGGGCATGCTTACCAAAACTGCCCATCAACCCCGCCCCGAATGAGCCCGCCAAGGCGAAGACGCGAAACGGAGCGGATAACGAGAGGACGAGAGATGACGAGAGCGACCGTCTACACGATCCACAAGCTTCCGGCCTGCACCGACTGGCAGGGTACTGAATATCCGGATCGTTACGGGGTCACGCTGACGCTGACTGGCAACCCGATGCGCGTCGATGGCGGCGAATACATGTCGCGCGGCGAAGCCATCGCTGCCGGGGATAAAGCAGTCGGACGGCAGGGGCGCCACTATCGCGGTTATTCGAACATTCTTTGGGGCAGCCGCTACTGCCCGGAGTCCCGAGCTCGTCATTGCATCGCAGCCGATGCGGTTGAGGCGAAGAACATCCTTTGCGGCGGCGTCGGTCTACAAAATCTCCAAATCAAAACGGCGAACGGATGGCGGTGGGCAACCGAGACCCCGGTTCATCTCGGCGGCATTTTTCATGGCGAACTCGCCTGATCCCTTCGGCATGCCGCCCACCACAGCGGCATATCGAAGGTGATGAACAAGAGAGGACAAGGCAATGAACAGCAGTGAAATCCAGGAAGCAGTCGATGATCTCTGCGAGCGCATGATGGACCTCGGCATTCCAAAGCCGAAAGCGCAGATCCAATTCGAATCGTATTCCGACCCTGAGGTGTGCCTTTGGGGAGAAGGGGTAGCTTCGGACGGAGGCAACCTTGAACTCATAGAGGGCTCGACGCTTACCGAGCTGTTCGGCAACGCAAATCGCCACCTCGACAAAATTCCGCCGAAGGAAGACCGGCAGAAGCGCGAGATTGCCAATCTCCTCGCGAAGGTCATCGATAAGGGCAACGAATACGGCGTCGAAGTCGAATTCATGAACCCGCTTCGCGAGACGATGAAGAAGCTTTCCGAAAACATCATCACCGATCAGCGCGCGGCCTGATGCCGCCGGCGTGACCAGTTCACGGAGGAATGACCAATGGCAGACCGTACCAACTTCATCGAAGCGCATGAGACGCTGCTTCTGGAAGACCAGCTTCCGAGCGCCGGCAAGTTCTTCGCCGAAAGCGACTGCTACGGCAAGGTGTACAGGACCGCAGCCGACGCAATTGAAGGCGCTGAATTCGTCCGTGCCTTCCGCCTCGATCGCGAGACGATGACGCTGGAAGACATCACCGAGGAATGCGCCGTGGCGTTCATGGCCGACTTTAAGGGCGATCCCGATGACGACCGCCTTCCCGATTTCGTCAAGAACTCGGAAGCGCTGGAAGCCTACGCGGAAGACTACCGCGTCGAGAAGGGTTTCAACCCCGTCCGCGCCTATGGAACGCTCTACACCACGGGGGCCGGTCATGTCGTTGGGTAATCACACGCCGGGGCCATGGGCCGTTGAAGGCCCGATGGGCGAAGATATCGGGCTATCGATCGTTCAGGACGGACTGAAAACGCACGATTGGGAATTCATCGCCATGGTCATGAAGTCTGATCGCGATGATGAGGCCGTAAAGCGCCGCATATCTGCCAAGGAGCAGAAGGCGAACGCGACCCTGATAGCCGCAGCGCCGGAGATGTTGGAGGCGCTGAAGGATGCGCGATACGCGCTCTATGGCGAGGGGCCCGGAAACCCGAAAATTGATGCAGCCATCGCGAAGGCAGAAGGAAAAGCATCATGACCCGTATCGCACTTGAAGACCTTGCATCGGAAATCAGCCTCATCGATGGCGACCGGGCCACGCTGGACAAGGTGATGTCCGCACTCCGCGCCGCCGGCATCAAGAACCGACACGTCGATCAGGCCATCGTTGGCGACATTCAGGTCAGCGCCTTTCAGAGCGGCGCAACCTACGCCTACCGCATCACCAAGACACAGATAACCGACCTTCCGAATATACCGGAAGAGACCGCCGCAGACAGAGCGGCTTGAGAGGAAAGAGCAATGGCAAAGCAGGACGGAATTGAAAAGCGGAAAGCGCTCGCGGCCAAGATTAAGGACATCGCCCCGCACATCGACGTGCTGGTCGGGCTGATGAGCGATTCACAGGTCGATATCGCATTGGTCGTTTTGTCGGCCGGAGTGGTTAAGATGGAGGTCCAGTCATGAGCCTCATACAGAATATCACGAGAGATCGTGCAGAGCTTGGCGCGACAGATATCGACACGAATAGCTGGCGCGTCGGCGTCGAGAAGGGCGCTCGAAACAGCTTCCGTTGTGGAGAGAAGCGCGTCCTTGCCATGGAATCCGCCATCCTTGAGATGCACGAGGCGCTTTCATCTCTGCTGGAAGTTCACGAGGCAATGGGTGCAGGACAATCGTACACGGCCAAGCGCGCTCGCGCCATTCTCGCCAAGATCGAGGGAACAGGAGACGCATCGTGAGCAAGAACCATCCTCCGTTTAACCTCGAACAGTTTCGCGATTTTGATCGTCGTAGCGCGCAGAGGCAGCTTCTTGATGGTGTAAGTCTTGCTGATCTCGACAAAGAAACAAAACAACGCAAAGCGGACATTGCTAACGCAGCTTATCCGGCGATCATGGGCGATCCAAAGCTTACTCATGCGCGACAGGTGCTGTCTGTCTACGAGTTCCGTATGATCATTGATCATGTGATTTCGGCGGCAGTTGGAGAAAACAAACCCGCTTCCGATGGAGACGCATCATGACCACAGAGACAGATAAATCCGGAGCCAAGAAGTTCGAGCTTTGGTTCTTCCGCGACCTCACAAACGATCAGCGTCTTTCTTTTCTATCGCTGTTCGGAGCACAGACTGACAGGCTGGTGCACAAGATGAACGGCCATCAACGATCTGCAATGCGTCGTGTTCTTCGCGAGGTCTTCACCGTCGAACCGGCAGACAACACCGAGACGATACAGGCGCGCAAATGGCGATTATTTGAATCAGTCGTAGATCGCGGGTGGTTTGGTATCGAATATGAAGATGCCGACAACGACGACGATCATATCCTATTCCCTGTCAGGATTCCTCAGGAGTACGTAATTGAGATCGTGAACGCGTACAACTCCGCAATCGAGCGTCTTGATCGCGCAGAGAAAGGCGATACGCCATGACCCTCCGCATCCACTTGCCTACGATTCCCCTCAAGACCAGGACCGAGGAAGACGTAAAGCAGGCATTCTGGTCCGGGTTCTTCATCTGCATGGTCGCGGTTCAACCGTTTGTAGCTCTGGCTGGCGCTGCCATTGGATATTGGGGAGCGGGGCGATGAGCATCAAGACACCGGTACGCATCGTAGGAGATGGGCCGAATTGGGCTCTTGAGGATGCAGACGGAAAGATGTTCGCCACGGTAAGCGACTATCACAAAGGCGAGTTGACGCAAGAGGCGCTGAACCTTTGCTACCCGCCAAGGCTTAAGCCACGCGAGGACGTGATTATAAGGCGCGTCAGAGCGGGATAACAAGAGGACGAACGATGACAAAGACGGCAGTGAAGGAAGAAATCAACGACCGGGCAGTGATCGGCGGCAATAACCCGCCAGAGCCCATCGAAGAACACCGCAAGGCAATCGGCGACCTGTACGACGAGGCCAAGCTTTGGCTTGACGGAGAGCCGATCAAGACGGCGGAGCAGGCGGCATCGCTGAACACGCTTGAGGACCGCGTTCGCAAGGCCATGAAGGCAGCTGACGAACAACGCGTCACTGATCAGAAGCCGTACAAGGACAAGGTCGATGCGATCCAGGCTGATTACAACGAACTGATCGGCAAAAACAAGAGCGTAACCGGCAAAGGCCATATGGCAATCGACGCCATTAAGGCAGCGCTCAGGCCTTACCTGATCGAACAGGATCGCATTCAAAGGGAAAGGGCCGAAGCCGCCCGCAAGGAAGCCGAGGAAAAGCAGCGCGCTGCCATGGAGGCCATGCAGGCCCGTGACGCGGCGAACCTCGAACAGCGCGAAGAAGCCGAGCGACTGGTGAAGGAAGCCAAGGACGCGGACGCTGCGGCGCGGAAGGCAGAGAATACGAAGGTCAATGTCAAGGGCGAAGGACGGGCAACGGCGCTGCGCACGGTCTGGCGTCATGAGATCACCGACTTCCGCGCCGCCGCCGCATGGGTATGGCAAAACCGCCGCGCCGAACTGGACGCATTCATGAATGAACTGGTCGCCAAGGAAGTTCGCGCAGGTAAGCGCCAGATCGATGGCGTCAACATCTTTTCGGAGAAATCACTGTGAAAGCGAAAACGATCAAGAAGGTAATTCGGGCCAAGGTCGATGAATGGCTTTCCTCCATCGAGGATGAAGCGGTTCGCGAACTGGCATCGAAAAATACTGTTGTCACTGGCGGGTGCATCGCATCCATG
>CEGF01000553.1_pt1 | contig 12861 bp, 11 predicted proteins | sample 306341 | NCBI WGS metagenome assembly CEGF01 (sample SAMEA2755655, study PRJEB7226) | microbial mat metagenome | biome: microbial mat; feature: hypersaline; material: grass silage | place: USA | collected 2014-02-19 | depth 0 m
ATAATGTTTTTATAGAAAATTTATTTTTAAATTAGTTGGAGATTAGCCATTTGTGTAATCTCTTCGTGAGCCAAGGTGCGATTAGAGCAGTAGTAACCCCTGTAAGTACAGTGGCGACTAACAATAGACCAATAGGTTCTGCTACCTTCGACGTAATTGGCTTGAGCAGGTAAATAAGCACAATAAGAGCAGGGTAAACAGCGACTAAGCTAACCAACCACCGTTTCCACAGGCGTGGAGGCTTCGGGGGGACAGGAAGTCTAACAACAGGCTCAAACCAAATACTTGAGCCACAGGCCTGTTGTCTTGTTACGTCGAGTACGGATAATGCTTCAATAGGATTAAGTATCGCCTTTCCATCTGAAGAAAGCTTCCATGATTCCAGGTCATCTTTACATTTAAACCTCAAAATACAAAATATTTCGACACCTTGGCCATCATCTCGACGCACTATATCAATAGACTCAAATCCAGCATGATCTTTCAACAAAAGATTCAATTGAGAGAGATGGGTGGCTAACCTATCAATTGCTGAGTGATTGATACGTAGAGAAACCAAATATGATGCTGAAGGAACTGTATCGTGCCCAACATCGAGTAAGTTATCATCCTTCATGCATTGAATGCCTATATATCACTCTCAGGATCAAATTGTAGGAAAAACCAGCGAGGTATGACCTGGCTGGTTTTCTCTTATATTTGCTAATAGCTAAATATAGTTACAAAGAATAGACCTCAGTAGTTGCGGGGTGGAACAGTTCATCTACAGATAGATGTCTTGAGCTCAGCCCCTGTTCGTAGTGGTTACGCAGGAAATATTCTAATGTTTTGACGTTAGGTGTGACCCCGTATGACCAAAGATCTTTAGACATTTTTTGCGTTACACCCAAAATATCTTCGACAAACGGCATCGTAACCTTAGTTGCCGAAGTATCCGATAGGGCGTCAAGTGCTATTGTTTTAGCTTCAGTGAAGGCTTTTAGAAGTGCTCCCGGTAACCATGGATGCTGTTCGGCTAGGCTGCGACGTACACCCAGAACGTGCATGATTGGGAATAACCCGGTGTCTTGATGCCATTGGAGTGCTGCAGACAAACCATCTTGCCATAAGCGACGGATCTGAGGATGGCCTTCATGGTAACAACGTGGCCATCTAGGACCAATGAAACCATCTATCTCACCATCGATTAGCATCTGATTCAGCGTGGAGCCTTCTGGTGCGTTTTCGATAGTCACGTTGTCTGGTAGATCCAGATTGATCTTTTCAGGACGTCCTGGCTTGTCCATCCCTCCACGTACCCAAATAATCTGATCAGGAGTGACACCTGTATCTGCAAGGATTGCTCTAACCCATACGTTTGCTGTCAGTTGATATTCCGCAATACCAATGCGACGGCCTTTGAGGTCTTGAGGTGTTTCTATTCCTCTGTCCGCACGAATATAAACAGAAGAATGACGAAAAGCACGGCTAAGGAAAACAGGAATTGCGATATATGGAGGGTTTTCTCTAGTCAACGAAACACAGTATGAACTTAAAGATATTTCTGAAATATCACATGTCTCGTGGCGAAATGCGTTAAAAAACATTTCTTCGGGTGACTGAAGAAATGTGATCGGATCGATACCGTCGATTTGTACGCGACCATCATGAATTGGACGAGTCCTATCATAGTCACCCATAGCTAGAGAAAGTTGAAGCTTAGACATTTTTTATCCTTTTTGGTAATTGAGTATGACTGCGTCACCAGTTTCACTACTTTTAAGTAGTGCATGACATATTTCGAGTGAGGCACGACCCCATTCACCATCTTGTAATGGTGAAGCTTGTTCACGTAGTGCTGTATAAAGCGTGTCAAAAACTTCTGCTCGTGCGGTTCTAAAGGGTGCTGGGTAGAAAATAGGGCCATCACAATACGTTATTTCTACACCGTTCGGAGTCAGACGTATGTCTCCGCGGTCACCGAATACGAAAACCTGCCCAAAGTGCTCATGAGTTTTGGCTTGAGGACAAGTTTCGAGTGATGTAAATCCACGTGACGACTTAAATTCTAACTCGTCTTCTATTGATTCTAATATTTTACGGGCATTCTTGAATTCATCCGGCTTGGGTATACCTAATTCAGAAGTATTCTCCATCAGCCGATCGCCGTCAAAATGTGCATAACCTGAGTACGTTAGGTTGGCATAAATACCTTCGCTGAAATCTATCAGCATGCTGTAGGCACCTTCCGTCGGTCGGTTTGTATCCCAGGCTCCACCTGTCCTTGCCGTGACTCGTTGAGCAGGGACTCCTGCCAAGCGACGCACAAGGTCTATTTGATGGACGGCTTGACTAAACACCACACCACCACCTAAGTCAGTTGAAAGCTCAGCGGCTGTTCTTGGACGATATAAAAAATCTGTGGCATAGAGCGCATGTATCATCCTTACACGCCCAATCTTACCTTCAGCAATTAGGGTTTCGGCAAGTTTAACCGGACCATCAAAGCTATGGCTAGGACCAACAATTATCTTTACTGCCGCTTTTTTTGCTGCTTCAATCAATAATGATGCATCCTCTAATGAAACTGTCATCGGTTTCTCAATAAGGACCGCCTTACCGGCGTTTATAGCGGCTAAAGCATGCTCTTTATGCAATCCGTGAGGTGTTGATATATAGACCGCTTCTACATCCGGATCATTGACAAGGTCGGTGACATCAGTATAGGTCTTGGCACCAAAATTTTTTTCTAATGACTTCCGATGTTCAGAGTTTGGCTCTGCGGCAGCAACTAATATAATACCTGGGTGTGCGTAGATAGCAGGGGCCGATAGCGCAAAGGCCCTCCCTAAACCTGCCACCCCAAGGCGAACTGGATTAGATATCGAGGACAAGGCGATCACCTTTTGCTCGGGAGACACACAGCATAATTGTGTCAGACTTTTCGTCATCCATTAAAGCCAAATCACGATGATCAACTTCACCTTCCCTGTACTTACATTTACAGGTACCACAAGTTCCTGTTTCACAAGAGCTGGAAAAGTCGTGTCCATTAGCGCGCAGAGCTTCCAGAATCGTGTGATCTGCGGGAACGGTTATCGTTTCACCTGATTTAGCAAGTTCGACGGTAAATTCTGTATCAGTATCTCGAATGATTTCAACGGGCATGAACTCCTCAAAGTGAACTCGACCATCAGGCCAATGTCCCGTGCCTCCTTTCACCTCTTCCATTAAAGAGGTTGGCCCGCAACAATAGATATGCTCTTGCGTTGGATTCATCAATAAATCCCAAAAATCGAAAGCATTTGAACTATCGCCTTCGCTATAATGGATAATAATGCTATCTCCACAAAGCTCTTTAAGTTCATCAGCATATGCTGCTTTTTCATAGCTGCGGGCTAAATAAACAACTCTGAACTTCCTGCCCTCTACTTTTAGTCGTTGAGCCATAGAGTAAATCGGTGTGATGCCGATACCGCCGCCGATTAACAAAGCGTCGTGCTTTGGACCGAGTGGAAATTCGTTATCAGAAGTTTCTACATCAAGGACGGTTGACACTGTTGCTTGCTCATGCATCGACCTTGAACCGCCCCGTGAATTCAGCTCCTTTTTTATAGCAACCGTGTACGCGCTTAGATTGTCACCTGGATGAACTAGTGAATAGTAACGATGGGCTCCTGAGGGCGTGGTGATAGAAACATGCGAACCAGGTTCCGCTGGTGGCAACTGTTGCCCATCAACAGGCGTCAGTGTGAATTCTTCAATTTCTGGCGTAAGTGTGCGCCGAGCAGTCACTTTCAGCTTCATTATTTTTCTCTCTGAGTGTCGCTAAGTACATGAATCCTCTGTCAGAAATCCTTATATCGGATTACCCATGACCTGCATCAATGTTAGCAATCTAATTATTGCCAGTCAACAAAATTAGATCTCTAATTTTGTTGACACTGAAAGATTAGCTATCTATTATTTCGATGGTCGAGGGTAAGGGTGTGCTAGACATCCTTTCGCCTCTCATCGCATTCAGCAACAAGCCCAAAAGTGCTAACACATATTTGGCCAGCAAGGTCCTTAGTGCGTTTTAGCCAGTTATGTGAAGTAAAATAAAACGGAGAACGGCACGATGCTTACACCACAAGAAAACGAATTGTTAACTCATGTTATGCCAACGGACCCTATGGGGCGGCTTATGCGTCAGCATTGGACCCCTGTTTGCCTACTTGAAGAGGTAGAGGAGTGCGATGGAACACCAGTGCTTGTTGAAGCATTGGGTTCTCGTTACGTCGCATTTCGTGATACTGAAGGTCGAGTCGGACTCTTAGATGAGCTTTGTCCCCACCGCTTGGCTTCCTTGGTATTCGGCCGAAATGAAGATTGTGGTATCCGTTGCTTGTATCATGGTTGGAAGTTCGATGTAGAAGGCAATGCTGTGGCAATGGCATCAGAACCACCAGAAGTAGAAAAGTCTATGTGCTCTAAAGTGAAGCACAAATCTTATAAAACTATTGAATGGGGTGGTTTCCTTTGGGCTTGGCTGGGAGAAGGCAACGCTCCTGAATTCAAAAAACCAGCGTTTGCACCTAATAAAGACGTCCAGGTATCAATTCTAAAAATCCGCCTACCTTGTAACTGGGCGCAGGTTTTGGAAGGCCAGATTGACTCTGCGCACTCTTCTTCACTACACTCCTCCGATATGGTTCCTGCTAAAGTTGAGAGTGCTGCGGCTGATGACCAAGGTTGGTACCGTCCATCTACGGACAAATCTCCGCGTATGCAGTCTGCGAGAACCGATTATGGTTTCCAATATGCGGCGATCCGTCGCCCGATTACTAACGCATCGACTCATGACTATATCCGTATAACGCAATACGTTGCTCCGTACTATGCATTGATTCCGCCTAATACTTCGTACAACGTCGCGGCGGTTATCGTTCCAATTGATAACGAAAACTGTAATTTCCACTTCATCGCTTGGGGTAACCCAGAAACTACGCCAGATACTGATGCGTGGCGTAAGTTTGCTCGTGCAGTGCCAGGTATAGATGTAGATCCAATTACTTGGGCTACGGTGGGCACTATGGAAAACCGTTTTCGCCAAGATCGAACAAAAATGAAGGAAGGCGACTTTACAGGTATTGCCGGTATTCCAAACCAAGATATAGCAATGTGGGTTTCAATGGGAAAAATTGTTAATCGTACAGATGATATTCTTGGCTCTTCTGATTTGGCTATTGTGGAGTTTCGTCGTACCATGGTTGACGCTGCTCAGAGGGTTGCTGACGGCGAACCTGCCATTGGCACTAGCGAATCAATTGTTCAGACATCAATCGCTTCGTTCCAAGGCGTAGTACCGAAAGAGTCAGATTGGCGCGAACTTTGGAAAGATAACGTGTCAGCGGAATAGTAACCTCAAAGATTCTGTAAGGGAACCTTATTGGGCTTAGGCTTAATGAACCATAAACTTCTTTAAGCTAATAAAAGCTCTAGAGACCCAGTATGGATAAAGTATCGTGCTGGGTCTTATCTTTAAAATTTTACTATGGGTCTTTCGATTTCATCTTACAAATAGATCTTTTTTATATATTTAAATGGCATATATAAAAATCATAACTTCATATCTAATTTAGCCTAATAGAAGATATTACTGGTTATTGCTAATATAAATTTAGGCATCATCATTATACTTTAGACCAAAGGGAGTTCCTGATTCCTGACTAGTTATTATCTTTCAAAAGATTAAAATACATATTCAATAAATATTTTCGAACAATTGCTATTTCCTCAGTTCCTATACCATCTTGAGCCACATCGTTTACTTCTTTTGCTAGAGGCTCAAGAGTCTCCCTCAGGCTTTTTCCATATTCAGTTAAATAAACCACTTGCCGTGGTTTCCCCTCAACGATAGGACGAAGTTCAATAAGACCTGCTGATAACATTCGCTTAACAACGGAGTTTGTTGTGGGGCCAGTAAGCCCAACTCGTTCACTTAAGGCTTTCTGAGATATCCCATCCTCATTCCATAGCTCACGTAAATATGCCCAAAATCCATGGTTAACACCGTAGGGAAGTAATCGCCGTTCTAATGAATTAAAGTACTGCTTAGAAAGCTCTCGAACGATGTGTGCCATCCTCTCATTTTTGAGGTCTGGCGCAGCATTAAATTTCTCTTCAGACATATTTTATATCCTGAAATCTCTCATAGCATCAGACCTGTAAACTTAGTTTTGACAGCCCTAGGCTTACAGGTGCTTTCACATATCAGGTTAGCTCAGTAATATTGCATATTTATATACACACGATCAGTCATCGTAGGATGCGATTATACATTCATGTATAATCGCATCGACAAATCGACGGCTTTAATATCTTTGGTAAGGGTACCCATTGATACGTAGTCGACACCAGCTTGTGCGATATCTATTAGTGTATCGTCATTTATACCGCCAGAAGCTTCGATTTTTGCTTTACCACGACTCAATTTTACCGCTTTTCTAGTATCTTCTAGTGAAAAATTATCCAGCATAATTATATCTACACCGGAATGGAGAGCTTGCTGCAGCTCCTCAAGGGTTTCAGTCTCAACTTCTATTAATTTATTTGGTACTAAAGTACGTGCAGCAGCTACTGCTTTACCGATGCTACCACAAGCTACGATATGATTTTCCTTTATCAAAAAAGCATCGTAAAGACCCATTCTATGATTTTTTCCGCCACCGCAGGTGACTGCATATTTTTGAGCCAATCTTAGTCCCGGTATCGTTTTTCGTGTATCGATGAGTTCCAGTGGGTTTCCACTAATTTTACTAACAAAGTATCTAGTTCTCGTTGCAACAGCCGACATTAATTGAAGAAAATTAAGTACTGTCCGTTCTCCAGTGAGGAGAGAGCGTGCGGGGCCTTTAATTTCTAAAATAAGATCATTGGCTTTGAGGATATCACCATCATTAAAGTACCAGCGTAACTCAACTGAAGGATCAATTTGACGGAAGGTTTCAGTAACCCAAGGTGTTCCACACAGCACCGCATCTTCTCGTGTAATGATTTTCGCGAGAGCAGTTTGAGACTCGGGAATCAATAATGCGTTAATGTCACCACTTGCAACATCCTCAGTAAGAGCCGCACTTACATTTGTTGCTATTGCAATCTGTAACGCCATATTATCCAGTTCGTACACTATAAACCCCTTTCTATCTGATATTACACTATGGTAATTTTAGCAAGAACCTTGATGAGACATACTCGTAAAACTTCGACAGTGTTACTAGCTGTTAAAGTAGTATTTTTGTAATATACATTCTACCACATGAATTACATGCCAACATGAAAAATTAGATACATAACAATATATCTTAGTTTCAGACATGAACCCAGCGATAAAATGACCAAAATACGAGAGAATGCCGCTACACACGATTGAGGACGCACCGATAAATCAGCAACTTACATTCACGAACAGCGCATTCAGCAATAAGCGCCGTCAGATCCCTACGGAGAAGTTCCTGGGCCGAATGGACAAGCTGACCCTGTGGGAGGCGTCTCGAAACCGGCATGGAGCTTCACTATCCTAAGGCCAGTAGTGGCCGTCGGTCATACCCCTTACCAACAAGCCAGGATTCAAACAGAGTACCTAAAGGCTCCTATCTGTCTGTGCGAAAGTTGTGCATCCACTTCGGACCATCATGTGTCAGTACGGTTTTGTAGAAGCCCGCTGCCGCGGTCTAAAGAAGAACGGCAGCAAACTTGCGATGTTGTCCGCACTGGCCAACGCTGTGCGGGTGGACCAAATTGCCTGTACCGCCTGAGAAGGCGATTGTGATCGGTTAAAAGGCATGAAAAGTGCCAACTTTCCGCTTCTGAGGCAGTAACAACCACATTTCAAAGTCTTGAATCGGACTTATTCGCAGCTCCCTCGGTATTACAACAGTATAGATAGTTATTGGGGACAACTACATCGCGCACCTGAACATGACTAGTGGACTCATCACATTAGTCCTCGCGGATGGTCGTGAGTCAGCATTGACTGTTATTAGCAGCACCGCTGGCCATCATCGGCCACAAGGACCATCCGCTTCGCCAACGCTACTCGCTCACACTTGAAAATATAGGCCTGTAAGTTGGGTTGTCCCGCTCACCGGGACACCCGCACGTGCATTTTTCGACACCCCGTTCAATGATCCCGGCAGCCGACAACCTACACGATTCGTTGAAACCAGCTCACAAATATTCATTCGCAAATTATTCCGTCTGTCCCTGATTTTGACCCATCAGCGCCAGGGCATATTCGGGGTTATACCCTACTCCCTAAGCCATACAAGTTGACCTATCGGACTTGCCCTGCGCCATTACTGGCAGAACACACTAACCCAAGGCCGCTTTATCAAAATGCTGAATAAAGAGGCCTCACGTTATTCCGACATCTAAAAACTCTTAGCTTTGCAAAAATTGAATAGCGCAAGAGGTTATTCAATTACTCAAATGCATGGGCCGATGGTAGGTTTTGGTTCGAATGCAATGCGTCGGCGCAACGTTCCCTTAGCTGAGATCGATACCGAGGAGTTTGTCTGATAAGGCCCCTCCGACACCCTCTACACAATCAATAACAACATCGCAGAGAGCATAATAATGAAAATAACACTCAACAAAACCGTTGCTGCTTTAACCGCATCCATTGCCATGACATCCGCTGCACAGGCCGCAGATGTTACGCTGCGTTTTGCACATTTCTGGCCAGCAGTTTCGCCAATTCACAAAGAAGTATTCCAGGGTTGGGCGGATGCCGTAGAGGCTGACTCCAATGGCCGCATTGAAGTTGAAATTTATCCCGGCGCCACTCTGTCGAAGCCACCTGCCCAGTATGATGCTGTCATAAACCGTATTGCCGATATGACGGCTACGGTGCAGGGCTATACCGCCAACCGCTTTCCACTGACTCAGGTTGTCGAGCTGCCGGGGGTCGTCAAGACCGCTGAGCAGGGGTCCTGTGTCATTCAGTCACTCTATGAGGAAGGCCTGATTGCCGGTGAGTACAAGGATACCCGTCCACTGTTTCTGTTCACCCACGGTCAGGGGCATCTGCATCTGAAAGGCAAGGAGGTACGTGAACCCGCTGATCTCGCGGGCTTGCGTATCCGTCGCCCCACTTTGGTAGTCGGGTCAATGCTGGAAGGCCTTGAAGCTCAGCCCGTAGGCATGCCTGCACCGAATTCCTACGAGTCCATGCAGCGCGGTGTAATCAACGGTGTGTCTCTGCCCTGGGAAGGCGTGAACTCTTTCCGCATCAACGAACTGGCAGACTCTCACACCGAAATCGGACTGTATAGCCTGTCGTTTATGGTGACCATGAACAAGTCCGTTTACAACAGCATGCCCGATGACCTCAAACAGGTTATCGATAAGCACTCCGGCCTTGAGCTGGCCAAGCAGTCCGGCAAGATCTTTGATCAGGTTGACGAGTTGGGCCGTGCCGAAGCTGTTGAGTTGGGCCACACCATGATCACTATTGAAGGCGGTGCAGAAAACCCGGCATGGAAGCCGGTTTTGGATGCTACCACTGAAAACTACCTGCAAGATCTCGAAGACAAGGGAATGCCGGCGCGCAATGTTTACAAGCGTGCCCTCGAGCTTTCCGAGCAGTGCCTCTAAGCCCTGCGTTCAGGTAGGAGTTTGTAATGTCTGGATTTGCCCGTCTGGTTGATACCATTTGTCGAGGCATGCTGTGGATCAGTGCCATGATGCTGACCGTAATGATGCTGGTTGTACTGGCTGATGTTATCACCCGCGCACTGTTCAGGCTCACTGACGGCAGTTTCGATCTCACCTTCAATGGTGGGATCGAACTGGTCCGCTTTGCGCTGTTGTTTGCCATTCTCTACGCCTTGCCCTGGTGCGTTGATCGTTCACAGGTAGTGGTTGACCTGTTCACAGAAAACCTCTCCGATCGTTCTAAGGCAGTGCTCGACACTCTGTGCTTTGCCGGCTACGCACTATTGGCACTGGGCATGAGCATCCGCTTCTGGCATGCGGTCGAATCATCGCACATCAGCGGCGAAACCACTCAGGATCTGATGTTTCCGATGTCCTACATTTTTGTTGCTACCCTGATCGGCACTGCCATGCTGGCATTGCGCTCACTTATGCTGACCGGCTCACAAATCGGTAAGGTAATGGGGTGTAAAGCATGAGCAGCTCCACTATAGGTTTTATCTGTATCGGCCTGATGCTGTTCATGCTGGCGATCCGCATTCCTATTGCCTTGACCATGGCTATTGCAGGATTTGTAGGCTTCGCATGGATCATCGCCTTTGACCCAGCCATGGCCATCCTCGAAAGCGCTCCTTTCGAAACATTAACCAATTACAACTTCAGCCCCATCCCAATGTTCATTCTAATGGGTGTGCTGGCCTCCCGCTCGAACATGTCGAATCAGCTGTTCTCGGGGGCCCGGTCACTGTTTGGCGCATGGCGCGGCGGTATTTCGCTGGCGGCCCTGATGTCCTGCGGTATTTTTTCGGCCATATCCGGCTCCTCTGTCGCAACGGCGGCTAGTATGTCTCGTGTGGCACTGCCCGAAATGCGTAAGCACGGTTACGCCGACTCGCTGGCAACCGGCACGCTGGCCGCCGGCGGCACACTGGGCATCATGATTCCTCCTTCTATCGCCCTGCTGCTGTATGCGTTGATTACCGAGCAGTCTGTGGGTGACATGTTTATGGCAGGCCTGATTCCAGGCCTTCTGGGGCTTGTGCTGTACTGCGTCACCGTTACCGTTTTGGTGCGTCTAAAACCTGAACTGGCTCAGCCGGGCGAAGCAACCTCCCTGATGCAAAAGCTGGCAGGGCTCAAGGGTCTACTGCCATTTACCAGTGTGTTCGTTATCATCATCGGCGGGATCTATCTTGGCCTTTTCACCCCCACTGAGGCAGCTGCAATAGGTGCGTTCTGTACTCTGATGATTGCCATTCAGCGCGGCATGCGCTGGACTGGTTTTGTCGATGCATTGAAAGAAACACTTGTCACCTCCGCCATGATCTTCTTCATGATTCTGGGCGCAGAGATTTTCGGCTTTTTCCTGAGTGTATCGCGCATCTCGTTTGAGTTGGTGGAGTATGTGGATGCTCTGAACCTTTCTCCCTTTATGGTGTTGTTCGCAGTTCTTGTGCTGTTCATGCTGCTCGGTTGTGTTATGGACAGTATCGCCATGCTGCTGCTGACCGTTCCTGTTGTATTTCCGCTGATACAGGCAGCTGGCTTTGATCCGGTATGGTTCGGTGTGGTTGCTGTCATCACTGTTGAGCTGGGGTTAATCACTCCCCCAGTTGGGATGAATGTTTTCGTAATCAAGGCCTTTGCCAAGGATGTGTCGATCGGATCCATATACAAAGGGGTAATGCCGTTTGTGCTGTCAGATCTCGTTCGCCTTGCCTTGATCATAGCCTTCCCTGTGCTCGCTCTGGGGCTGGTGTAACAGAGCACCCTGGGCTTGAGGCTGCCAATAACGGCCTCAAGCCCTTCTTGTACTTTCAACCGGAGGCCTCACATCATGCATACGGCTTCGTCTCGCCTATCGGGCATATCGACCTATTCACTCTACAGCGAGGCACCCTCTCTCAAAGATCCCGAGTTTTTCCATATCGAGGATATCAAGTCCCGTGCGCGCCTTTTCAACTGGAACATCGGAATTCACAGCCACCCGCGCATGTTCCAACTGGTTTACGTGCACAGCGGTGCTGTTCGCGCTCACCTTGACGGCCAGGAGCATGCCTTTGAAGGCCCCTGTCTCTTTACCATTCCTCCATCGGTCGCACATGGCTTTGAGTTTGAGCATGATGTTACAACCGGCTTTGTAATTACATTATCGCGGCTGTTAATAAGCGAAGACCGTATGGGGCGAAGCTTAAACCTTCAGGAAGAGCTGATGCGCTCTGCACACGCGATACTGTTATGCGATCACCAGGCAGATCAACGGTTCATTGACCAAACACTTGAACAACTCGTGTATGAATACAGTCATAACCAGCCGGGCAAACAGCAATTGTTCGAGTGTCTGCTATTCTCGATCTTGATCAAGATGGGGCGTCATTTACATGCCGACCGTCGTCAACGCAGTGTTAGCCAATATGAAACCCGTTATCAGCAACTGTGTGAACTGATCGAAAAGCACTACCGGGAACACCAGCCCTGTCAGTTTTATGCAGAGGCTTTATGTACAACCACTATTGGTCTTAACCGGGCATGCAAGGCGGTTGCCGGCAAGAGCGCCGGGGACTTGATTCAGGATCGTTTAGCGCTTGAAGCCCAGCGCATGCTGATCTATTCATCGGCACCTGTGTCATTGATTGCCTATGAGCTGGGCTTTTCTGACCCAGCCTACTTTTCGCGTTTTTTCAAACGTCGTATCGGCACCACTCCATCCGTGTTCCGTGAGCACCGCGAACAAAGCTGAAGCGAACCCGCCCACACATTGCGATGCTAGCTCAGTGTTTGAAATGTACCTGCAAGCGTCGACTTTCTCCATTCATCGAGGGTGCTCTGTATTGAATCATAGTGGCTGGGTGAACACCCCTTTCAACATGATTAAATATTATAAGAGAACGCCATGAAAACACTTCAGACTCAGGTAGCTATAATTGGTGCGGGCCCTTCCGGCCTGCTGCTCGGACAACTTCTGGCACGCAAGGGAATCAGCAATATCATCGTAGAACGTGTAACTGGCGATTACGTCCTTGGCCGTATTCGTGCTGGCATTCTGGAACAGGGATTTGTCGACCTGGTACGTGAAGCAGGTGTAGCCGAACGGATGGATAGTGAAGGCCATGTGCATGAAGGCGTTGAACTGGTTGTCAACGGCGAACGCACCCGTATAAATCTGAAAGAACTGACCGGCGG
>CEGF01002130.1_pt1 | contig 12861 bp, 8 predicted proteins | sample 306341 | NCBI WGS metagenome assembly CEGF01 (sample SAMEA2755655, study PRJEB7226) | microbial mat metagenome | biome: microbial mat; feature: hypersaline; material: grass silage | place: USA | collected 2014-02-19 | depth 0 m
CAGTCAGGTAACACAGAAAGAGTCTGGAAATAAAAATAAGCTTAGGCTTATAATATCAGATTTTAATGCAGGAAAGCTTGATGTTCTTACATCAATGAGAGTACTTGACGAAGGTTTTAATGTGCCTCAAACAGAGAATGTATTCTTACTAGCAAGTAATACAGTGAGGCGTCAGTGGGTTCAGAGATTGGGTAGGGTATTAAGACTATCTCCTAAAACAGGTAAAAAGCAATCAATCATATACGACTTTGTAGCTTTGCCAACATCTGTTGATGGAAAAATTGATTCAGATCTTCTATCTCTTCTGCGCGGAGAATATGAAAGGGTTAAGTTTTTTACCAACTTGGCAAATAATTCGGCTGCAAACGATGGTGGATTGTTGTTAATGTCACGAATTTTAGAAATGTCGGAAAATTTATGAGTATATCATATAAAAAGGTCAACAGACTAATTGAAACAGTCCTGTCCATAGATCCATTAGATAAAGAATATCAGGATTTGGACAGTGAACAAATTGATGCTCTTTCTAGACTTTGCAAAGAGATATATATGTTGGAGTCTTCTCCGGGAAGCGAATATAGCTCATCACAGGTTCAATCAGATATGAAAGGTAAGATTAGTCTTAGCGCTGACAGGATAGTTGGAGAAAGAAAATGAAATTGATCTCTGCTAAGATCAAGAATTTCAGGATGTTAAAAGATTTAAAATTAGATTTTTCTACTGATCCTGATAAGCCGTTAACAGTGATAAGGGCAGCGAATGAAACTGGTAAAACAACCTGCCTCAATGCTCTGATGTGGTGTTTGTATGGAGAAAGTGTACTGCCGTCCAAATCTCAGTACACTCTTTTCCCAAACGATTTAAAATCCACTGAGACAAAAAGTGTGGTTGTATCAGTGGAAATAGAGTTCCAGATCGATCGCCCTTCTTTAGATAGTAATAATAAGTCAATTGTTGATACTTATCGAATAAATCGTAGGGTTACTGAACGTATAACTGCTGAAGGTATTGCTAAGAGATATAGTACTGAATCAGTCGATATGTATCAAATTACTGCAGATGGAACAAACAGAGTATTAGATACTGAGGCATCGAGAATTATTGAGAATGCATTACCTCAAAGTCTAAAAGATGTTTATTTCACGGACGGTGATTCAGTGATGTCATTTATTGAGGCATCTGCTAATCAAAGTGCTAAACGGAGACGTGTAAGTAAAGCCATAGAGGCGTTGCTGGGCTTAGAATATCTTGACTCCGCTATTAAGCGTGTTGAAAAAATTAGTAAAGAGTTTAGTAAATCAATTGATGATACCGATTATTCAAAAGAAGTTCGAAGAATAGAGGATCAAATAGAATTCAGAGAAGCTGATCTTGAGGAGGAGCAGGAAAAGCTTGATCAAGCTAATGAGGAATTGAAGTTAGCTAATATAGAGCTTGACCGACTTGAAAAAAGAATAGAGATTGAACTTAAGAAGGGTGACAAGAGCGAGCTGGTAGATAAAAAAGATAGCTTGAAGAGGCGGCATTTTAAGCAGACCGAGAGTGCGCAAAGAGATCTTAATAGTTTGGCCATGTGCTTGTACTCTGAATCTTTGGCGAAAGAGATGTTGCGTGATTCATGCATCAAAGGATTTAGAAAGCTTAAAGAAATGAGTGATCATAAACAGCTTCCTAAAGTAAACATACCCATATTAGAGGAACTTTTAGGTCGGGAGAAGTGTTTTTGTGGATCTAATATAAATGTTACAACGGATGAAGGACTAACACGTCACAAAAAAATAAAGGAGGCTATTGAAGATAGTCGGTCATCAGACCGAATTCAGGAGGTCGCCACTAGTTTATACTATCGTGTTCGCAGTATTTCATTTGAAGCATCGAAAGGTTTGTGGGTGGATGAGTATAGTAAAAAATTTGAAGCGTGGAGTGTAAGCTCTAGCTTAATAGCTGATATTGACTCAGAACTAAAAGCAATTGATAAAGAAATTGATGCGTTTGGAGAAGGTGCTGCGCAGTTACCCGAACTACGTGGCTTGGAGAGGTCATTTAAGTTTGCCCGTGATAAAGCAAACTCTGCAATAGGTTCTTCTACAAGAGGAATAGCATCAATTAAGGAATCTCTGAAAAAGCTTGAGGAAGATCTTTCGAAGGCAACTAAAAAATTAGGTAAAAGGGACTCTAGTGCAGATAAATTTAAGACTGCCAAGCTCATTAAAAAAGTTCTACAAGATGTTGTTGTTCAATTGAAAGGTGACGAGTTAGTAAAAGTAAGTTATGAAATGAATCGTATCTTTCTTGAAATGATAGGAGCCTCACCTGATGAAAATGATTTTACTCAGATTACTAGAGCTGAGTTAACAAAAGATTTTGATATTATGGTTTATGGTGCATCGGGTGCAGTTCTAAACCCAGATGAGGATTTAAATGGTGCATCAAGAAGAGCAATTACATTAGCATTCATTCTTGCTTTGACAAAAGTGAGCGAAGTCGAAGCACCTAATGTAATTGATACTCCTTTAGGTATGATGGCGGGTTATGTTAAGCAGTCATGTCTTAATCAGACTCTTAAAGAAGGAAGTCAAATCATTTTGTTCCTGACTCACTCAGAAATATATGAGGTGGAGCCAATTTTGGACAAAAAGGCTGGTGTAATATTTACACTCACAAATCCTGCACATTATCCAAAAATGCTTAAGAATAAACCGCCAGTAGAAGATTTTAGAATCATTCGTTGTGAATGTAACCATCGTTCTGAGTGTGAGATTTGTGCTCGAAAAGATCTTACGGAGGCTTAAATGAGTGATAATCCGTTCTCAACCTTCAATATTACTACACCTAGAAAATTTACTGAAGAGATTAAGAAGTATTGTCATACATCAGGTGGAAAAGTTAGCCCTAAATACTCACCTTTTAAGCGACAGGTTGATTTTTGGTTTCTTGCCTTTTGTTATGCTGTAAAAAAAGACCTTGAGCCTATAAAAGAAGTTGATGTGGTTAATATGACACAAGCTACAATTCTTTCTCAAGAGTCGTATAGGGTAAGCTTTATTCAGTTAAGCTATCTTGGTAATTATCAAGATGTAAACCTCCTTGCTGAACACAAAGTGGTTTTCGATTGGGCAATTGGGATGGCAAATGCAGGTATTCCATACATTCTTCAAATATTGTCAGATTCAGAGGATACCCCACTAAATAACATGTTAGACGAAATAGAGGCTTTGCTGGGGTAGTTACCGTTTTACTGATATCGATGTTATTAGTTTTTCAATAAAAAATTAAACTTCAATATTATAATTTTTTTTTGGGGGGCTGAAGAGCTGATGTTATCAAGCTGATGGCAACTTAAGTCTGCAGATCTTGGGTGGAGGACCCGTCATAGCCGGGTGTCTTCCTATAGCAACTGTCGCTTGGTTAATAGAAGCTGCAGTTGAATTGTATTCTAGTTGTGTAGGTTGACTTTAATACTGATTAAAAATACAGTAAACTTCATTCTTGGAGGATTTCTCCAAGAATGAAGTGGAACTGAATATGAAGCCTAGATTTACCGGTCATGATACCTTCCCCCTACGACACGGATGGTTGTTTAAGGCCGCTGACCTCATTAAAAACAAAGAGTTAATCGCAGTTTCGGACAGTATTCAAGCTGCCCGGACAATTGAAGTTCTTGGTGTCGGCAAGAACATGGTAAATGCGATCAGGTACTGGGCTGAAGCTTCGAAAGTCATCGAGACGCGCACAGTCAACCGGTCCTCTGTACAAAAATTGACTCCGATCGGAAGCTATATCTTCGACTCACACCGAGGTGTTGATCCGTATCTTGAGAATATAGGAACCCTTTGGCTAATTCATTTTTTTCTCTGTTTTGATGATGAGCAGCTAACGGCCTATCGATATTTCTTCAACTATTCACATAGCATATATTTCGAGAAGTCTAAGCTTGTAGATGATATTCTTGAGGACCTTTTGCGACTGACGGGGTTTGCGTCGGTCAACAAAGCTACCATCAAGAAAGACGTAGATTGTTTTTTAGCTACTTATACCGAGAAGCATCGTACTGCTTCAAAAAAAATAACCGTTGACGAAGATTACTTTACCTCGCCATTTACTGAGTTAGGGTTGATCAAGGATTTAGGTAGGGGGTTTTACCAATGTGATCTTAATGATCGGCCATCGCTACCAATCAGTATTTTTATGTATTCTCTAGTTGAATACTTCAAATTTGCAAATGCAGAGTCATACTCTCGGCAAATTAGCTTTGAGGATCTGCTTTCAAAGCCTTTGTCTCCAGGGAAAATTTTCAAGCTCTCAGAGTCTGAGTTGGGACGTTTAATAGACGAGGCTGTTTCTGAATCAAACGGCGGCATTGTCTGGGTAGACTCTCTTGGTCTTAAACAAGTGTCTATCGACGAGACCCTTCTAAAGAACCCGACAGACCTATTAGATGACTACTACAGGGGATGCAAGTGAATAAGCAACCTGTACAGATCGGCAATCAATTTAAATCGTCAGCTCGTGTGACAGAAGCGAATTTTGAGCCAAAGGAGTTTCTCAATAACTTTATCGCACACGGAACAGTTTTACAGGCAATAGATAGTCTTGGTGCAGAGATCGCTGGTACCCGGCAGCGAACTTTCACAGTTACTGGACCCTATGGCTCTGGTAAGTCAACGCTTGCCCTATACCTGAGCTGCCTGTTATCGGAAGATAAAGCTATTCGAACGAGTGCACTTAATACCATGGGTCTCGGTAGTAGTTCGCTTGCACAGTTTAAGTCTCATTTCACCTATGAAAATGGATGGCTGGTTGTAAAACATCTGTGTGCGCTTACCTCTCCAGTGCATGCGATCACTTGCTCGATACTGAAAGCTGCCAACCAAATAGAAGAGTCAGTTGATGCACTCTCAGAGGATGAGTGCTTAGCCAAGATAGAAGGTGCTCTATTAGCGGCTAGTAAACAGCATGACGGCGTATTGATTATCGTTGACGAGCTTGGAAAAGCCTTAGATTACCTTTCAAGCGTTGGCGGAGATCTGCATTTTTTTCAGTCGTTTGCTGACCTCGTTCAAGAGTTCGAAAATGTTGTTGTTATTGGCTTCCTACATCAGTCCTTTGCAGCATATGCTAGAGGACGAGATACACGAACGCAAAATGAATGGGCCAAAGTTCAGGGGCGCTATAAGGACTTTGGCTTCAACCCGAGCATTGAGGAGTCTCTTTATTTAGTCTCCAAGTCATTCGAGGTTGATCCGTCACTGCAAGACATCCTAAAAGAACAAGCAAGTGAGACGATTAAAGTAATAAGACAATATTTCTCTGTTGGTAATTCATCTGCGTTAGAAAATGTTTTGCCGCTCGATCCCGTAGTTGGGCTTCTTCTTGGGCCGATTTCCAAGCGTAGCTTCTCTCAGAACGAGCGAAGTCTATTCAGTTTTATCGCTACGCATGAAAGGTATGGCTTTCGGGACTACATTGCTCGTCAAACTCTTTCTGACGGAAATTTCGACTCGCTTTACCGTGTTGATCTTTTATGGGATTACCTGTACCACAATCTGGGTCACATAATATCGGCGTCTGGAGACAGTAAAACCTGGTTAGAGGCATGCGATGCAGTTGATCGCGCTAGTATTCTCGGTGAGGTTATCCATAGCTTCATAACTAAGCTTGTCGCCTTGCTATCAATGGTAGGACGAGGAAGTAAACTTTTTGCGTCTCGGCAGTTCTTGGTTGATTACATTGTTTCTCTCCCCGAATATGATTTTGGCGAGAATGAAGTCACTGAAGCACTGACATTCCTTGAGTCAAAATCAATTATTATTTATCGGCATAATCTAAATAGCTATCAAGTTTTCAGAGCTAGTGATTTAGATATCAATCGTTTGATTCTCGATTGGATCGAACGTGTAAAGGGTGGTGTCGATTGGGTTGCTCACTGCAGCAGCGACAAGTTAATTCTTGCAAACGCTCACTATCATCGGACAGGGGTTATGCGTTGGGTAGAGACTCAGGTCGTGAGTACCATCGGGCAAGTCCATGCACCTAGCGGTTTGGCTGGTGCGTCTTTTGCAAGCTTTGTATTGCCCACAACGCAGGAGTTGTACTTAGAACTCTGTAAACAATTCGATCATTCTCCTTATGTGGTTATTGCAAAGCCCGAGCGCATCGAAGAACTTGAGCAAGCTACTGTCGAACTTATCGCACTTGAGAAGATCGCTAAGGAAGAGTCCGATAAGCTCAGCCGAGATCCAATCGCGAAGACTGAGATTGAGAGTCGGGACAAGTTTGCAAGACTACGAATTGCCAAAGTTTTAGATCAGGTTCTCCAGGCGGCGAAATGGCGCTACATGGGCTCTCCACTGAATGGCTCGTCGCTCACTGCGAAGGTAAGCCGGGTAGCCGATGATGTATACCCAAAGTGTCCCGCAGTTCACAATGAGCTAATTAATCGGATGAAGCTCTCTGGAACAGCAAATGCAGCTTTGAGCAAGCTAATGCAAGCAATGCTGTGTGATGATCGGGAAGCACAGCTGGGGTTCCCGACAGATACATTCCCGCCTGAAAAAGGCATTTATTTAAGTTGCTTAAAGGCGAAAGGGTGGCATACACCCGGTCTTAACCCAAGTTTTGCCGGTGCTTGGATAGAGTGTGAGAATATTGAAAATCTGCCACTTACGGAGCGTGATGTTTTTGAGCTGTGGCGCGCCGGATACAACTTCATCAAGAAACGTGGTGATCTAGTAACTCTCAAAGAGCTTTACGAATACTGGATGAGCCCACCCTTCGGGTTAACACTTGGCTTATGCAAGCTATACGGAATGGCTTTGCTGAAATCACTGGAGTCAAACCTTGCGTTCTATGACTTCGACTCTACTAAGGATTGGATTTATATCCCAGAGCTAGATGAAGAGCTCGTCACAAAGTTGATTCGCTACCCTGCTGAAGCGGGTGTACGTTTCTACGAACTAGCAGAAACTGATATGCTGTTAGTGCACCAGATAGCTGAAGCTTCTGAGTCTGCTAATCAAGAGTCGATTCTAGCCACTGCTCGAACGCTTGTAAGAAAGATGCACGCGCTTCCATCATGGGTTAAGCGTACATCTGGGAAAAATCTCTTCCAGCTTGGTGGCGAAGAGCATCTTGATCAGCTAACTAAGCGTTTCCGTGACAAAGTGCTCGCGGCAAAAGACCCGTTCAAGTTAGTTCTGGAAGACATACCTTCTGTATTCAGTGATTCGCAAGACCTTACACAATCTCTTCGGGAAGCGATGAGGGGACTGATAGAGATAGATGCAGTTCTGTCAAATCAGTTCAAAGCGACGCTTCAGCAGCTTCTCGATGATGAGCCTGGTGAGAGTTTGAGTACTCGCTGTGATGCAGTTACTAGAACCGCTAGTCGTCCTGAGATAGAAAACTTCGCAAAGCGTGTCAAACTGTGGAGTGATAATCCAACGCAGTCGGCCCTTGATGCACTCATATCCTTGGTCGTAGGAGTACGTAAGGAGAGTTGGACAGATGAACGCATTAGTGTGGGTTACGACAAAATCCGCGAGCTTTGTATCCAGTTCAAACGCTACGAGACGTTCACACGAGCATCTAACAAAGGTGACTCAAGCACACGCCCAGTGTCACTGATCTTCGAGAATACAGAAGGGCAGGCGGTCGAACTAGAGCAGTTTATTTCTGAGGGTAAAGCGGAAAGCTCTCATCTTGCTGAGACAAGATCTGCGATAGAATCTCAGCTGCAAAGTTGTTCAGGTGCCGAGCGAGTTAGAGTGCTAGTCGAACTGCTAGCTAAAGAGATGAAGCCGGTTGGTAGTGAGGCCTTGTGATGGAAAAAGTAAAACATGTTTTAGGGTTGTCTGGCGGTAAAGACAGTAGTGCGCTGGCGCTATATGTTAAAGAGACTCGCCCTGATCTTGAGGTGGAGTACTTCTTCACAGATACAGGGTATGAGCTTCCTGAAACTAATGACTTCATAGATCAGCTCGAAGCTAAGTTAGGTCACATTCACAGGCTTAATGCGAAGTCACTAAACGGAATTGAGGGACGTGGTGAGCTAGAGTTTAGTTCTCTGCTAAAGAAAAATGGCAATTATCTTCCATCGCAGCGTGATAGGTGGTGTACCGTAGAATTAAAGCTCAAGCCTTTTGAAAAGTGGGTTGATGGCTTTATAGCAGATGGCTATAAAATCATGAACTACGTAGGTATTCGTGCTGATGAACCTCATCGTTCAGGATTCATGACGATCGAAAAACCTATTGAGACAGTAATGCCTTTTCGCGAAGACGGCATTGTTAAGTCAGATATTGTCAATATACTTCGCCGTAATGGGTTAGATCTGCCTGAGTATTATAAATGGCGGTCTCGCTCAGGCTGTACGTTCTGCTTTTACCAGCAGAAAATTGAATGGCTCAAGCTAATGGAGCATCACCCAGATCTATTTGAAGAAGCGAAGCGTTTTGAGAAGGGTGATGATGAAAGCTCAACAGTGGGTGAGCGTTTCTATTGGATGGGGCAGGGTGAGCCGCTGGAAACACTTGAAGATCCTGTGCGTCAGGCCCAAATTCGCGAAAATCATGAGAAGAAAATTGCCCGCTTCAATAAAAAGAAGAGACGCAATGCTCTTCTAGAGGATGAGAACATTATTGCATGTACTCTTACTGATTTAGACGAAGTATATGATCTGGTTGAAGGTGGGGGTGCTTGTATCACCTGCTATAAATAGTTAACGAGTTGTAAACAAAGCTATGCTCTCTGCTAGACGGTCTATATCGTCTGGTCTGAGAGTGTGGTGAAAGCTAACACGTATTGTCCGCTCTGCCATATTGCGCTGTAGACCTATAGCTGTTAGCACATGCGAAGCCGTGAGTTCTCTAGACGAGCAAGCAGAACCTGTAGCTAGTGCGAACAGCTGTTCTGTTTCACGAAGTAGTCTAGGTACATCAGTACTAGTCAATGTAATTGAGGCTAGTGAATCAATAGGCTCACCATTTAACTGAAATGGAACATCTAAGGCTTGAAGCTTACTTAGCAGTCGCTCTTTCAGTTGAAGTGCTTGAAGCTTTCGATAGGCAAAGGGAAAAATCTCAACTGCTTTTCCAAAGCCAACAATAAGCGGAGTTGCTAGGGTTCCACCACGTAAGCCTTCTTCCTGACCTGCACCGTGAATGACCGGCTCAATCTCTCTAGCACGGCGGTCACGAATATAGACTGCCCCTATACCTTTAGGGCCACCAACTTTATGTGCGGACATTGATAAATAATCGACATTAATGACATCAACGTCGATTGGAAATTTAAGGAAGCTCTGTGCAGCATCTGTATGCAATTTAATGCCACGTTCAAAGCAGAGAGCACTAATCTCTTCAATCGGGTTAACTGTGCCAAGCTCATTATTGAGATGCATGATCGATACGAGGCTAGTCTCGTCTTCAATGGTACTTTCTAAAGCCTCGGGTGTGATAATGCCTCTTGTATTTGGATGTACTAGAGATACGTTTACATTAGCTTTTCTTTGAAGGTAATCTGCGATCGCATGGACACATTTGTGTTCAATGCTTGAGATTATAAGGTGCTGTTTATCTTTGTTTTTACGCTCTTCAAAGTGACTCTTCAGTGCTAGGTTGTTGGACTCCGTAGCACCACTAGTGAACACAATTTCGCTGGGTAAAGCCCCTATCGCATCAGCAATGAGTTCACGAGCGTACTCGACTTTCATTGCAGCTGCTTCTCCAGCCAAATGTGCGGAGGATGGGTTGGCGGGATGTTCTGTGAAGCATCGCAGGAGCTCATCTAACACCTCAGGCAGCAGTGGATAAGAAGCTGCTGAATCAAAGTAAATCATCTTATTCACCATTGACCTTGTAGAATCGATACCCGCGTATTTCAAGTCCCAACTCACGTAGCTGCAGGTCGAGCTCTGAACGCATCGGACCAAACTCTCTATCAGGTGTGACTATACCTGTCTTAGCTATCCTTTTGTCAAAACTTAGCTGTTTTTTGTAGTCTTGAAAATTCTCATCGATATAACGGCTCTTCCAGTAGAGTAGAGGTGGTCTATAAGGCTCTACGTAGTCGAAGAAATCAACATCTTGGTCGCGCATCCTTACTTTAATACGTTCAGTCAGTCTTGGTAGAGGAGAACTATCAAATTCTTCATATACCATAAAACTAACTTTGCCCGAAGAAATGTGTATCTTGACTAGATCGATGTCTTCAAGTTCACCGACAAGTTGAGCTGCACACCCAACATAAATTCGAAGCTCTGGTGGAAGTTGGTTCAGGTAGCGTTCATGAAAAACTAGAGAATGGTTGGTGTTGAGTTGGCAAGCTGGCAATTCTGTTACTGCTTTCTCACACAGATTATTTATCAGTTGCACATTAGATACAGAAAAGAGAGCCTCTTTCGCGCTTTCGATAGCGTTTTGATAAGTGCCAAAAAAAGCTTTGATATCCCTCTTCATACCCTCGGCCATATGGGTGTATGGCTTACGTTCGCCAAACAGACCAAGAGCAAAGTATACCAGTAAGTCTTCTGTTCTGAGGGTTCTTGCAAGTTCAAGGTCCCCTACATCGGCAGTTGCTTCGAGAACTTGTAAAGCCTTTCTAGGGCTGCCAATGGCCTCCTCGAGTGATTTTGGATCCTCTAGTTCATCTAGCGCAGGTAGGCGACCAAGCTCTAGACAGGTAGACCAAAAAGACTCGAGCAGTGGTTGGTGTCTAGCGAAGAGTACTGCTGCCGCTTTGCTACGGGATGTTCGGTTCGAAAGATGATTCCACTCTCTATGTCGACGCTGCCGGGCGGAGAGATAGGTCTGCTGCTCAATTGGGTCCCTAAACACATAGAATACCCCTGGCGCTACGGCGACTGCATCTACCTCAAGAGTGCGCTCGATAAAGCTTTGTAACTCGGACTGCGCATAATATTTCTGGAAGGTGTTCTTCGACGTAAGAACGCCGTCTTTGTATGGCCTAAATTTGGATATGGTTGTTTCTCCAGCCACCATCGCTGAAACAACTAAAAGCTTACTAGCAAGGCTGTAGGCTTTCTGTAGTGCTTCGATACGCTCATCGATATCCTCTATAACGTTAATGACGAAACCGATGTTCACGACATCCGCCTCGATGATATCCGCATCTGGCCTAAAGTTTGGATCCCATCCGGTGGCCAGTAAGCCATGTGCTTCTAGCTCTCGAAGGTCATCACCTTTCCCGCACCCGTAGTCAAAAATTGTGTGATGTCCATCTAGGTATCCATGCTTAGCTAGGGTCTTGAACGGTGTTGAGAGCTCATAGCGGGTGATCGCGGTGAGGTGCCTGTGGACTTGCTGTTCATCAACTGGTTCTACAATATTTGAGCTACGTATTAGGCGTCCATCGACAAGGTCATAGCCCTTTTGATTGATTAATCGTAGCCAAGTCTGCTGGAAGCCAATCTTGAATGGGTTTTCATACAATCCCGCGTTCTCGCCTTCCTCAGTAATCTCTTTGAAAAGCGCGTAATGAGGATCATCTTCAAGGATCATTAGCTCTTTTCTGTGCAGGATCGGTGGATTATCTGAACCTTCATAGGTTGTCTCTTTGGTAGAGAGCTTTGACAGATCAACTAAGGTGCTTTTTTTTAGTGCTGGGTATGAGTCAGTAAAAAAGTCAGGGTAGGAGAGGAAAGCGACTTTGAAGTCCTTTCTGTGAAGCTTGACAAGGTCCCAGGCTGTATCTTCAATCTTCAGAGATTTTGCCACAATAGTGCAGAACTCATGCAGTTTTGGAGCAATGTGCCGAAGAGCTGACTTGTGAAGGTATACTGCATCGGGGAGCTTCTTGCCGATAGGCAACTTTTTAACCCAGTTCGCGAAACTGTCAGCAGGGTTTACCATAAGAAACGTTCTACCTTGATCTGTCGAAATGAGATGCAGAGGACAAGTTTTCGTTGCCAATCACTGAATCTACTATGAAACACACCATGTCAAATACTCCTCTGCGAGTTGACTCAACTTCAGGCACGAGTCATCGTTTTCCAACAAAACAGCGCTTTTACCCTCTTCGAACTCTATCAACCCCGCCAGCGTAAGCAGTGTCACCAGGCGATGTTTCACGACATGAGCAAATACCTCGCTGGGCTCGCGGTACATACGGAAGCCTTCTTCTTCGAGCTCAGCCAGCATATGCGGAAAAAGCTCCCTCAGGTACTTGGCCGCATCTACGCTTTTGAGCTTGTCCTGCTGTGTGTGCAGGCGGTAAAGCAGAACCAACGCCGTTAATCGGATTGATGGCATTGCCGGATAGTTATCCACATAGGCCCAGTTGAATTGGGTAAACAGCCCCTGCATCAGGGTGTGGAAGGCAGCAGCCCAGTCCTGTTTTTTCAGAATGGTCTGGCCTTTTCGTGTAAGTACTAACTGACCTTTGACGACGCGGCACAGGCCGCTCACCATTGAGATGATGCGGCTGTAATGCACGGGTGGCACATCTTCTTCGGATCGATAGCCGCGTTGCCAGATAAATCGATTGTAGTGCAAGAGAGCGGGATCGACTGCATCGACCATTTCGCGTACGACTGCCAGTGGCAGGTTGCCTTTTTTGGTCAGTTTGATGCCCTTTTCTTCGGCACACTCGGCGAGAACCTTGAAAAACGCCAACAGTGGCGAGTTCTCAGGCGTAGCTGCAGCAGGGTTAAACTGCAGCACTTCCGGTGCTTCAAAGGGGTGATAGAGTAACTGATGCAGCAGGTGAGGCGACATCGGCAGCTCAACCAGCGGCTGCTCATCATCCTCCATGATGTGAAGCAAAAACTGATCAATAAATGCCTGTCTGATCATGTCGGACTCAAACTCACCTTGTTGTAATAACCGGTCAATTTCAGGCTGT
>CEGF01006717.1_pt1 | contig 12841 bp, 17 predicted proteins | sample 306341 | NCBI WGS metagenome assembly CEGF01 (sample SAMEA2755655, study PRJEB7226) | microbial mat metagenome | biome: microbial mat; feature: hypersaline; material: grass silage | place: USA | collected 2014-02-19 | depth 0 m
GTAGTAAGCAACGGGATCGGGTATCAGATCATCCAATACGTGGAGCCCGTCAGGTTTTCGGGTTATTCGGTTTTTCGGTTCGCTACTGATTTTCACCTCCCCCATCGGCCCCATCGGCCCCTGGGCGCCTCTCGGGCCTTGCTGGGCCGCAGTTTCCACAACGGTAGCCGGCTCGGTGTCGATCAACACAACGGCTGGCTCGCCGTCCACCAAAACCTGCTCGGTGGTGGTCTCGATCAGCACGGGCGCATCGTCGGCGCCTACGCTCTCCAGCTCACTGACGGTTTCGATCAGCGTCTGTGATTCCAGAACCTCCACCAGTTCCGGTGATGTCATCGAGTGACTTCCCGTGACAACGTAACGTCGCCAGCCAGAATCCGGGTGACATCGCCATCCGGAGCAATCAGCTCAAGGTCATACACCGCGCTCTCGAAGTTGAAGCCTGCAGTGTCCTCGGCGGATATGTAGAGGGTGAATTGCCCCGGCTCGTCGCCTATCAGGATCCCGCCGTTCTCCGTGGTCAGCTCGTGAATCATAGTCTCAGCTTCCAGCGTCTCCCGGATTTGCATCCGGGCGGTGTAGCCGGTCAGGTCAACCGGCTGCCCTGCCGCCTTCCATGTGAACGGCTTGCGGAGCGTGGCGCCCTGGTCGATCTTGAGTTTGTATTTCACTGCTGGCATCGGTAGTCCTCACAATTACGGCCAGTAGCCCTTAACGGTGTGCGTCACGTCTTCCCGGGTAATGCGCCTCAGATCGGAATCCGGCCTTTCCCCGAAGTAGCTGGTGAACAATGCCAGCGCCTGCCCTGCCCGGCTTGGATCGAAGGTTTCCGCGTCTGGAATGCTGAATACCCGGTGCATTACCCACTGGTACAGGTGGCGGTGGTGCGCAGCGTTGATTTCCGGCTCGTCGTCGTTGCCCTCCATGGGCGTCATGGGCAGCCGGTAGCCTTCCAGCAACACAACGCCATCGTTGAGGGGCGCTGGTACCAGTCGCAGCTGCTTGTCGGTCTGGATGGCGTACTCCGGATCGCCCTGCTCGTCCCGCCACTGCGGCCAGACATCATCCAGTTCTTCGGTGGATGACAATCGCAGCGGTGCCCGCCTGGGCTCTCCGTCGCGCTTGAACGCCAGGTGGTCGATCTCATACAGGGCCGGGTGGAGCTTGCACACGGTCTGGCCTGCCTTCACGGCAATGGTGCAGACCGCCGGGCTTGCGCTCTCATGGATTAGTCGGCCCCGGATCGCGGCTTCTTCAACGGCTTCGTTGAACAGCGTGATCAGGTCGGCATCCTCGACAAAGTACGGCTCAACGGTATCGTGAGCCGCTACACGGTACTGACGGATCAGCTCGGCCAGGGTCATACGACACCAAACTGATCAACGTAACCGGCAACCTCCTCGCGCAGATTCTCGACGGAGCGGCGCTTGTTCAGTGTTTGCTGGTAACGGGTAAAAGCGAACTCGGCCAGTGCATCCTTGTCCATCACCATCACCTGGTCGATGATGCCTTGGCGGTTTTCAAGAGCGGACTGCTCCTCGTCCTGCCGGGCCTGAGATTCGGCCAACAGCTCGGCGGTATCGTCCTTATCAGGCACATTACCCTCGCCACCCAGCTTGGCCTCGGCAAACAGGTCGTTGTGGCGCAACAGCTTACGGGCCAGCTCTACCGGCACGCTGCGGATCTGCCCCGGCTTGAACGTCAGACCAGACTTGTATCGGCGCTCGATCCATTCATCACGCGGCCCGATAAATTCAATCGCTACGGTTGGTTTGCTCATGCTGTACCTCGAAAAGAAGGCGGCGCTATGGCCGCCTATGGCATCAACGTGGGCCGGTCAGTTCGCCGGTCACGACCACATGCAGCTCACTCGCCTTGGCGTTGTCGGCAGTGCCGACGGTCAGCACCAGACGGGCAGGCTTGGGCAGTGTCACCAGCTTGGAGCCAGCGGCACGCAAGCGGCCAGCGGTCGCAACGTCAGCAGCAGACAGGAAGTAAGTTGCATCCTGCGGTACTTCGGTTGAATCCACTCCATCCTCGTAGACAAAGCCCAGGCTACCCGTCACCGTGGCGGTCATGCCGGTGGTAACGAACAGGGAGGCATCATCAAGACGCATACCTTCCGGCAGGCCGCCCAGGTCCACTACATCACCGGTGGCGAGCGCAGCGGTAGAGTCGGAGTTGATTGCAGCACCGGTTGAATCGGTCTTGAGTTCAAACGGCAGTGCGGTTGTGTTGCCATACGGCGTGAAACCACCAAACTGGCGGTTGTGGTACTGGTTGATCGCTACTTTAGCCATCACTATCTCCTGATCAGTCGCATACAGGGCGGCCATTAAGACCGCCCGCTGGCATTACTTGCGAGCGCCGATGATCGGCACGGCAGTATCAATGGCAGTCACACCGTAGTCGGTGATCTCCTTGCCTTCGCCGGTATCCACCTCGAAACGAATCTTGGATACGCCACGGATAGCGCCCAGCAGCAGCTCAACCTTATCGCCGTGATCCAGCTCTTTCTCAGACCAGAAGAACGGGATTGAGGACTGCTTATGCGCCGCCAGCGCTTCGGCAACCGCCTGACCGCCCAGCAGCAGCGCACGATCCACTGCGAAGTTGGTACCGAAAGTATCCGGCACCACGCACGCGCTTTCAGTCTCGCTGTCACGCGCCGCGCAATACTTGATGGTGTCGCCAGCGTAGAAGCGGATCGGCTTCGGCATCTTCACGATCAGCACACCATTCCAAAGACCGGCTTCACCCAGGAACAGCGGATGCTGGTTCGCTTGGTTGGCACGGGCCATAGAGGATGCCTGCAACTGACGGAAGCTCGGATCAGTCGCAAAGGAGCTGTACTGAGCCGGGGATACCAGCATTACACGCAGCGGGGAGTCGTCTGCAGCCTTGTCGCCTTCAAACTTAACGACAGGGGGCGGCAGTGCAATCTGATCCATCACGGTACGCACAGAGTCGATCACGTCCATGTTCATCAGGTCGCCGGTGGTCAGATCCACCGCACCCGCATTGACGCCGAACTCCTTAATTGCGCCGTTGTCGGCAATGAAGTGGCGGTTCTTGGTCGGCGCCTTGACCGGGTTTACCATGATGGAGGCGAAATCCGCATCCTTGTCGGTCGGTACCACCCACTCGATGTTGTTGTGGTAGCCGCGCGCACCCGCCATGTGAACCAGCAAAGACTGGTCGATATAGCGATCCATCAGGTTTTGCGCTGCCGGTCGTCCCAGCGAGCGGAACTCAACGGGGGAGCGGATGCTGGTCATGGCATCGCCCAGATCCAGAGGGAAGCGTGCTTGATCCACACGCAGACGATCTTCGCTGATACTCAGGCCGGTTCCTCGGCCCTCAGCGTAGCGGCTGCCCATGATCGGCTTAGCGCCTACAGGGTTCAGCAGGTGGAAAGTCACCTCGTCACCACGGCCCTTGCCAAGATCCTGGCAGCGCACAATCGGCATGTGCTGGCTGGTCTGTTTACGCAGCGTAGCCTCTGCACCGGCCTGACCCTTCGGCATTTTGCCGGTGAGTCGGTTCAGCGTTGTGTTGCGCTGCATGTGGGTAGCAAACAGACCGGCAGCCTGCTGCACCATGTTTTTCGGATCGCCGTATTTGGCGTGTGTCTTGTTAGCAGACATGCTGCCCTCCTGGAGCTATCAAATGAGTCGATTCAGTAGGGACTCAATCTGCTCAGGCGACATATCTTGCATACGCTCAAGCAAATCAGTCCCATCAAGACCGGCCACCTGCTCCTCCAGCGTTGCCCCGCTTGCGCGTCCGCCGGGGATATCGGACAGACTGACAGGCGGCTCTTGCCGTGCGGACTCAGCGGCTTGCCTTGCTTTGGCCCGAATATCTTCGGCCGGCTGTGCCTTTCCAGTGGCTTGCTTAAAGGCGGTGAACACATCAACGACTTGTTGGGCGCTACCGGTATTCAAGACAGTCTCGATCCCGAGCTTTACATGGGCAGGCTGTGTGGCTACCCACTCGCCCAGCTCCTTGCTCTCGATGATCGAATCAGCATCAGGGTGAACAGCATAGATTGCGTCATAGTGCGCTTTCGCCGCTGCTTCACGGGTCTGTTGCTCAGTCATTTGTTGCGCCTGCTGTTGCATACGCTGGTCGATGAGCTTTAGTACACCCTTCGCCAGATCCTCCTCGGAGAAGTCCCCGAAGATATCTGGATCGATACCCTGGTCGATGGCTTCTTGCGCGATTGCCGCGTTCTGGTCTGTGACGGTCGGTGCTTCGCCTGCATCCGCTCGGGTCTGGGCCTGCTCGCGTAGCTTATCCAGCTCTGCGGCTGCCGCTTCTGCCTGCGCCTTCCAGTGTCGTTCACCTTCTCGCGCCTCAACCAGCTTTTCATACGGAATCGTATGCTTGCCATCCTTCGCCAGTAGTACCGGCTCCGGCTCTGCCTGTGCTTCCTGTCCTGCCTCGCTGCTATCACCTGCACCTTGGTCAGCAACATCTGCCTGCTCAGTGGGAGCGTCGGGCGCCTCGCTCACCGTTTCCGGCATGGTGCCGGTATCGCCCTCCAGCCCAAATTCAAGCATTTGAGCCGCCTGTTCTGGCGTGATGTTTTCTGCATCAAGATTCTGGAAAAACTCGTCTTGGTTTACTGTCATTACCTTTTCCCGCCACATATCGCCGTGGCCGCATAGGGTTCAGGGGGGTGTGGGCAGTTGCCCATTGCCTTTCGGCGCAGAGTGAGAATATGAGTAGGGTTGAAATGGCTCCAACCCTACAGGGGGGCGCATCCCTGCGCTGCGTGGCTTATGCGGGTAGGTTATCGTCCGTGACCGGGGTTTCGATGCCGCGCATCCCCCGCTCAGCCTCTTGCGGTACCGGCGGGAAGCCTGGGCTTGTGTTGGCACGGGCATTCATCATGGCGTGGTCTAGTTCATTGGGTACCGGCTCTTCGGTCGGCATCGTCTCGGCTGGCATACCCTGATCCATCGGCATGTCCGGCTGGCCAGGCACCGGGTAGTTGGGATCAACGCCTGCCGGATTCGGCATCTGGTAGCCTGCGCCCTTCATCACCTCGTCAGCGATCGGGGCGATCTGCGGCATTTGTGCGATCTGTGCGCCTGCCTGCATTGCAGAGAATGCGGCTTGAACGCCGATTTGTACCGCCTTGGCGTCCAGGTTCTTCATTTCACTGTCGGCCTTGCGCTCCTTGATCACCAGCTCACGCTCCTTCAACTCCATGCCTGCTTCGGTCAATGCCTTCTTCACGGCCTCCTGCGTCTGCTGCTCGACCTCCTCCGGTGTCGGCATCTGCTGCACCTTACGGATTGCCTCTACTACGTCCTGTTTGTACGGCACATCCATCAGCGACACCATGAACGGCATCACGGCGGCCTGATACTCAGGCGGCAGCGACTTCACGGCCTCGGACATAGCGGCCAACTGCTGCGAGCGGTAGCTGCTGCTGCTCGGCACATCCTCCAGCGCCACCTTGAGTCGAGTGCGCTGCAGATCGTTGGACAGGTAGGTAACGCCGGTTGCCGGGTCCACCTCCGGCTTGTTGATCACCACGGTGCGATCCTCGCGCACTGCGTCCCCTTCGATGATCACGGTCTGCGGCTGGTCCCCCAAATCCTCTATAATCAGCGCCATCAGTAGGTTGCCGACTTGTGTTCGGCCATCCCTAAAGTTGTCCATGATGCGCTCCAGACCCTGATTGCTCTGCTCTACCTGCGTCTGCTCCTGCAGACCGGACGTTGCGGTGCCTTGCTTACCCATGAAACCCGCTGTGATATTGCTCACTCGCTCAATGGCCTGCCGGTTGTCGTTGAGCATCTGGAAATGCTGGTCGGACAGCTGATAGTCACGCTTGACCTCGAACCGGGCGCCAGGCTGCGCCATGTGCGTTGCATCCAGCACAATATCGGCATCCGGCCGCGCCACCTGCTTGCGCAACTGGGCATCGGTCATGGCAACAGCGCCTTTGGTGCGCTCAACCCGGGCTACACTCATACCCCAACGCAGCTTACTCAATCCGCTGTTCAGGCTGTCCTGAGCGTACTTCATGCCCCGAACGTAGCCGTATGGCACGCCGGTACCATCTTCACGGAAGCCCCAGAATGGGACATACGGAAACTGCCGGTGCGGATATGGACTCGGCCCATCATCCAGCATATGCGGCCCGAGCCAGTAGCTGCGGCGCACCCTTGCAACGATAGCTTTCTCCACCCTGGCTGCGCCACTGGCAACGGCAACGGCATGATTCAGGTTGTCCTCGTCATACTCAACAGCCCTGCCGTCCGGGGTTTTGATGACCAGCACAGACACCCAGCGGCGGTACCAGACCTCTGCCAGACACATTTCATTGCTGCTCTGGTCGTACCATCGCTGCTCGTGGTGCGTCCATGCTCTTGCCTGATTCCATGCGTTCTGCAGCCCGGTGCTTGTGCCGCCCTCAATCGTGGCCGTACTGCTGTATGCCCACCAGTCACCACCATGTACGCCCATCGCCTCGATCAGCTCGGCATGGTCCGGGAACGCCAGGGCGATACGATCAGCGGTCAGCCACCGTTGACGGCACAGCCAGCGGGCATCGGACAGGTCCGGCTCTTTGGCCTTCATATCCCAGTGAATCTCGTTTCGGTGGACGGCAGCGCATCGGTACGGGTACTTGAATGGGTCTTTCTCCCGGCGCACTTCAACCCAACCAATACCGGCAGCAACCTGGGGCCGAAACGCATCAGAACAGGCACGGTCAGCCTTGGATTCGCGCTCAGCCTGGTTCAGCTTGTAGTTCAGAGCGTCTGCTACATCCTGTCCGCCAGTCTCGCCGTTGGGTGTCACGCGCCAGTCGGTGCGGGTGCTGGCCTCAAAACCCTGGATTGATAGCAATGCCGGGCCGATCAGATCCTCAATCGCCGGTGGTATCCCCAGTTCGGCCTGCCGTCGCAGCAACTCGCTATCCAGTTGGTTGCCGTCCGCATAGTCCATTTCTTTGTCGGCAACAGATCGCCAGTGCGGCTGTTCCTCGATTTCGCTGAATAGGTCGCTGTACTCCTCAAACGTCAGTACGCCGCCCTGCTTGTCGTCTGCCTTGGGCTTCACACCCTTGGACCTTGTGCTTTGTGGTTGCATTGTCGTGTCTCTCATAGTCGCCAGTCCGGTGCCTCGGCTTCTTCGTAATCGATGACTGCGTGTTGCAGCATGTTCAGCTCCTTCGCTTGCGCCCACTGCCGGAAAGCGTCTGCGCCCTCGGTGCAGCCGTTGCTCTTGTCTGGTTGGTCGATGTACCGGTTGTCGGTGCGGCTAAATCGCTTGCGGTACCCTTCAAGCCGCGAAATCCCTTCCGCACACTGCAGTTCGTCAATGAAACAGCCCTTCATGTGCTTGCGGGTCGCATAGATACCGGTCATCAGCTCCGTTACCCTGGGCACAATGACGAAGCGCTCTCCTGGCATCAGCTCCTGCAGCTGTTCGCGGGTCGATTTGTTGTAATCAGACAGTCGCTTGTGATCAGCGTCATGGGGTAGATAGTGGGTACCGAACAGAAAGCCTCGCTCGCGCAGGTGGGCAACGTAGTGCCTCAAGTCCTCATCGTGGGCCTCGTAGTAGCCGATAAAGCGATCCTCGCCCCTCAGTTCCTGATGGAACCAGATCGCACAGCCGTCACTGCGACCAATGTCCCAGAACGTGTTAACCGGAAGATCCAACGCTGGCACACGGGTGATACCGCCACGCTTGCGCAGTTGCAGCATATCCTTGGCGTAGTAGTTGCCCTCGGTGGACACCTGGAAGGCTTCGGCCGGGAAAGACGGATACTCCTGCCACATCTTCTCATCGGCGCCACTGAAGTCGGCTTGCTTGGTGGCCGTGTACCAGGCTCGCTGGTCGGGGTCGATAGTGACCTGCTGCCCCATATCCTCTGCAACGCGCAGCTCAACCTGGTCGAAGTAAGCGTGATCCTCGGGTGTCATCAACACCTTTCGGGAGTCCATACGGTATCGCGGCTCCATCCACCAAGCGTAAAAGTGCAGTCGGTAGTCACGGCTGGTCAGTAGCTTGCGGCTTGCGTGATTCTTCTCGGCAACGCTCACCATCTTGAAGAATTCGCCCTCTCGACCTTCGGCGGTGGACTCGATCACGGTCACGCCGGTCAGCGGCACGGCCGGTATGGAACCAGTGATCACTTCCTTGGCCTTATCGGGGTACTTTGCACAGATCTTGCCGAACTCAGAGATATGGAGCCGGTGAATGGTGCCGGATCGCATTGATGTACCCACTCGGACGCTGCTGTTGTTGTGTGCAAACAGCAATTCAACGGCGCTATCACGGGCCAGCGGGAATCGGGCACGGATCTCGTCAGGCAGGTTTTCGTAGGCGAATTTGACCTTATCGCGGAATATGGTTTCCACGGCTTCGCGGTCCTGGGCGATGATGCCGCAACGCTGGTTGCCATTGAATAACGCGTGATCCAGCCAGACCACAGCAATCAGGGTCGTGAACCCCAACTGTCGTGCTTTCAGGATCAGGTTTCGGTGCCAGAGTCGGCGAATAAAACGGCACTGGGCGGCATTGGGCTTAAATGGCAGCACAAACGATTCACTGCTCTCGTCATCACCTTTGACCATGATCTTGTACAGACAGCCCGAGAACAGTCGCCACTCGGGATCAGCCAGGCATCGGGCCAACTCCTCTGCATCAGTCGGCAACTCAATCAACGGCTCATCGATCACGGCGGCGTCAGTCGTCATGCTCACCTCTGCTGATCGCCAGGCTGCTGCCAGTCGGCTCCGGTGGCAGCTCGGGGTCATCGGTGATCGGCATGAATGCGCTGTTGCTCTGCTTTGCGATACCGTTCAGCAAGGTGGTCAGACCATCGGCCGGGGCGGTGTCCTTGTCATCCATGCCAAAAGCCTGCCGCTCAAGCCCGATAAGTACTCGCAGGGACTCGCCCAAGTCCTTCATCGTCTTGGCACGTTGAGGAAGAGAAATGACTTTGTGATACAAATCATTCAGCTTGTCTACGCCGCGCTCATCTTCATCACGCATGATCGTTCCAAGCTGCTCCAGTAGCGCAACCTGCTCTGCGACAGTCTGTTGCTCCAACTCTTCCAGCAATGACATTGTGATTGCCCGGGAGCGGCGGATATCGCCCCGATGAGCAATCTTTACCTGGGCAACGGCAGAAGCATTGGCCTCAATGGTTTCGCGCTCAGAAACAGCGCAATCGGTGCGTACCTCGGTGCGTACCTCACTCTTGCGTACCAACTCATCCGCTTTGCTTTGGATCTTCTGGGCAAGGTCTCGGGTCCAGCCATCACGCTTGGCACGCTTGCGTATAGCGCCTTCGGATATGCTGTGATCAGCGCCAATCTCACGCAGACTCTTCACACCAGCCCGATAATCAAGCTCTATGCGCTCCCAGTCATGCGTCTTTCGTTTGGCTTTTGTGGTGGCGGGCTTATCGCCCTGCTTTGAAATGGTCATGCCGGGGATGATCCCGGCATGATGATAGAGGGTCGAACTCTACAGGAGGGGATTAACTGGCGAGGGGTAAATCAGCCTGTGCAATTATGCGCTCAAGCTGACGGAGCCGGGCTGAAAGTTCAGCATTTGCGAAGACTGCCGCATTACCCAAGTCAATTTGGGCGGCTTGCATCGCCCTGCCACCCAGCATGGCACCTAAGGTCCGTGCTTCACGGGGCGTCAGGTGCAACACTTCATCACCAATATCCAGCACAACCGTGCCATCAGGCAATTCCGTGTGGCTGATCTGGCGTGCCGGCGGGTGCTGAGCCACTGGCACGAATACGCCACGCTGTACTCGCACAATGCGCTCATCTGCTACTAAGGCTTTCAGACGATCGTCAATCACACTCAGCTTCAACCCCGTATGATTCGCCAGTGTTTCTCGGGTGACAATCTGTTCTAGACGGTGCAAGTCTTCAACGGCTTCCAGTACCAGCTGCTTGTTCGTCTTTATCATGCCGTTATTCATGAGTCATGCTCTCCACTGCTTTGATCAACCCAAGTTTGCCCATAGCGCACTCGGTATACATGCCTACCAGCTCAACGTCCGACAGGGTGAGCTCGCCCATCTGGATCTTGCCGTCATCCTGGGTCGGGATCATCGGCATTGGCGGGCACGGTGCCATCAGTGCGGAGTCGATCGTTTCCGGCTGCCCGGGCTTCGTTGAGCAACCGGCTGCCGTCAGCAGGCACAACACAATCGATATAGACCGGATCACGGATCACCTCCTGGCGGGTTTTCTGGTAAATAGTGCGGTTCTCGATGCGGATATTGGCGATAGCCGCCTGGGTCTGCTTCGCCATTTCAGCCAGTAACTGGCGTTTCTGTGTCTCGTGTAGCGCTTCCATCTTTTCCTGCCGTTCCTGCTCGCTCTCATAGCGCCAAGTTGATACCTGCCAGCCTGCACTGAAGCAGGCCGCACACACTGCAATCCCAATACCCGCCTGCCAGCTGATCACAGCCCCACCTCGCACAGCTCGCGTTCTACTTCTCGGCGTGTCACCAACCCTGGTAACGCTTTCCATTGGCCATTCACCTTGCCATTCACCCACCGAGACATTTCAGCGCATGCACCCTGCTTGTCCCCTGCGTTCAGCTTTTTCAGCAACGTCGATGTGCGGTACTTGGTTTCACCAAAGTTGAAGACAAAGCTGGCCAATGCTGCGCGCTGTTCGATCGTCAACTGGGCCGTGGTATGTCGATCAACTGCTGCCATTGCAATTGCGAGGTCTTGGCGTAGCAATGCCTGGCATTCTTCTTCAGTTTTCACCTGGCCCAGTTTTGCTGTTGCAGTGTGGCCGTAACAGATCGTCACGACACCCACCGGGTCTACATATGCTTTGTGCTCAGCGCCTTCAAACAGCGTGATCATTGCTGTGGAAAGGCTGACAGAGGCTGCAAGTGCAGCAGCGGCAACTCGTTTCTTAATCATTCACGCTGCTCCCGTTTTTCGCGGCGAGCTTTTCGCCACTGTGCAAACTGGTATCGATACTTGGGGATGAGGAGGCCGAACTGTGCGGCCAGATACAACAAGGTCGCTATGGCTACCCAATCCGCCAAAGTGAGGCCGAAGACGATATGAGCACCTGCAACCGCCACTGGAGGCGCAGCTTTTCCAGCCTCAATCGCAACGTCATGAAGCGCTGTATGATCTGCCATGTTTATGCTCTGGGTTGAGTTTCAGACAGCCCACAGCGCTATGTTGGCTGCGGATCAAAAGGAGGTAAGTCGAATTTCAGGCACAAAAAAACCCGCTCAGTTCGGCGGGTTCTCGGATGGCCACAGGTTCGACCAACATAGCAAAAATGGTATCAGAAATGAGGTGTACTGCAAGCGCTATGCTGCAGCCAGGAAAACATTCCTGATCATGGCCAGCAGCTTATCCTTCCCCTTATGACGGTAGTGGCGATATTGCGGCACCGTCATGCCCAGCTCTGCAGCAATGCGGCGCTCTGTCCAGCGTTTACCGTTGCGGTCATACGTGCCGGCCGTGCGCTCATGAATCAGCAGGCACGTCTTGTGCGGTGATGGCAGTCTGCCTATCAACTCCCGCGCCTCCGACAGTAGCGCATGCGGTTTACGTAGATACTCCACCTCCCGAATCATCTTCAGATCGGCCTGATCGTTACCGCTGGGAGGAGGCATGCAGCCTTTGAACTCAATCATGGACTGAAGCATGCTTGGCTGATGCCAGCCCGCAGCCGTGTCGTTGCTGAGGATCCAATTCAGATACACCTCAATCAGTTTATTTGCATGGTGCTCAACTGAAAGAGAGGCAACCACTGTCGTCATGCGGCCTGCTCTGAAATATCCATGATCTGGACCAGACACGCACCACCTGTCGTCACTGGCCCGCGTACCACCCGAATGTCATCAACCAGCTCATCATCAGCCCAGACTTCAGCCGCTGTGATGGCGTCCAGAATCCCCTTGCTGTAGTTGTCGATGTCACGCTTCCGGCGGCATGGCGGGTACAAGGTCACATGCAAAGCCAGGCGCCCTGTCTGCGTTGGGCCCTTGTACTGTGCTTTGATGGCGGCAACTGCATCTGACCGATACTGCCGGCCACGTTTGCTGGTGATCTTACGACCGCCTACAACAGCTGTGATCTGGTTCACTGAAGGAGGGAACGGCATTGAGAACTCGATCATGCCGCCACCTCGATCAGTCCGCGGCGAGTGAGCTGTTGCAGTGTCAGCACAATGGCTCGATCCATCCGTTCGCGGCGTTCTTCCCGGGACAAATGGTGTCCATTGTCGATTTCATGATGACAGCTTGGGCAGATTGCCGCTGTCAATGAGTCATCCACTTTCTGGCTCATCCCTTTCCCTTCGTTACGGTGCGCAACCTGGATACCCCAGGCGCCACACAGCACGCACTGATCCAGCTGGCCAACGGCGGCAAGCCATTTGCGGCTGCGGTAGGGTTTTGTCTTCACGCCGCCTCCCTCCCCTGCTGTACTTCCCGGTACTCGGCATAGATCGCCAGTGCCGGCTCACTCCAGTTCACTTTCATCTCGCAACCTTGCGCATACAGAAACTCAATGAATTCGGCCGCCTCATGCTTTCGGAACCGTGTCGTGCTGGGCCGAACGGTAATGGTGCGACGGCCATCCATGCTGGTGATCAGTTGCCCGGGATGCGTCAATGGTTCGCCCATCCCCAGCTTTTCCTGCTCAAACTGGTCAACGAGCAGTGCCTTCCAAATCTCCGGCGCATAGGTCTTGGTACCGAAGAACGTTACCTGCTTGGAGATATCATTGATCATGCAGTGATATTTCTTCTCCATTTCGCGGGTCTTGCTCTCCCGCGTCAGCGTCACAACAACAGGCCC
>CEGF01002778.1_pt1 | contig 12834 bp, 10 predicted proteins | sample 306341 | NCBI WGS metagenome assembly CEGF01 (sample SAMEA2755655, study PRJEB7226) | microbial mat metagenome | biome: microbial mat; feature: hypersaline; material: grass silage | place: USA | collected 2014-02-19 | depth 0 m
GAGCATGCGCTGCTCGTCGCTAAGTTTGAAATCCATGATCGCCTCCTTACAGACCGAGAATCATCTTGGAGATGATGTTCTTCTGAATTTCGTTGGAGCCCCCGAAAATGGAGAGCTTACGGAAGTTGAAGTAGCGGGCGGATACCGAAGCGGCAAACTCCGGGCCGACATAGTTGCCGTCGAAATCATCGTGCAGCGCTTCGTTGAGGAACGGCAGCGCGTAAGGACCGGCGGCGGTGCGGAACAGGTGGGTGATTTCCTGACGCAGCTCGGTGCCCATGATTTTCAGGAAGGAACTTTCCGCCCCCGGTACGCCACCGGCCTCGGCGGCGGCAACGGTACGCAGGTTGGTCATTTCCAGGGACATCAACTCCATTTCCACATCGGCCAGGCGGCGGCGGAAATGCGGGTCCTCGATCAGCGGGCGGCCGTTGCTGATCTGCTGCGCGGCCACTTGCTTGAGGTGCGCCAGGGCAGCCTTGGACTGGCCGACGCCGGCGATGCCGGTACGTTCGAAGGTCAGCAGGTACTTGGCGCAGGTCCAGCCCTTGTTCTCTTCGCCGACCAGGTTTTCCACCGGCACTTTCACGTCGTCGAAGAACACTTCGTTCACTTCGTGCTCGCCGTCCAGGGTGATCAGCGGGCGCACGGTTATACCGGGGGTGTTCATGTCGATCAGAAGGAAGGAGATACCCTCCTGTTTCTTCGCCTCCGGGTCGGTGCGCACCAGACAGAAGATCATGTCGGCGTGCTGCCCCAGGGTGGTCCAGGTTTTCTGGCCATTGACCACGTAGTGATCACCCTCGCGCACGGCGCGGGTTTTCAGGCTGGCCAGATCGGAACCGGCGCCCGGCTCGGAGTAACCCTGACACCACCAGTCCTCGCTCTTGAGAATACGCGGCAGGTAGTAGTCCTTCTGCTCCTGGGTACCGAATTTGATGATTACCGGAGCGACCATGTTGACGCCGAACGGAAGCACGGTGGGGGCACCGGCCTCGGCACATTCTTCCTCGAAGATGTGCTTCTGGATCGGGCTCCAGCCGGTACCGCCATACTCTTTCGGCCAGTGCAGAGCCAGCCAGCCCTGCTCGTTGAGAATCTTCTGCCAGCGGACCGTGTCTTCCTTGCCAAGGCGTTTGTGTTCCTTGACCTTGCGGGAAATATCCGCGGGCAGCTTGTCTTTCAGGAAGGCGCGGACCTCATCGCGGAAAGCGGCTTCCTCAGCGGTAAAGTTAATATCCATAACGTCCTCTCGTTGTTCTCGCAACGACACTGACATCGCGGCCCCGCGTTCCAGGGGCCGCGATTTTCATTGTCTGCTTCAGCTGTAGAAGCCCTTGCCTTCTTTGGCCAGTTTCTCCAGCAGCAGCGCGGGTTTCCAAACGTCATCGCCGGTTTCCTGGTGGAACTGGCTGACTTTGTCGTAGATCGTCTTCAGGCCCACCTGATCCGCCCAGAACAGTACGCCGCCACGGTAAACCGGGAAGCCGTAGCCGTAGATCCAGATCACATCCACGTCCAGCGGACGGGCGGCGATGCCTTCTTCCAGGATTTTGGCGCCTTCGTTCACCATCACGTACATGCAGCGCTCGAGGATTTCCTGATCCGTCACCTCACGGGTGGCGATGCCATTTTCCTCACGGAATTTGGCGATGATCTTGTCCACCTCGGCGGACGGCACGGGGGTACGGTCGCCTTCTTTATAATCAAACACGCCGGCCTGGGTTTTCTGGCCCATACGGCCGTTTTCCACCAGCTCATCGGTCCAGTTACGCGCCGGCGCGTTTTCCGGGTTTTCCTTACGCAGCTCTTCACGGATACGGTAACCCACATCCATGCCGGCCAGATCGGACATGGCGAACGGCCCCATGGGGAAGCCCAGATCGAACAGCACCTTGTCCACTTGCGCCGGGTTGGCGCCTTCATTGACCAGTTGCACCGCTTCCGCCTGACGCTTGTGCAGCATGCGGTTGCCGACGAAGCCGTGGCAGACACCGACCAGGACGCCAACCTTGCCAATGCGGCGGCTCAGGTCCATCACGGTGGCGATGACGTCGTCCGCGGTTTTCTCGCCACGCACGTTTTCCAGCAGCTTCATCACGTTAGCCGGGCTGAAGAAGTGCATGCCGATCACGTCCTGCGGACGTTTGGTGAAGCTGGCGATGCGGTTGACGTCCAGCGTGGAGGTGTTGGTGGCGAGGATGGCGCCGGGTTTGCAAACCCGATCCAGCTCCTTGAACACCGCTTCCTTCACGTCCATGTTCTCGAACACGGCCTCGATCACCACGTCCACGTCGCCGAGATCGTCGTAGCTCAGGGTCGGCTGGATCAGCGCCATGCGCTGCTCCACCTGTTCCTGGGTCAGACGGCCTTTCTTGGCGGTGTTTTCGTAGTTCTTGCGGATGATGGCGATGCCCTTCTCCAGGGCCTCTTCCTTCACTTCCAGAATCTTCACCGGGATGCCGGCATTGGCGAAGTTCATGGCGATGCCGCCGCCCATGGTGCCGGCGCCAATCACCGCGGCGCTGTTGACGTCGCGCTTGGGGGTGTCCTTGGGCAGGCCCGGCACCTTGGCCACTTCGCGCTCGGCGAAGAAGACATGGCGCTGCGCCGCGGACTCGGAGCTGACCAGCAGCTCACCGAACAACTCGCGCTCACGCTTCATGCCCTCTTCGAACGGCAGTTCCACCGCCGCCTGTACCGCCTTGATGCAGTGGAACGGGGCTTTGAAGCCACGTTGTTTGCGGGCGATGGATTTCTCGTAGCTGGCGAACAGATCGGCTTCCTCGGTCTGTACGTCCAGATCGCGAATGCGGCGCAGCGGCGCTTTGTCGGCAACCAGTTTGCGGGCATAGGCCAGAGCGCCTTCCAGCAGGTCGCCGCTGACCACGTCGTCAACGATGCCCATTTCCAGAGCGTTCTTGGCTTTCACCGGATTACCGCCGACGATCATGTCGAGGGCAGCCTTGGCGCCGACCAGGCGTGGCAGACGCTGGGTACCACCGGCACCGGGCAGCAGGCCCAGTTTCACTTCCGGCAGACCCACCTTGGCGGAGTCCAGAGCGACACGATAGTCACAGCCCAGAGCCACTTCCAGACCGCCACCCAGAGCGGTGCCGTGGATGGCCGCGATCACCAGCTTCTCGCTGCTTTCGTATTCGTTGATCACATCGGGCAACGCCGGGCCGGCCGGCGGTTTGCCGAATTCACGAATGTCGGCGCCGGCGGGGAAGGTACGGCCTTCACCAATCACCACCAGGGCTTTGGCCTGATCATCCGCCAGCCCTTCCCGCAGACAGCTCTGCAGGCCCTCGCGCACCCCTTGTCCCAGGGCGTTCACCGGGGGGTAATTAACACTGATAACGCCGATTTCGCCTTCACGGCGGTAGCTGACAACCTCGCTCATGGTTCCTCCTTACCTAAAGGTTGGCCTCCGTGTTTAACGACGAGCATCACGGAAACCATGGGAATACGGGCGCGGGATAGATCCCGGGGGGGTCCCAGTATAAGAAAACCCGGCCCATTATCAATTATTTCGGAATATCATTTCATTTATCGGACCAAGGCTTGGAAGCGGATGATTCCGAGTCACCGGTCCCAGTCGATACCATTCGGTTTGAATACCATACCCCCAACCCATGCCATGGCACAGAGCCAACCACGCCATGGGTATAGGCCGGAAACGACAAGGGCACCCGTCGGGTGCCCTTGAAGAAACGACCTAGGAAAAATTACTGACTCAGCACATCAGACAGGCGACGCAGCACCACCTTGCCATCGATGACCTGGGCCAGTTGCACATCGGTCTCCAGAGCGCCGTTTTCGGAAATGCCGTTCACGTCGTAAGGGTTGTACTCGGCCGGGATCTTTTTCAATGCGGCCGGCATGGCGGCGCGGATCTTGGCCGGGTCATCCACGGAACCCGCTTCCTGCATGGCTTGCGCCAGCATATGCATGGCGAAGTAGTTGTATGCGGTTTCGGAGGTGGCCACGTTTTTGTGGTTCTGCTGGTACTTCTCGACGAACTTGCGCGCCCCTTCGATTTCGGAACTGCCCAGCGGCGTGACGCCCACGGAACCTTCCACCGCCTGCAAACCACCGGCCACTTTCGCCACTTCATCGATCTTGGCCTGGTCCATCAGGATGAAGCTGCCCTTGAAGCCCAGCTCACGGGCCTGGCGCACCACCAGACCGGTGGGTTCGGAGGCGCCACCGATGAACAGCACGTCCGGCTTGGCCGCCAGCACCTTGCTTACACCAGTGTAGAAGTCCGCGGACTTGTTGTAGTCCATCGGGTTGTCAGCGACCACTTCACCGCCCATGGCTTCCCACTTCGGCACGAACGCCTTGGTCCAGTACTTGGCGTAGTCGTGGGTGGCGTTGGCCACCGCCACTTTCTTGCCAGACGTTTCCATGGCCATTTTGGAGAACGGCTCGATGTAGTCGGTGAAGGACGGCGGAATCTTCACGGTCAGTTTGTTGCCCTTCTCGGTCACGGACGGGATCGAGGTGTAGGACATGACGATGAAGCCATCACGCTGATTGAAGGCCTGCAGAGCAAAGGTGCCGCCGGAATGCGGAGTAAATACCGCCGGGGTTTTGTATTGCTGTACCAGGCGCTTGCCGTTCACCGCCGCCTGGCTCGGGGAATACTTGTCGTCCAGGGAAACGATGTTGATTTCGTAGCTTTCGCCGCCGACTTTCACGCCACCAGCGGCGTTGATTTCCTCGGCCGCCATGCGCAGGCCTTCCAGCGTATTCTCACCATACAGCGCCGCGCCGCCGCTGAGCGGACCGGTAAAGCCGATGTTGACTTCGGCGGCGTTGGCGGCCCCCATACCCATAACCAGAGCACTGGCGGTGGCCAGGCGAACAAACGTTTTCTTCAGTTTCATTACTTCACTCCCATTTATTGTAGGGATCAGTTATAGACGTAGCACATTACGCTAACGCACGTTAACGATCATAAAGCACCGAGCAGAGGCCGCCAGAGGCCGCTAATCGGATTGTGATCAGGCACCGATATAGGCTTTACGCACCGCCTCGTTACCGAGCATGGCGTCGCGGTCCCCTTCCATTACCAGGCGACCGTTCTCGATCACGTAGGCGCGGGTGGCGATCTTCAACGCGGCAAAGGCGTTCTGTTCCGCCAACAACACCGTGGTGCCCGCGCGGTTGATGGTCTGGATGGTCTCGAACATCTGCTTGACCACCAGCGGTGCCAGCCCCAGGGACGGCTCGTCCAGCATCAGCAGCTTCGGGCGCCCCATCAGAGCACGGCCGATCGCCACCATCTGCTGCTGGCCGCCACTGAGCGATCCCGCCGCCTGGTTTTTCTTCTCTTCCAGGATCGGAAACATTTCCAGCACGTGGTCCAGGGTCTTCTTGATGCCGGCCTTGTCGCGGCGATGCACGTAAGCGCCCAACACCAGGTTCTTCATCACCGACATTTCCGGGAACAGCTTGCGGCCTTCCGGACACTGCACCACGCCGGCCTGCACCAGCGCGGACGGCCGCCGTCCGGTCACGTCCTCACCATTCAGGGTGATGCTGCCGGCGGAGGGCTTCAGCAGACCGCTAATGGTGTTGAACAAGGTGGTCTTGCCGGCGCCGTTGGCCCCCAGCAGCACCACCAGCTCGCCCTGCCCCACGGTCATGGACACGTTATCCAGGGCCTTGAAGCTATCGTACTTAGCGTCGACGTTTTCAAGCTTCAACATCTTGTTCACTCCCCAGGTAAGCCTCGATGACCACCGGATCGTTCTTGATTTGTTCCGGGGTTCCCTCGGCGATCTTCTCGCCGTGGTCCAGCACCATGATCTTGTCCGCCAGACTCATGATCATGTCCATCTTGTGCTCGATCAGGCAGACGGTGATGCCGTGCTTGACCATCTTGCGAATCAGGTCGGCCAGATTCTCCGTCTCCTCGGGGTTGATACCGCCAGCCGGTTCGTCCAGCAGCACCAATTCCGGGTCCGTGGCCATGGCCAAAGCGAAGGCCACGCGCTTGCGTTCTTCCTGGCTGATATCGGCGATGTAGCGATGACCGATATGGGACAGCCCGACGAAGTCCAGCACCTCGGCGGCGCGGGAGCGGCACTTCTTCTCCTCGTCACGCAGACGCTTGGAGTTGATGATCACGTCCCACAGGCGCGACTGGGTGCGCAGCCGGTGACCGACGATCAGGTTATCCAGCACGGTGGACTGATCGAACAGCATGGTGGTCTGGAAAGTCCGCGCCACGCCGAGACGGGCAATCCGGTCCGGCGCCATGCCGGTGATGTCCATGCCCTGATATTCGATCTTGCCTTCACTGGGCGGCATCGCTCCGGCCACCAGATTGAAGAAAGTACTTTTACCGGCGCCGTTGGGGCCGATGATGGCGTTCACCTGATTGGCGGGAAATTCCACGCTGACGTTATTGACCGCCGCCAGGCCGCCGAAACGCTTGGTCAGATTACTGATCTTAAGCATTGTTGCCGGCCTCCTGTTTGTCCGCGCTGGGCGTGCTGGGGGTTTGGACGGAGGCTTGGGATTCCCCGCCCTGATCCTGTTGAGACGCTTTATTGGCCAGGCGACGTCCGCGCCAGGTCAGGAAACCGCCAACGATACCGCGCGGGAAGAAGATCACCAGGATCACCAGCATCGGGCCGAAGATGATCATGCGGTACTCTTCCAGGGACTGCAGCATCTGCGTCAGCCAGGTGATCGCCAGGGTGCCGAGCAGCGGCCCCATCAAGGTGCCGATGCCGCCCACCAGCAGGTAGGTGATCATGTCGAAGGTATGCACCACGTCCGCTTCCGCCGGGCCGATGAAACGCACCACACCAGCGTACAAAGCGCCGGCCGAGGCGGCGTAAACGGTGGACAACACAAACGCCAGGACTTTGTTGCGCATCAGGTTTATGCCAAGCGATTGCGCCAGGTCGTCACTGATGCGGATGGCCAGAAAAGTCCGGCCCAACAGCGAACGGGAAAGGCGGCTCACCAGCCACACGGACAGCACCAGGAACGCCAGCACCAGATAGTAGAACGGCACGGTCTCGGTGAAATCCACGAAACCAAACCCTTCCGGCGGGGCGATGTTGATAATGCCGAGGGAACCGTGTGTCAGTGCCTCCCACTTTTCCAGTAGCAGGTAAATGATGAAGCCCACGCACAACGTGAAGATGGCGAAGTAATGCTCCTTCAGACGCAGGGACACCACGCCGACGAGGAAACCAAAGATGGCGCCGGCCAGACCGGCGGCGATGAACGCCGGCCAGAACGCCCACTCGTGATCCACCGTCAGGATCGCCACCACATAGGCACCAATGGCGAAAAAGCCGCCATGAGCCAGATTCAGCTGGCCACAATAACCGGTGATGATGTTCATGCCGTAAACGGCGATGGCCCAGATAAAGGCCGTGGCCATCACGTAGATGTGGTACTCGTTACTGGAGATCAGCGGGAATACCACCGCCAACACCAGCAAGGCCCATTTCAGCACCGGGCTGACCAGGAAATTCATCAGGCGATCCATTAGCGCACCCCCTTGGTGAACAGCCCGGTGGGTTTGACCGACAAAATCACCACCAGCAACGCGAAGGCGATGACGTCCTTGTATTCATTGGAGATATAGAAACCGCCCAGGGCTTCGGCGAAACCAATGATCAGACCACCGACGATGGCGCCGGGAATGCTGCCCATACCACCGAGAATAATGATCACGAAGGCCTTCATGATCAGCAGATGCCCCATGGCCGGGTAGACCAGGTTGATCGGCGCGAACAGGGTCGCGCCCACCGCCGCCAGCATGCCGGCGATGGCGAATGTCATCATCGCCACGCGGTTGGCGTCGATGCCCACCAGGAAGGCGCCTTCCCGGTTTTGCGCCATGGCGATGATGGTGGCGCCGGTCATGGTCTTTTTCAGATACAGGTGCAAGGCGCCCATCAGGCCGAAGGCACCCGCGATGATCAACAGACGTTGAGCCGGAATGGTGAGACCGCCGAAATGCAGGATCTCGGTATAGGGTGTGGGCATGCGGCGGAAATCCGCGCCCCAATACATCTGCACCACCGCCTCCAGGAACAACAGGATACCGATGGCGGCGATCTTGTCGTGAATGGGCGGCGCATGACGCAGCGGGTGAAAGACGAGACGCTCACAAAGAACGGAAAGGATGGCCACTACCGCGCCGGCGGCGATCATCGCCAGCCAGTAGTTCAGACCCAGGTCCACCATGGTGAAGTAAGCCACATAGGCCCCCACCATATACAGCGCACCGTGGGCGAAATTGGGAACATGGAGAATGCCATAGACCAGGGTCAGGCCCAGGGCAACCAGGCCGTAAATGCTTCCCAGGGTCAGGCCATTGAGCACTTGCTGCAGAAACAAGTCCAAAACTGCGACTCCTTATAATAATAATGAAAACGCGCCTTGTGTAGTTATCCAGTGACGCTCCACCGCCACTCTCCACTGCTGATTAGCACGCTTCACTTTCTGGGTTGTTATGGTACGGACGCTCTCGCCGGCACACTTTCATGCACGATGGTGCATGAAAGCCAAGACGCTAACAGCACCTCACCGAAGCGTCAATATTCGGAATAGTATTTCGCAGTGCGAAAACAGCAACAGCAATCCACCACCGGGATTGCCGTTGCTCAAAGGATCAGGAAGCGCTTTCGCTCTTCGCCCATTCCTGTTCTTGCAACGCCCGCCACATCACCTTGCCGGTGGGAGAACGAGGCAGCTCATCACGGAATTCGACGATCTGCGGCACTTTGTAGGCGGCCATCTCATTCTTACACCAGGTGATGATATCGTCCTCGCTGACGTTATCTTTATCCTTGGCGCTCAAAACCACACAAGCTTTCACGGTTTCGCCACGGCGCTCGTGCGGCGCGGAGATGATGCAGCACTCCTGAATGGCGGGATGTCGGTACATCAGACTTTCCACTTCGGCGGGCCAGACCTTGAAGCCTGACGCATTGATCATGCGTTTCACCCGATCAACGATGAAGAAATAGCCTTCTTCGTCGTAGTACCCCATGTCACCGGTACGGAAGAACCGCTTGCCATCCAGTTCAATGAAGGCCTTCTCGGTTTCCTCCGGACGGTTCCAGTAACCCTGGAAAATCTGCGGACCATGGGAAATGATCTCGCCCACTTCCCCGACGCCCAGCTCCTTGCCCGTGTCCTGGTCGATGACGCGGGAATCCACGTCGAAAACCGGAATGCCAAGGCACTGTTTCTTCGGCTTCTCGGCGGGATTGATGTGGGTGGCGGCGATGGTCTCGGAGAGGCCATACCCTTCGATATAGCGCAGGCCGGTAAGCTTGAACAGCTTGTCGGAGACCGCTTCCGGCATGGCCGCGCCACCGCCACCGATGTTCTGCAGGCTGGACAGATCGAAGGATTCCACCTCCGGATCGGATAGCAGATCGATGGCCATGGTGACGATGTTGGTCCAACTGGTGACCTGATAACGCTGAATCAGAGTAGCCGCGGTACGGCGATCCCAGCGGGTCATCAGCACGATGCAGGCACCGGTGTAGATGGGCGCGTTCATGGCGCCCTGCATGCCGGTGACATGGAAGTACGGCAGGGTGGAGAGGATGATTCCCTCACTGCCGCCACCAGAGCGCCAGGCCACGCCATGCACACAGGTGGCCATCACCGACCGGTGGGTATGCATGCAGCCTTTGGGAGCGCCAGTGGTCCCTGAGCTGTAGGGGAACACCGCCAGGTCATCCGGCCCCACCAGCAATTCTCCGGGGGTCTTGCCGGCGTCGATGGCGTCGCGCCAGGCGATGGCGCCTTCGGTTTGCAAAGGCTGCGCCGGAGCCCGCACTTCCGCGGGAAGGTCCAGATCGGTTTGCGGATCAATATAGTCGCTGTAGGACGCCACGATGACATGGCGCAGCTGCCGGGTGCCGATCAGCGGCGCGATATTGGCGAACACCTCCTGCGCCGCCAGCGTCACCGTTGCCTGGGTATCTTCCAGGTAGTGTTCCAGTTCCGCCGTGCGGTTCATCGGGTTGATCGGCACGACGATGGCGTTGGCGCGCAGAATGGCGTAGTAACCGATGATGAATTGAGGAGCGTTCTGCATGTACAGCAGGACGCGGTCACCTTTGTCCACGCCCAATGTTTGCAGGTAGCCGGCCAGAGCGTCGACCTGGCGCTTCAGTTCCCGGTAGGTGATGGTGTGGTCGTAATAAATGATGGCCGGTTTTTCCGGATAGCGCAGCGCGGAGACATCAAGATTGGTGCAAAGGCTGGTTTCCGGAATGGTCAGGTGATGCGGCAGGTTTTCAGGCCAAACGGCAAAATGCCGATCAAACATGCTAACTCTCCCTACGATTCGACTGTGGCGACAAAGGCCACTTTTTTCTTGGGGCCCGCGTTATGGAGGCTGGTACCCGCTTGTTGTTGCTGCATAGGCAACAGGTGATACGACGAAACCGCCACTTCCGCCCGGGGCGGAAATGCTTCGGAAAACGTCGTTAACCTTCGGCGGTCGAGACCCTTTCGTACTTCACGGCCCGCCAAATGGAATAGCCGGAGAATCTGACACGCGCCCCGCGGGGCGTCAATACTATTTCGGAATATGGTTTCATATTTTCGGTGGTGAATGATCTGACAGGCCGCCTACCACTCTCCTTTTTCCCACAATGCATCGGCCAGATCGTCATCACAGCGGGACGGCCGCAGCGGCATCACCGACACACGACCATCACGCAGTGCCACCACGTCGGATTGCGGGTGATCAATGGAATCCGGATCACGCTCAAAGGAGAGCCAGTGATAGGACAGATTGCGGCCGTCGCGGCCAGCCATCAACCGGGCCCGGCGAATGCTGCCGGGAACCTGGCGGGTGATACGATTACCCTTGATCTCCGCCGGCGGCAGATCGGGAAAATTGATGTTCCAACAGCAATCCCCGGCATGACGTTCCCACAATTGCCGGATCAGCTCCGCCGCCAGCTCGCTCACTGGTGTGTAATCAATGGCATCCCGATCCAGAAACGCCTGGCTCAAGGCCACGCCGGGCAGCCCCAGATGGGCCGCCGCCAGCACCGCGCCAACCGTACCGGAATACATCACCGAGTCACTCAGATTGGCGCCGCAGTTGACCCCGGACAGCACCAGGTCCGGCGGCGTTTCCTCCAGCCATTCGGCCATGGCGAACAGGACACAATCCGCCGGTGTGCCGGAAACCGCATAGCGGCGCTCACCGTGATGATATACCCGCAAAGGACTGTGCAGCGAAATACTCTGCCCCACCCCGCTTTGATCATGCTCCGGCGCCACCACCCAGACCTCCTCGGCCAGTTCCGCGGCGATCGCCTCGGCCACTTTCAGACCGGGGGCGTCGATGCCATCGTCGTTGGTAAGAAGGATACGTTGGAAGGGCTTCATGGTGGCTCCTGTGTTGTCCGAATTCTTGTTTACCGTCCGCGCCGCCAATGTTGTACGGCCGGGGTGAAGCGATGATGACGCTCGCCGATGGGGCTATTGGTGCATGCGGGCGATTTGCCAGCCGCGCTCGGCCATCAGTCCGGCCCGCTTACCGACTTCCAACGCGTCACGATTGCTGGCGTTGCCCTGCAGGGCCCGGGCATAAACCCCCTGCAGGATCGCCGCGGTGCGGAACAGCGCGAAGGCCAGGAATACCGGCCAGTCGCTGATGCCATCGCGGCCACAACCGCGACAGTAACGCTCCAGCAATGCACGCTCATCGGGAATACCGCGCTCGCTCAGATCCAGACCGTCCAGACCGCGTACCCCTTGAATACCGTGGGGCAGATGATATGGCAGACAGAAGTAAGCCAGATCAGCCAGCGGATGACCAATGGTGGCCAGCTCCCAATCCAGCACCGCCACTACCCTCGGCTGGTCCGGCGCCAGCAACAGATTGCCCATGCGGAAGTCACCGTGAGCAATGGCGGCACTGTCGTCCTCGGGAATGTGCTCCTCGAGCCAGTCGATCAGGTTGTCCATGGCCGACAGGTCGTCGGTCTTCGAGGCCTCGTACTGAGCCCGCCAGCGTTTCACCTGGCGTGCCACATACCCTTGAGGACGTCCAAAATCCTCCAAACCAGCGGCCTTGTAATCAACGCTGTGCAGCTTGGCCAGCGTGTCCACCATGGCCTCATAGACAGCACGGCGTTGCTGATCAGTGGGCAGGCATTCCAGCAGCGGCTCGGAAAATACCCGTCCGGGCACGAAATCCATGACGTAAAAGCTGGTGCCAATGACGTCATCGTCCTCGCAGAGAGCACGCATGGTCGGCACCGGCACGTCGCTATGCTCGCCCAATGCCTTCATCACCCGGTATTCGCGGTCCACCTGATGCGCCGAGGGCAACACCTTACCCGGCGGCTTCTTGCGCAGAACGTAGCGGCGCTCGCCACTTTCCAGCAGATAGGTGGGGTTGGACTGTCCGCCCTGGAACTGTTGCACCCGCAACGCTCCTGCCAACAGCCCGGCCTGATCCAGATACCGGGACAGACGGGATTCATCGAAACGATGGGCCTCAAGGACCGGCACCAGTTCCGGTTGACCTTCCATAAGGAACCTCAAAAATCGCTTAGCGTTTGCCTCTAACGCCGGTCGCGGTCCGCAAAAGCAAATGCGGCGCGCCCGCGGCCATCAACAAATGGTCTCGCCACCGTCCGCCACGATGGTCTGGCCGGTTACGTAAGCACTGCCGGCACTGGACAGGAACAACGCCACCCCGGCGATATCCACCGGATCGCCGATACGACGCACCGGCGTGCGTTCCTCGGCGCGCTGACGGCGTACCGGATCTTCCACCAGAGCCTTGGCGAAATCGGTGCGCACCAG
>CEGF01000631.1_pt1 | contig 12726 bp, 12 predicted proteins | sample 306341 | NCBI WGS metagenome assembly CEGF01 (sample SAMEA2755655, study PRJEB7226) | microbial mat metagenome | biome: microbial mat; feature: hypersaline; material: grass silage | place: USA | collected 2014-02-19 | depth 0 m
TAAGCCCGGTTAGCGCTTATCTGTTTGGCATTGTCATGGGGCTACTATGGCTCTCAACGGTACCGTTAACCAACGGTATCGTGGCTTCGGTCTTTGGTGTTCGCCACCTATCGATGCTGGGCGGCATCGTGTTTCTGTTTCACCAGCTGGGCTCTTTTATGGGCGTCTGGCTGGGCGGCTACTTTTATGACCTGACTGGCAACTATAATACGGTTTGGCAGATTGCTATTGTGCTTTCGGTGGTTGCTGCAGCGTTACACTGGTTTATTAGTGAAAAGCCGCTCGAGCGCTCGCAGTCAACAACGGTGACTTCATGACAACCAATAACTCACTCAAGGCCATGGCGGCCATTCTGCTGCTTACCTGTTTAATACTCGCATGGTGGGGCTGGCAGCATATGGATGCTGCCTTGCTGCTGATGGGAACCCGGTTATGCTAATGAGCCAAGGTTGACTACTTGTTGAGATGACTATTCCCTACCCTGAGCATGTCGCCGTGGTGGCAACCACCTTTATTACCGTGGTCATTGCAGTGCTGCTTCACTATGAAGCCCTGTGGCTTATTTCGCGCCAAATAGAAAAATCTCGACGGCCCCACCGGCAACGCATCCTGGGGATGGCATTTGGCGTGTTAATGACACACATTACTGAAATTTGGCTGTTCGGGATTACTGGCTGGTGGTTAACCGACCAGTTAAGCATCGGTGCTTTACAAGGGTACGACAGCTTCAACGTCCTCGATTACATCTTCTTCTCTGCGGTGACCTATACCACCGTGGGCTATGGCGATATTTATGCCATTGGGCCGGTACGCTTTCTGTACGGCACGCTGGCCTTAACAGGTTTCGTTTTGATCACTTGGTCAGCATCGTTCACTTTTATAGAAATGCAAAAGCACTGGCGAGTTGGAAGATAATCAGCGTCGTTACGCTCTATAGAGATTTGACAAGCACGCTATTAGCGACCAAGTACCAAGTACTCGAAGGCAAACGCGAACTACACGCCCTGCTCGGCCGAATGGTGATTGGCATATTAAGAGCTGCTGACGTTTCACTCACTGCCACCCTGGCGACTGTTTTTATTCGCGGCAAGGCAGAAGAAGAAGCGTTTAGTGGTTCCAAATAATGAACGACGACATTTAACGATATGAAAATCTGTCGCTAACCCACCTGGCGGTAGCGCCAAAAACGCGCCAGCACTCCCTGTTTGGGTGAGAACAGCAGCGCCATAAAGAACCAGCTGGTAGCGACCAACACAATGGTGCCGCCCGAGGCGACGTCCAGCACTACCGAAAGCCACAGCCCAATGACTGCTGAGCTAACTCCAACCCCCACGGAAATCAGCATCATGGTTTTAAAACGGTCGGTCAGCAAGTGTGCCGTCGCACCAGGAGTGATCAGCATCGCCACCACCAAAATAATCCCCACTGTTTCCAAACTCGCCACGATGGTAAGGGTGAGTAGCAGGATCAACCCGTAGTGGATGACGCTGGTATTAAAGCCCAGCGCTTGGGCCTGCAGGGGGTCAAAGGCATAAAGAAGCAGCGGCCGATAGGCGAGCCAAACGACGAACAGGGCAATCACACTGGCGACCAATGTCAGCAACAGTGCCGACTGTTTAACGCCCAGGACATTGCCAAACAGAATATGCATCAGGTGAGTACTAGAGGCGATTTTGCTAATAATCACTATGCCCAACGCGAAGGCGCTCGTGAACATCAGCCCCATGGCCGCGTCGGACTTAATCCGCGTGTGGCGCTCAATAGCACCAATGCCCACCGAGGTTAAGGCGCCGGTTATAAATGCGCCTACAAAAAAGGGCCAGCCTAACAGGTAGGCAATCGCCACCCCTGGCAGCACTGCGTGAGAGATCGCATCACCCAACAACGACCAGCGTTTCAGTACCACATAGCAGGATAAAATGCCGCAAATAGCGCCCACCAGCACCGAGGTTAATAAGGCACGCTGCATAAAGGCGTATTGAAAGGCATCTGAGATGCCATCGGGTAATAGATTGACAATGAGCATCAGCGCAGCGATAAGCCCACTCACCAAGGCATCGCCAAACAGACTCAATGCTGTCATTAGTTCTGCCACTTCGCTTACCCCTGAGCTGCCATAAAGGAAGGTGATTCAGCGACGCGCACATCGTTCGCCGACTGTTCGATAGAGCTCACCGCCAGTTCAGCCAATTTGGCATCACTGAGCATTTCATCAGGCGACCCTACCCCACGGATAAAGCGGTTTATCAGCACCACATGGTCAACATGCCGGCGGGCACCGGGCATATCGTGAGTCACCATGATAACCGTACGCCCTGCCTCCCGCTCCCGGGCGAGTACGCCTAAAATCAAACGCTCACTGGGCGGGTCTACGCCCGCCAGAGGCTCATCGAGGAGCAAAATGTTGGCCTGCTGGGCGAGCGTGCGGGCCAGTAATACGCGCTTTTTCTGCCCGCCTGAGAGCGCGCCAATGGGACGCTCCGCCAGTGCCAGCATATCGACTGCCAGCAACGCCTCACGCACAGCCTCACCATGGCGGGAATGGTACCAGCGCGAAGGCAACAAGCGCCGCCACAGCGGATCACTGCGCATATGCCCGTAGCGGCCGCCCATAACGGTCTCCCATACGGAGACAGGAAAATCCCACTCAATCGCTTCCCGCTGAGCCATGTAGGCAATGTGACCCGCTTTCCGGTGCATCGCAATCGGCTCATTAAACGCCTGCACACTCCCCCGCAGCGCTTTCATGCTACCGGTAAGGACATGAAAAAGCGTCGATTTACCCGCACCATTCGGCCCCACAATGGCCGTCCATTTACCCGCCGGGAACTGCAAGTTAATGTCTTCCAAGACGGGCTGGCGCTGATAGGCTGCGTAGAGCCCTTTAATATTAATCGCCACCGGGGCGCCGCCAAAAGTCGTTGCCATGATCGTTTACTCAGTTGCCAATGTTTGGCGCAACAGCTCAACGTTGTGGCGCATCATGGTGAAATAATCACCCGCTTCACCCTCTGGCTCGCTAAGCGAGTCCACATATAACGGCCCTGCGACTTTAACGCCGGTATCCCTTGCCAGACTGGTGACGTGGCGGTCGGAAATAGTGCTCTCCCAGAACAGCGCCGCCGGTTGTCGCTCATTAATCATATCCACCACGCGCATAAGCTGACGGGGTGAACCCTCGGTTTCGGCGTTGGTTCCCCAGATGCCGTCGTGTTCAAAGTGATAAGCGTCTGAGAAATATAGGAAGGCCGCTTCGCTACTCAGTAGCACGCGGCGCTCTTCCGGTATCGCTTCTAAGCGCTCCTGGAGTTCAATATGCAGGGCATGCAGCTCTTCTTGTAACGCTTCAGCACGCTGCTGAAACTCTTCAGCTCGCTGGGGAAGCAAATGCTCTAGCTCATTAGCGACGACCTGGACATAGGCTGACACCGCACGCGGATCCATCCAGAGATGAGGATCGACATCGCCTTCCATGTCGCCGGTAATAATAGTTTGAGTGGGGTATTCAGAGGCTTCGGCGACCGCCACCAGCGGTGTATCGTCGACAACTGTTGCCTCGACCTGGGGCATCCATTGCTCTAACTGGTAGCCGTTGTAAAACACCACGTCTGCTGTTTCTAACGCAGCGAAATTACTAGGAGTTAATTCCCATTCGTGCACCTCAGCGCCAATCGGCGTTAATACCGACACATTGGCGTCCTCCCCTGCCACGCTGGCCACAATATCGCCAAGCACAGAAAAAGTGACGGCCACATTCAGGGGAGACACTGCACTCTCTTGCGCTTCGGCACTGGCTAGTCCAGTGCTCAGCCATAGCGGTAGGCTCAATGCCATACCCAGATTGCGCTTTCTCATTGTCTCTCCCTTTTTGTTCATGACCGATAAGTAGACTGTAGCTCAACAAGAAAGCATTGTGCAAACAGTTTAGCCTTGGCTAACAATATTGCACAAAAATACGTTACCATCCCCCGACTATCCAATGATTGTTCCCACTGCTTCCGATATAATTTACCAATGACTGATTCTAATCCGAACGCCTCATTGCCTGCCCCAAGCATTCCTGGAGATGCACTGCCCCCTGTGGAGCAGCATGCCCAGCAGTATGCAACGGTGCGAAATGCCCACGAAACCGAGCTGATTGAAGACTATGTTGAGCTGATTGGCGACCTACTGGCGCACCGCGGCGAAGCCCGCGCGGCAGACATTGCCAACCGTATGGCGGTAAGCCAGGCGACGGTTTCAAAAATGATTCGGCGTTTAAATGAGCTGGAGTTGGTCACCAGCAAGCCATATCGCTCGCTGTTCCTAACCGAAGCGGGGCAGAAAATGGCAGAGACGTCACGCGCCCGTCACGATATCGTGCTGCACTTCTTACGTGCTCTTGGGGTGAGAGATGCGACTGCGCGTATTGACGCTGAAGGCATGGAGCACCACGTTAGCGACGAAACCCTCGCCATCATGCAGCGCTTCACTGAGCAGCAGCAAAAGAGCTAACCTGCTGCGCGTTATCAGTGAGAAAAACGCAGATAATTCACCTGAGTAATGGCACCGTTCCAAATCATCTCCAAATGAGTGGTCTGGATAATGTCGGTCACACAGCGTGGTGTCATCAGTGCCCAGCAGTTCGCATTCAACCGGCGAACTGAGTAGTAGCGGAGCCCGACACTGCATCGGCGTATGTCGGCACCAAAGGGTTGCGAGGCTGAATAATCATCGGCTGCGTAAATGGCATGTTCAAGGGGTAAAGCGAGTGCATCGCAGCAACTACCCTGATCAAAAGTGGCCTTTAATCCACGAAAGACAAACCTTTCATAGTGTAATCCCGGCACGTTTTGCCAATACACCTGCTGGTGATGCTTTACTTCGGCAATCGCCGTCTCAAGGGTATCGGCAATATAGAGCACCCCAAAACTACCATCGCTAAAGCGCGACCCCTGCGGATTTACATGGGTAAACGGCGCCACCGCATAAGAGCAGCCACGAATGCCGAACGGAATTTGTTCGTGTGGTAACAGCGCTAAATTTCCCACTTCATTTTGTAGCCGCGGATTGGTTAACGCCTGCAGTGCATGGAGTGCAGCGAACTCTTCCGCGCTCGCCACATCATCGAACAGGTCAATCGGCGGAAACTTGCTATTGACCAAGCGATAACCAGTGACGCTTCCACTGGGTAGGGTCGGCAAGTCAGTAGGCGTTACCACTGGCTTCCCCGTAGGCTATCGATACGCTTGAAGGTTTCATAGAGCGCCGCAAAATCACCGCAACCCATCACTTCGAGCGGCGTACGGCCATTGAAAAAGGGATTGTGGTTCACCAGGTTAACGAACCCATAAAGATTTTCCGGATTATCAAATATCATCCGCAATGCAGCATGGATATTGAGTAAGTAGCTGATCCGAGTTAGCTGATCGCTATCTAATTTGATCTCGTCAAGATCCCCTCGCCGGGCACGTGCGTAAGTACTATGCGAAACACGTAAAATCGCCTCACCCTGCTCACCGGATGCTCGCCATTTGTCCAGAATGCGCACCGCCGCTTTCAAGCCCGCCGCTGCCGCTGCCCTATTTTGGGAAATGTCGTGTGCCGTTTGCATTGCGGCTCCTTAGCTAATAACCATAACCTCCAACCACTCCCCAAATACTAAATCAATAAAAAAGTATCTGCAAATACAGTTACTCAGTAGTACAAACGCGATTAACCTCCCAACACTTTTGCGGGCATCCCTAACCGTCCTATACCTGGCAGTTTCAGAGCGGGCCGCATAATGTCGATACCAAAGCTCAATCCGAGAAGATTAAGTTCGAGCCCCTCCTCCAGTGCCAACATAATGCCTGCCACCCCGCCAAATGAGAGCTGATAACCGGTGCCGCTGGGCACCGCCGCAAAAACACCATTGAAAATGTAGTCCTTACCGATTGCCGTTACCGGAAGCGACACCTCAAAACCGGGTACTTCGCGTATTACCCAGGCAATAAAGCTATTGCTGTTCGGCCCAGGCCAGATTCGATAAAGCTCAGCCTGGGGATAGTTAACGGCGGCGACCTCTATCTGCGGTATGAGCTGGGCTGCCGCATCGCCGCGATAATCGGCTAACAGTGTGGGGGGATTGCCAAACCAAGCTCGATCGGGCGTATCAATGGAAGAGACCACCGTTGGGCGCCGCCAGCTCAACACTTGATGAAGTCGGTAGCTATCGGCATTTTCCGCTTTGGTCGCAATCCAGATATGTTCGCCAAACGCCCCACGCCAGTTATAAGCACGTGCGGAATAGACCTGAACCACGGCTTCCAAATTCTCCGTTGGATCAGGTGCTATACCAGCAGATGATCGATCTAATGATGACCAATGAGCATCAGTCACCACCTGATTACTCGCCAATATCCAAACAGGCCCCGCCAACAGCAGCGCTAATAGCGCCACAAGGCTAAGCATCCATCGCAGTAGCATTCTCATTGTTTTATCCGTCACTGAATAGTTATCGGGTAGTACCGCTATAGCTCAACGAGCCAGACGAGTAAGAACCCCACCTTCTGCCTTGAGCCAGCTCATTACTTACCCCACGGAAGTTAAAGGGCATTTATTCTTAACAGCCATGTTGATAAGGCCATTCATCATAGTGTCAGGATGAGCTAACTAAGGCGTGAGACTGATGAGATTCCTGTTTAAGTTCACGTTTTAGTTCAATATTTACTTAAAGTAACTCCTATACACTGAAAGATACATTTTATTACAAACACACTGTCATAAGTTCCAGGGTGGGAATATCACCATGCAGAATCGTCCTAGCTCCCTACTGCCGATTTGCCTGCTCGCCTGCCTAACCACCAGTGCGGCGCATGCGCAAACAACGACTGATGCGCAACGCGAAGCACTGGTTATCCAGGCACGCCAGGGGGCATTGGAAACATCCATTGACGGTTTACAGTCACTGTATCACCAAACACGCGATGTGCGTGTTCGGGCTGATCTGGTAGCACTGCTGGTACGTGCCGCTCGCCATCAGGAAGCATTGGACGTGTGCCCCTGGTGCCAAACAGAAAATTACAGTGATTCGGAACTTGCCAACCTTGCTGGGGCCGCTCGAAGTGCGGGCGAATACGACAAGGCGCTGGATATGTTTCAAACACTCACCTATCGAAACCCTTCAAACGCACAGGGGTGGCTTGGCCAAGCGTTGGTTCATACCGACATGGGCAATTACACACTGGCGGATATATCGTTGCAGCAGTACAACCAAGTAGCCGGCACAACAACGGCAGGGCTTGAGGCAAAGGGCTACCTAGCAGCACAGACAACTAACGCCATGCAAGAGCTGGACGCCCGCCAAGCCCTGGTAGCTCAAGATCCAAGTAATACGGGCGAATTACAAGCACTTTATCGTCTGGCCGTCGGGCTTGGCGCCAGCTCGGCGGCACGCCGTATCATGCAGTCTAATCCCGATGTCTTCAGTGACAGTGACCGCCTATGGCTTACTTACTATGAAGGGGTAACGGATATACGGCTAGGTATACATACCGACCAGCCGACAAGAACTGCGGGGGGATTGGCGCAATTGAACAGCGTTTTGAACACACCTAACGCCCCTCAAGAACTTATCACCATTGCTGAATACGACAAGGTGGTGGCGCTTGCAGAGCTGAGACGATTCTCTGAAGCGGAAGCACTAGCCATGAGGCTTGAAAACCAGCACGGCCAGCTACCAAGCTACGTAGCACGTGCCAGAGCCTATGCACTGCATGGCATGAGGCGTCCAGATGAAGCCATCGACCTCTACGAAAACCTGATTCGACAATCCCCTGCTCAGGCAACAAATCCTGACGACCCACTCAACGAAGGACTGTTTTACAGTTACACCGATGCCCAGCGATTCCGCGATGCGGATAGGTTATTGGCAGAGTGGCGCGCCAGTGAACCTGAACAACGCCTGGATTTCACGCGCACCGTTCGCATCGAGAACCCCAACTACCAAAAAGTTTTGATGCTGGAAGTGCTACTTGATGCCTGGCGTGGCCGCACCGACGAGGCCAGCGAGCGTCTCGCTGAATATCAGAATCAAGCACCCGCGGATCCCTACCTTTGGCTTATGAAAGGGGATATTGAGCGTGAGAGAGGTTGGCCAAGAAAGGCAGAAACCGCTTACCAACAAGCTGAGCAACTACTTCCACCTGACCAACAAACTGTCGCTCAGCACGGTGTGCTGCTAGCCCGATTGCAGCGGGGCCAGTGGCAAGGCACCACTGATGAAATTGCGAGAACGACTACTGAAGCGAGGCCTAGTGCCTCAAGGGACGACCTAGCGCGAGAGTGGCGCGAACAACGTGCCCCCCAACTCAGCAGTACGTTCGAGCGCAGCAAGGGACAAGGTAGCGGTACTCAAGCATCTCGCGAGTGGCGCTATGAAGTACTTCTTGAAGGGCCACGAAATAGCAACGGCTCCCGTCCTTTCGCACAACGGATTGGCCAATTTGGAGAGTTTGACGATGAGGATCTCTATGCCTCTTACAACATAGCAGGCTACGAATGGAACCTCCATCCAGCTACAGTCACTCTGGCTGCGGGCCACGGCTCACAGCTCAACGATGACTTCCTGGCCCTCGCCGAACTGCAGTATGCCCCCACGGATCACATTACCACGAGGCTTGGCGTCGAGATAAACACTACCGACACACCGCTAAGAGCACTGAAAGATGGTGTCAACGCAGACCGTTACCGTGCTGAGCTGGCTTATCGGCACGACGAGCGCGGAGCTGGCGCCATCGGCGTAATGGCCACCGATTTTGACGATAGCAACCTGCGTCAATCCATTTACGGCTACTGGAATCAAACGCTTTATCATCTGGATCGCTGGCAGGTCAACGGAGAAGTGCAGGTATCCGCATCACGTAATGATGAGGTGGATGCCAGCTATTTCAATCCCCAGCGCGATGCAAGCCTGGCCGGTGTATTAACCGTCAACTACGAAACCCCGATTGACTACCGGCAGTCCTTTATCCAGTCCGTTTCCCTCGGTTCAGGACGCTACTGGCAAGAAGATTTCGACAGCGAGAACACTTGGTCGATTGGATACCAACATCGCTGGGAGCTAACCCCCACCGTAAATTTTGAATATGGCATTACCCGCGAACGAGCCGTCTACGACGGTGTTCCTGAATATGACAATGTTATTTCAGCCGGCTTTGTATGGAGATTCCTATGACACTCTGGCGCGTTATTGTAATGAGCGCGGTTCTGCTGGTAGTGGTCAACATTCAGCAGGCCCAGGCCGACCGCTTGCCGGGAGATTATGTGGTGATCAGCTATCACGATATTGTCGACTCCAGCGTCACCCCCGAGCTGGATATCTATTCGCAGACCATTACTCGCAGCCGGCTCATTGAACACTTCAACCTCATTTCGGTTGGCGGATACCAGCCAGTGAGTTTACAACAGATTCTGGATGCCAAAGCGGGGGGGCAACCTCTGCCAGACAAAGCCGTACTGCTGACTTTCGATGATGGCTATCGCAGCTTTTATGACATTGTGTTCCCGCTACTCAAGCTCTACAACTTCCCCGCCGTTCAAGCTGTGGTAGGCAGTTGGCTGGATGTACCCGCTGGCGGACGTGTGCCCTATGGCAACATCACCCTGCCCCGCGAACGTTTTCTCAGTTGGGAGCAGGTTAGAACACTGAACGAATCACCGCTGGTGGAAATCGCTTCCCACTCCTACGACCTTCATTATGGGGTAGTCGGTAATCCCATGGGTAACGAACAAGCAGCCGCGGTCACCAGCATATGGAACGCGCGCAGCGGTTATGAAAGCGAAGCTGCTTACCTTGAGCGAATTCGTAACGATATGGCTCGTACTCAACAGCGATTCCAAGAACAGGTAGGCCAGAGCCCTCGTATCATGGTGTGGCCCTACGGTGCCTACAGCGAGGCGACTCTCGATATCGCCGCCCAATATGGCATGGAGTACACTTTCAGCTTGCTCAGTGCTCCCAACCAACTCAATGACTCAATGCGCAGCATGAACCGCTACCTCATTGACCAGGAGACCACCCTGGAAACGATAGAGGAGATACTCTCCAATCGCGTATGGGAGATGGAAGAGTTACGCATTGTGCATGTTGACCTGGATTATGTGTATGACCCAGACCCCATTCAGCAGGAGCAGAACCTCGACCGCTTAATTGAGCGTATTTCCCGTTACGGTGTCAGCACAGTGTACCTGCAAGCTTACGCTGACCCGGATGGTAACGGAGTAGCCGATGCACTCTACTTCCCCAACCGTCATTTGCCCGTTAGGGCTGACCTTTTCAACCGAGTTGCCTGGCAGTTAAAGAAACGCGCAAACGTAAAAGTATATGCATGGATGCCAGTACTCTCGTTTGACCTGGGGCCTGGTTATCAGTATGTCACCGATGTAAGAACTGGCAACGAGTCACCCGATCACTACCGTCGCCTCTCGCCTTACGTGGAAGCGAACCGTCGTACCATTCGTGAGATTTACCAAGATCTTGGTCGACTGACCAAGTTTGATGGTTTGCTGTTTCACGACGATGCTTTCTTTACAGACTTTGAGGATGCCTCTCCTAACGCCCTGAACGCTTATCAGAGCGCGTCATTGCCAAGAGATATCAACGCGATCCGCAATGACGAAGCCTTGATGACTGCCTGGGTGCGTTTCAAGACCGAATACCTAACCGATTTCACTCTCGAACTGGAGCAGGCCGCGAACTACTATCGCCAAGCGGACAATAAGGTATTCACCACCTCACGCAACCTTTACGCCGTCACGGTAATGGAGCCGCGTAGCCAGCGTTGGTTTGCCCAGGATATGCAAAACTTTGCCAGTGGTTATGACTTCGTCGCCGTGATGGCTATGCCCTACATGGAAGAAGCCGAGAATCCCGATGCGTGGCTGAGAAGCCTTGCCCAGCGTTCGCTAGCTCAGGTAAGCGCCGACCAATTGGTATTCGAATTACAAGCACAAAACTGGCATACCCAAACCCCTATTCCCAGCGCTGAGATCGCTCAGTGGGTGCGCATTCTGCGTGAAGAAGGTATTAAGAACATTGGTTACTACCCAGATGACTTTCACCAAAATCATCCAGATATCAATGTGATGCGACCGGTCTTTTCCATCGGACGTCGTTTTAGGGCCACCCCATGAACATACTTGACCAACTCGCCGTCTTCACACTCGGCTACCCAAGCCTGATGGCAACCATCTGGATATGTGGGGGCATCTACTTCTACGTCCACTGGGAGCGGAAACAGCCTTGGCCTGCCACCTTCACGTGGGACGAGACCGCCCCTAAAGTAACGGTGCTACTGCCCTGCTATAACGAAGAAGCAAATGTTGAAGAGACCATCCACCATCTTTTCAAGCAGAACTACCCGTATATGGATGTGATCGCCGTCAATGACGGCAGCAAAGACGACACCGCTAGTCGGCTGGACACCCTAGCACTCAAGTATCCTGCATTACAGGTATTGCACCAGACCAACCAAGGCAAGGCCAGTGCCCTGAACAATGGAGTGAGCCACGCCACAGGCGATATCATCGTGGGCATTGATGGCGATGCGATACTTGACTACGACGCCATCGGCTACATGGTCAGCCACTTTATCAGCAGTCCAAACGTCAGTGGCGTCACCGGCAATCCACGGGTAAGAACCCGTTCGACCGCCATTGGCAAGATTCAGACCGGCGAATTTTCCGCTATCATCGGCTTGATCAAACGCGCCCAGCGTATCTACGGAATGGTATTCACCATTTCCGGGGTTATCTGCGCTTTCCGTCGCAAGGCACTGGAAGAGATCGGTGGCTGGAATACCGACATGATCACTGAGGACATTGATGTCAGTTGGCGCTTACAGCTGAATGGCGGCCAGGTACGCTATGAACCCAGGGCCATGTGCTGGGTGCTGATGCCGGAAACTCTACGCGGACTCTTCAAGCAGCGTTTGCGCTGGGCACAGGGTGGCGGTGAAGTTTTCCTGCGCTATTTCTCACAAACCATCCGTTGGAAGAACCGCCGCTTCTGGCTACTGATGATTGAGTATATCGTCAGCGTGGTGTGGTGCTATTCCGTTATCACGTTGATTGTGGCATGGCTAATATCTCAACTGTTAATGCCTATGGCATGGCCTATCACCGCCAAGCTGCTCTCCTACTTCGGCAGCATCCTGATCGCCATCAGCTTCATCCAGTTCAGCGTTAGTTTCTATATCGACAGCCGCTATGACAAGGAGATATTCCGTTGCGTCTACTGGAGTATCTGGTATCCATTCGCCTATTGGATTATCAATATGGCCACCGTCATTATCGCCTTCCCAAAAGCTATGCTGCGCCAAAAAGGGAGGCTTGCCACCTGGACTAGTCCTGACAGAGGGGAGCAATTCAATGAACAATAAACTAATGCCCGTTATCATCGACAACCCCTGCCATAAAAGCTGGGGCTATCGATCACGCGATATCTTGATCGCTTTAGCCACACTCATCCTGTGGCTTCTAGTCATCACCAAGCTATATATGTTTTTCATTATGGAGGAAGCGTTTCTGGAACAACTCTACGCTTCCATTATGATCAAGATAGTGTTGGTGGGATTCCTCGTCACCTTCCTGACATTCCACTGCTGGTCGGTTTACAACAAACACCTTCACACTAGCTACTTGAAGAGCCAACTGAGCCATTTAAAGCAGCCAAGTGTTGAAATAGACGCTGCCGCTGAGAGCTTG
>CEGF01001846.1_pt1 | contig 12718 bp, 21 predicted proteins | sample 306341 | NCBI WGS metagenome assembly CEGF01 (sample SAMEA2755655, study PRJEB7226) | microbial mat metagenome | biome: microbial mat; feature: hypersaline; material: grass silage | place: USA | collected 2014-02-19 | depth 0 m
CATTAACGTTTGGCAAACCAATCCGTGAAGCTCAACTCACCGCCGTTTTCTTCACGACAGCGCAGGTAGTCTTCCAATAGAATCTCTGTCCAACGCTCGCAATCGAACTGCTCCAGTATTTCCTCTGGGATGTGGAAACCCTTGAACACCAACTCCTCCTCAGCAGTCGTCCACTCTTCAGTTGGAATTGATATAAGGATGGGGCAGCCTAAATGCACCGCTTCTACGCCACCTTCGGCTGCGATTTTAGATTGCATTTCGATACTGAATGTCTTCAGAGCGTCTTTTAGTGTGGGCGAGTATGGTGAATCAAGTGCCGGTATATAGTCGGATAACACCCACTCTCCATATCCTACACCATTGTATTGCGCCCAAGGCAGGGTGATCTGACCGCCCACAGTGGATGCCGCCCCGCTACTGGGGACCATTTCCTCCGCCAGCTCACGCATGGCTGCACGGGCGTATGTTTGCGTCCAATTCAACGCGCCGGCTGTAGCATCGAAGTCGATATCACTCAAGTCAATATGTCCGCCCAAACCGACGGAGTGTTTACCCAATAGACGGTCTTCACCGATGCCCTTAGTACGCTGATACGTAAAGAGCTTGCCGTTACACTCAACCAAGATGTAGGGTAGAATCTGACGGTAGTTCGGATTTACTTCCAAGCCAGCACGTTGGGCGATGACAACATCGCCACCCTCTACTGTGAAGGGTACTAAATTGGTTTCATCCGCCTTGGGGATGATGTTGGCCGGTACGGCAAAAATATGTTCTTGATGTTTCATGGTAACTCCTATTGATTAAGTAATTGGTGCAGCGTACAGAGGGTCAATCGGTTATTTCGATCCCCTTTATTCATTTAAGGAGGCAATGTCCCAAGTGATTATTTCAATGATGTGCGATCTATCTCATCACGTTTGATTAAATAGCCATTTAGGCACGTGTCGTTTAGGACGACAAAGGCCTCATCCTCGCGGGACCATTGTAGGTCCAGTAAGGTTACATCCTTGATTTTGATTGGCGAATTGACCATGGGTTATATTCCATTTCCATTAATGTTAGCGAATCCGTTGGTCTAATCATAATCGGCACCTGCAATTGGCTGCCACTTCAACATTACTACGGATGTGTTGGGAGAATGTATGAAACTTAGTTGGCGCATCCATTCATTGGTGATGTCATCCTTCGTGAGGGTCTGATGAATGGCGGTTACAACAGCATAGCGTTTATGGTCGGTACTGGGGTCGTGAATGCGGGCGAGTGTCGTAGTGCGATCCGAGTAGGGTACATCGTAGAGCGCTGTGTTTAGTATATTGGTAGGGGGGATGGGCATCCACTTTTCAGCCCTGGCCTCACCCTCAGCAACGGGGAAGATGGCGATTGGAGGGGGAGTGGGGCATTCACCATCCCCAAGTAGCGGTAGAAGTAAATAGGTGCCATCGGCATTCGGCAGCCATACGTTGTACAGCATTACTGCATCTGACTCTAATCGCCACCGCTCGACACGAGGTTTGTCGTCTTGGATGTCAAACACTACCAGAGCACAATCATGCGATCGAGATTTCACCAACACCACGTTGCGCGGGCCATTGTCCGGGACGTGCACGCTATCGATAAAAGGCTCGCGGAAGATAACCCTCTCATGCGTCCTCCCGCGCAATGCGTGGATGGTGAATATGCTGGTATCTGGATTAAATTCCAAGCGTAAGCGTGTCTGGCGTTTTCCGAAAAGGCGTGGGGTAGGACCCCACTCCATAATCACGTCGGTTTGCTGCTTATTTACTTTACGATTGAAAAACATGTGCTGTCCTCTCCCAGTGTAGCGTCAATCTCGCACATCAACCAAATTATCGGCCAATGACGCAATTAGGCTTTCCAGCCATTCCGCTGCCCCCTCATTCCCCAGACACTCCTGAATTGCACTGAGTGAGGTGGGGCCTACGTTAACATCCTGCACGAAATATAGTTCAGGATGATTAAAGTTAAAGAGCTGACCTAACGTATGGAGGAGTGAGGGTTCAGTAATTAGCTTGGACACTAACTTAAGTTCCTCTATTAGCATCTCACTATTAATCTCCTCATGATAGATACCGCCGGGCATAGTAAAAACGCCGCTGGGTGCGGTATCTGAGTAATTAAAATAGCTATCCGTGCGTTTGTGCAATCCACTGGTGGGATAGTATCGCGTAAACTCAATTGCCCCCTCATCCGTAAGGGTCTGATGTGAAATAATGAATCGATCATCGGATGTCAAAATAGACCATTCGCCCAGTGTCAGCCCCCCATCAGCATTTATCGCTTGATCAACAGGCGTCAGCTTAGCCCTGTGCCTGGACTCGATATTCAGGCGCAGTTGGCCAAATGGTGTGTCGTAAATAAATACATGTGGTGTGGTCATGTCTGTCCCTCGGCCATCCTTTCGGTGAATGTGATCGAATAATTTCTCTTGAAACTCTTTCGGCATTGAAACTTCGCTCACATGACACCTCTTTTAATTAGTAAGTAAATTATCGCCACCGTCCTTACGACGCCGCCACTCGTCCAGCGACAGCCAGTTATCTGTTGGCACCTGCTGTTTAAAAACTCCTCCGTAATAGTGGGCCTGCGACCACTCTAACGACCCGCCGTAATAACCATTTGAGGCATTGCGGTATTCAATGTCGATATCCCCACTCGACGTATGTAATCTCAGTCCGTAGAACTCGATACGGTCCTGCGGCTCACCTTCTTCTGAGTCTCTAGCATCAGGCATATCAAGATCATGTCCACCTAAAAGAGTGCAAGGGAAACCTAGTGCGGGCCCTTCGATGTCCTCTATCCACGTTTCGGAGCAGCAATCTGCATCGCACACCCCTATAATGGGACCTATTGTGGTATTCAAACGTATAGAGATTGAATCGTCGGTTACGTCTATGCCTGTTACTTTAACACCGCCAGTGGGTATGGCAATGGTAGTAGAGGGTATAACTTCAGTCGACATTACTTGCTCCTTTTACGATAAACATGCCATTGGTCGTGTATGCCGAAAAACATAACATGGCCATCGTTGAACTTATCAGACAACTCATAACAGGGTTCAAAAGCCTCTGTTAAATAATCATGGAACCTATCGTCACCGGTGCATCCGCCATCGCCCTCACCGTTATAAATGAGGTATTGCCCGGGCACCATCTTAGCCGCGATCCGATACGCATGGTTCGTAGCATAGGGCGGCCAATTCATGACAATGACATCTGCCTTTTTAATAGGGGCCATAAATGCGTTTTTACGCACAACGGTCCCTCCATTAGGTTTTGTAAAATGACCGCTGCAATTATCATACGCCCTATACCGGCTCTTAGGGCAGGTCATCAATTGGCGCATGTGGTGGGCCATCCGACCGTTTCCTGCAAACACTTCAATGGTGTATTGGCCGTTCAGGAAAGCGGCGATGCTAGCGGCCGTTTCCGATGTTAATATAAACCAGGCAACCGACTTCACATAGGCGGCCCGGCTATCCCAATCCAACGTTTTATCCGTGAAAGCGGTCTTAGACTCTAATTCAACCATGCGACTATAATCCTTATTGCTCCTTCCTTGACACGTGTGACTACCCGTGTTTGATCAGGAAATTAATCATAAATTTAGGAGATATTAGTGGCGCCTTATAAGGCGCAGCTCACTGGAGGTCACTGACATGTCAGTGCACGGGGTATATTGGCATTCGGGTATGTAGAAATATCGCAGCTCCACGATTATTATCTCCCTCTAATGCTATTTAATTAAGTGGTGCAATTACAGGAAGCCCCACAGCCGTGGCAGCACACATCGTATTTTAACTGATCACGATAGGCCTGTAGTTCCTTGAAGGACTCGCGGATATCCGCCAGGGCCGTATGTGCACACACCTTATCAATGCGCTGTAACATCCCCGGAAATGCATACTTGAATCCCGATATATCCACCATCTGGTAGTGGAGGAAGTGGTCCAGTGTAGGCATTTGGTGGCGGATAAAGTTACGGTCAAATCCAATGCTGTTGCCGGTCAGCACCCCATTATCATCCGGGTTATCCCGATCAAAGGCCGTAACCCCTTGGTTTTTCAAGAACGCAATGAGTTGTGCCTCCGCAGCCTCTAATGTTACCGCAGAATCCTTACAGCGCTCCAACAGTCCACTCTTAGTATGTTGTCTCAGTGCCCAGGGGTGGAGATTGGCAATGCCTTCACTGGAGACATGCAGTGCCACTTCAAAGACCTTAACCTTTTCAATATCCTCAGACATGTCCAGGTCGGTTACGAAACACGCGATCTCCAGAATTGGATACGTAGAGGCCCCGTAGAGCCCTCCCTCTTGATACCCATTCAGTCCACCGGTTTCCAGATCCAACCACACCAATTTACGTTTATGCATTGTTGTTCTCCTAGTTAGAGTTACCCATCCCAGTATACCTCGGGACATAAATAAAAAAGGCATGCCGACCCTCCGCTAAGGAGGGTCGGGTCTCGACCTTATTCTTCTGTTTCTACGTCTTCGAAGTTAACAAACTTCACATAGGTGTCGTACAGATTGTTTTTGTGGTTAATCAGGTTACGGTAGGCAACCTGAACTTCCTCACTAAAGCCATATCCCTTAGCAGTGCGGAAGGCACGTGCGTGCTCAACTGTGATGGAGGTTTCGTGTACGTAGAGTTTATTATCTGCCCCTACGACCCATGACATCTCAATCCAGGCATCATGAGCGGGACCATAATAGCGGTTCTGCCAGGCACCGTTTCGATTAGACTTATCCACAACCGACTGCTCTACATGACAGAGAAAGATAGCCATGGCACGGCCATCGGATGTGACGTCATCCTTCCAGCCAGTTTCAAAACACAGAGGGTGATTGTTCAGAACCTGGGCATGGGTGCGGGACGGATCCCCGTAGTGGAAGGGGAACGTCTGGAGGAACTCGGAGAGGGAGCCTGAGAAGGCATTTGCCTGTGTGATGGTGCCGAGTGCAACCATCACGGCCAACATTGCATTGCGGATAAATGTTTTCATCTTATTCACCTTTAGATCGATTATGGTAATCCATGTTAGCCCGTTCAATGGTTTCAAACAGGCCCATTAAAACGGCTTCCCCACCCACACGCTCAAGATACTCCCGGGCAGCCAAATACCCGGCTTTATCTTTTGTGAAGGGGGTTTCTAACGGCAGTGCGTTCGCCGGTGTCTCACTCACAGGCTTTCACCAGCACTACCTTACCGGTAGCCAAGTTAACATCGACGCGATACTTAGTTGTATCGACTGTCATGGGTGGCTCTTGATAACTGCAAATCATCTCACAACTATCTTCGATGTGTAACTCAACCAGGTCTTTAATGGCACTGTTCAAATCGGCAACATCATCGACGGCCACCAATAGACCCGGCCAACAGGGAAATACAACCACATCGGCCATTGCACCCGGGTCCACCGGAGGATAATGGTAGCCAAACACGGTGGCGCGAGGGAAGGACTCTGCGTGCACCAACACACCGCGATCCAGTTGCGTGCGAATGCTCTTACGGTATGCCTTCAGGATCGACAACTCACCTCGTGCCGCCAGCAACTCCTTGCGGAGATAAGTGATATCAGCCAAGAGTTTATCGTAGGTGCCCTGTGAGAGCTTTACGATTTTCTCTTTAACGGTGGCGGTAACTGACTTCTTTTTATTGGGTTTGCTGATAGTAACTTTACCCATGGTGGTTTTCCTTCTATGTATTGTTGGGAATGGAGGTCAGGTTCTGAGGCCCAACCCCCTATCGTTGTTAGCCGAAAACGAATCGCATTCCGTTTTTTGAGATCACGCCGGTCAGCCAACCGAAGCTATCGGTCTCACCGGGCCCCACGCGATATCCATGTTGCTCCAACCCGTTGCAGGCAGCTGCATCGACGTCTCCCCGTGAGGTTATAAGCGTCTCATCGCACCATGCCTCCAACTCATACAACTCCTTTTGATGGGTTGCCCTCAGCAAATCATCCACATACGCCGCCTCGTCGACATTCTCTCGACGCTCCGCCGCCAGTGCAAAAATCTTATCCAGTAGTTCAACGTTCATATTAGTCTCCTTATAGAGTGGCTTAGATATCCATTGAAGTAATATATAGCTCAGAAATCGCTAAATAATAAAGGGTGGTGAGGGACCGCCGGTTCCCCGACGGCCTCGTTTAATTACCGAATACGGTAAAGCGACTTGTATGTGCAAATCAATGCATCATCATCCACTACACTGGCCACGGTGCTAACCCTCCAATCGTTCAAATCGATCTCGGGGAAAAACGCGTCACCGCCCTCAACATCCATATTCACTTCAGTGACGTAGAGTCGTTTAACGTACGGCAGAGCATCCCGGTAAACCTGACCGCCCCCTGCAATGACAATAGGGTCGCCGAGGGCCAACGCATTAACAAGCGCGGCGGTGAGACTGGGTGCCGTTATCACATCAGGATGGGGACTCCAATCAGCTCGGGTGGTAATAACGATTGTATTGCGATCCGGCAACGGTCGACCAATAGACTCATAGGTCTTACGCCCCATTATTAAAGTCTTGCCAATTGTGTTGGACCGAAACCACGCCAAATCCTGCGGGATGTGCCAAGGCAGTAGATTGTTACGACCAATCACTCCCTTTACATCACGCGCCACAATCATCTCAACAAAGGGCGGACCCTCCAGAGGGGAGGCCTCACCCACGGCGTCGGTGGGCCAGCGCATGCAGCTCACCTGTGCCCTCAGGGCATTAATCTCTGTTTGTGCGGCGCGCACAATCTCATTCACTGCATGAGCATCAACCCAAATTGGCTCATCAGGGTCCTCTGCTTGAGGTGGATCTACGTACCGTGGGAGGGCGGTAACCTCCCCCCAATAATTGCGTGATTTCACGTGACTTTCTTTTTTCATAGAACTAACCTGTGTTAATTGTGCGTGGGTTACACCGACACCTTCGCTTTAATAGCGGGATGGGGGTGATACCCGTCCAATAGAAAATCTTCGTACTTATAGTCGAAAATGGAATCTGGTTTACGGGCAAAGCACATTTTAGGTAAATGGCGTGGTTCCCGTTGTAGTTGCTCCATCACAATGGTGGGATCTTGGAGATGGTCCTGATACAGGTGCGTATCGCCTGTAACGTGGATGTAATCACCATAGGCCATATTGCACTGCTGTGCAACCATCATGGTCAACAATGCGTATGATGCGATATTAAACGGCATTCCCAAGAAGCTGTCACAACTGCGCTGATACATCAGGCAACTCAATTTATGTCGAGGTACCTTATGCTCATCAAGGAACGCGTGTGACAGGGCTACCTGTCCGCGCAGGGCATCCGTATAGTCATCCAGAAGCTCAGGTTTATTAACGTCAACCCACATTAGACGCTCGGAAAGGGAAAGTTCTTCCGTGTAGAATTGAAAGAAAGTATGACACGCCGGTAGGGCAGCTTTACCATTACGGACGTTGTCATGCGGGGATATTGATTCATCCGGCAGGTCGGCCGGATTCCAGGCACTCACGATGATGCGTCTAGAGTTGGGGTTCGTCTTCAACGTGTCGATGGCGTTTTGGATCTGGTTGATGGTACGTCTAACCACCGCTATCGGATGTCCAGTGACCTCATCCAACACTAGGCCGTGGTACGTGTATCCCTGCTCAATGTACCTGGCAATCCCCTCAGGGCGAATCATTTTAGTATCATCCCAGCTCACCCACTGCTTGGAGTAGATTGGTCCTAGGCGACCATCCTCCAGTGCCCACTCATCCCAAATACGTACCCCATTCTCTTTCAGGGTATTGCTATTAGTGTCACCGGAGAGGAACCACAACAACTCATAGATAATGGATTTGAGGTGGACCTTCTTGGTGGTGAGCAGTGGAAAGCCCTCATTCAGGTCAAACCGCATCATCCGTCCAAAGACTGCACGCGTCCCCGTGCCTGTGCGATCGCCTTTATCTTGACCGTCTTTAATGATATTGTTGAGCGCATCCAAATACTGCTGCATAATGTGTTCCCCTTTATTGAATGTGAAGACTTTCTTTGCGTTTAATCGGTGTGTCAAACATGATGGAGCCCTGATATTGCTTGGTCAGAGTGTTCGCCCGGCGTGAGTAACTCACGCCACCAAACCATCATGGCCAGATTACCCACATCCACCATGTCACCCTTTTCAACATGTTCGCGGAGCATGGCCTTTAAATCATCAAGGGAAACCTGCTCCGGGTCATCCCAGCCGCCGTAACCCTCAATTTGTTTCTTAAGCATTTTAGACTGCATGGCCCTTGAAAAACTTTCAAGGGTCATTTTATCAGCCTGTCTCAACATCTCCATTACACGGTCTCTCTTTAGTTAATTCATCACGGCGGGGGACGCATTGGTGCTCGGCACGTGTGGCTAAGAACCGGCATTTAATCACCCGAGGTACGCCGCCCACCAGGTATACCCTGGATTTATCGATGCGATCGTAGATCAATACTGAACTTGATCGATTTTTAGGTAAGTGGGAGGCAGCGGCAATCTTGCGTTTTGATATAGCCAAATCAAGTCGGTCAGTCTCTAACTCGATATTCAGTGCGATGCCGCATTTACCGCCGGATATCCAGTTAACCACAACATATCGCGGTCCCTCAGTTAATATGAACTCGCCCCACTGCCTGCGGCGCTCACGCTCACGACGTTTCTCATTCCGGTAATTTGCCTGAACGCGTTCAAAATGTACGCTTCCCATGTCACCTCCCTAAATCGCCCTTTCATGAAAGGGCTAGTCGTTGACCGACCGTGATTCGTATTGCACCCAATACCTGCGATCAGGGCCCATGGGCAGGCGACATATATCGGTTGATAGGTACCGATATTTCCCCTCGGGCTCGTATCGCGATCCGTTAAAGTCAGGGTGAAACTCCATATTGTGCTTACATGTCGAGCAAAGATTATCCTTACCACCGTGTGAGCCCGTGCATATTTTTATAGGTTCAGACATTTGTTAACTCCTCATCATTTACAGGCGTCGTGTTTCAATGGGCGGCGGCGTTAATACAGTCCTTCACTGTAGAGCTCATTACCCGACCCACCGTTACGCTTAAAGTCTACCGCTTGACCCGCCGCCAGTGCCACCAACAACGCCTCATGGCGATCCATGTACGTTTCCCATTGGTCGATGAAGCCTTGTTCCCACTTACGATCATCCACGTAGCCCAATTTATGGTAGGCATCTGCTTGAACGTGCATGGTGGGACAGAAGTGACGTGGTCCAACCAACATATAGTCACCGTTTCTACAAGCAGCACAGACGACCTTACGCATAGGGACTTCAGAATCGGTCGACTGCAGTGGCGCTGCATACAGAGTCACCTTAGATGACGTTCGATCACGCACTCCCATCAAAAGCACAGGGTAGGGCAGGTCTTCCAAGGCTACCTCTTTACCGCCAACCAATACAGGAGTACGCTCTACCGGATGACCCATATCCACGGTGTGGTCATCCAGATCGCAGTGGATGCGATCTAGTACGCCGATTGCCGTTTTAAGGTCCGCTACGCTATAAATGCCCGGAGCGACCTCCGTGTATATTGGGTCGACAGCACCTATATCTTTCTGCATTCTCCGGAAAGGCACTACCCAGAGACCGTTGACCTTGCTATAGTAGTCCCAATACCCATTGCCAAAGTACAGGCCCCAGGCGTTGTAGGTACCGTAATCGGTAGAGGACCAGACGTACGTACCAGTCAACATGGCATTGCAGTGGATCTTCTTGAAAGCATGGCCTAGGACTTCAGAAGCATCGTACAGTACCTGAAGTACATCTCGACTGGGCAATTCATACCCAATCTCTTGACAGTAGCGAGCCCCTACCTCCCATGCACACACCTTCCATAGAGACTGGGGTGCCACTGCCCAATACTCCGTATCTGTGACATGGAAAACAGTGTCTCCGTTATCCAGTATCGTACCAATCTCAATTACGTCACCATTAGTCATGGTTAAGTCCTTCGTTTAAGTGATATAAGCTTACGTTTCAGGGTACCAAGGATACCCAGTTCATCGGTGACCCGATATAACCACATGCATGAGAGGACGCCTGTAGCTGATCCTAGCCCCATAGGTATGATTGACCACCAGCCAACCTCCACTACCATAGTAATCATCGTTACCTCAGCGACTACCATGATAAAGGAGAAGTAGAAGGCGGCTTTATATTTGCCGCCCACCACATTCTGGCTTTGAAACCCCCGTATAAAGACATAGGTGAAGGTGGATAAAAATTGAATGAGATAAGTCATCACGCCAATCCTACTGTATAGGTGGTACTGCTCTAAATTCTTGCCTTGCCCTTTAATTGTTGTAAAGAACCCTCATGCATCCAGCTATCCTGTCGGGGAACACATAGGCGCGTGGCTTGTCCATCGATGCCAGCGCTCTTCCAAACCACATATGTTTCCGGCGGAATGTATTTACTGGCCTCTGGATTATTTGCCTCCCAGTAGAAGACCTCCCAATACCCACTGAGTGAATAGCCCATACACCGGTACAGATGACGGTACAGCTCAGAGTTCTTACCGTACCCCAGGGTATGTAACAGGGGAATAAGGTCATTTAAAGAGATGGACTCCAGAGCAGTCACTACCTCCGGGTTGGACATCCAACGTAATGTCCCGTTGGCGTCCCGTACAATTGGATGGTCGTGATGTGACTCTCTTGCCATCATCTCACGGTAATCCTCAGGTACCTCGTCACGAGCCACAGTACTGATTTGTACCCGGTCAACAGTGTGAGCTACTGTATCGGTCAACACCCTTGAGTCAGTACAATGACCACCCTCTAATACTGAATCAATAGGTACCTTACGGAACGGCACTACCCAGCTGCTGACATACTTGCTGCCGTTGCACCAATAGCCGTTGCCAAAACTCAGGTTCCAGGCGTAGTGGGAATTGAAATCGGTAGACGACCAGACGTTCGACGTGGAGGATACTGGAAGATCGTCCTTGTGGGTGTAAATTAACTCCAACGTCTCCCGATCCGGCATTTCATATCCATTTAACAGACAATGGCCCACCCCCTCCTCCCAATCACACTCTTTCCACAGTGACTGGGGGGCCACGACCCAATACTCCGTATCCGTGATATGGAAAACAGTGTCTCCATTTTCCAATACTCTGCCAACGGTAATATAATTCTCAATATCCATTACCTACATCCCCCTGCTGTGTTTGAGTGCGTACAAAATAGTAACTCACATTCCGTATCTTAGCCACCACCAGGGACGGGTAGATATCCGTGATGGTAAGACTGTTGTATGCATTGGGGATAGGTTCTTCGCCCATGCAGATATATGCCCACTTCGGTCTATTCTCAGAGGGGTCGACCACGGCATATAAAGCGGTCTTCAGTGCGGCGTCACTGACGTCATCGAGTGATCGAATGGCGAGGCGTTCAATGCGCGTTTTTAGGCCTCGCAGGGCGTGGTTGTGATGCCACTCCAAATCAGGGCCTTCCACCATAACACTATCGCTGACGCCCACCGCGGCAATCAAGGCATCCATTAATTGTATTTGGAGGTCAGCCGTAGCACCCGTAATAAGGAGGTGCGTGGGAGGTTGTTGTCCAGGTTTCAATTGAAGGGTATAGGTACCGTCCAACTGAATTACATCGCTATCCGTTGTTCTATACGTTTTTGTCGTAGCGGTCATTTTTATTCACCTTTAAGTGTTGTCTGGCGTACCCTAGAAAATAGTACGCATAGTTATGATTAACCCCACCGCATTAGCGCGGTGGGGGTATATTAAGGAGTTCGCCGTAGGCCTTCATATCGGATATACGTATGGCCATTACCTGCAGTCGCCCATATTCCTCCGCCATCATTTCCCACAGCTGCATGGGTGGGTAGTTCTTAACCGCATCGCGGTAAGGCACAGGAAGTAGCGCCGGAGAAGGGAGTATGTTGAAGGTAGGGTACCCCGCCGTTAAGATGCTTAGATAGTCAAACACGGCATCTCGATAGGCCGTAATATCAGAGATGTCTCCTGGCCAACTTACCCCATCGAAAACACTCACATGCGGATACATGGTTGACCGCAGGCGAATCTCTATCGCTGTTATTTCCTCATGCTTATTCATTTAGGGACCCACCCATCTAAATGTTATCCCCTTGTATTTAAAGGTGGGTGGGTGCCAGTTAGACATAACGTCGGCCTCACCTAAAAAATAAATTCCTCGCGCGCTTGCATATAAAGCCCTCACATGTAAAGTAGCTTAACGTGGGCTTTACCCGGTAAAGCCTTACCGGGCTACCCACACCAACCTATCCCTGCCGCTGGAGCCAGGCCCCCAGCTTCACGACGTCATCCCATCGCCTTGGAGTCCTTGAAGTGGCCACCTGTAACCCTACACATCTCAGACCACTCCACGCACATCTGCAGCCACTCGTCTGTGTCCCGCGGCAGATAGAACTCCTCCAGATTAGGGTTATCACTGAGTACCACCCCATCCTTCACTACCATACGGTAGCGGGCCCAGCGGCTTACCGATACTGTAAAGCCAGGGTTTTCTTTGGACAACTCAATCAGAGCTTCCCTGCTGATGTCATCGCAGAACCAATCCTTATTACCCTGCCGATCTACGGGGTTGGTTACCTCTACGTGGAAGCGGGTATTTAATTCAGAATACTCATTCATCTTTACACTCCTTAGATTGTTGGGTATCTATACGGTAATATAT
>CEGF01000065.1_pt1 | contig 12671 bp, 10 predicted proteins | sample 306341 | NCBI WGS metagenome assembly CEGF01 (sample SAMEA2755655, study PRJEB7226) | microbial mat metagenome | biome: microbial mat; feature: hypersaline; material: grass silage | place: USA | collected 2014-02-19 | depth 0 m
CTCAAATGACGTTGACACGCTCCGCGTCGCGCTCATCATCCAAATAACATTTCGGCGGATGCTGCTCACCTGCTTTACTCAACCAGATCTTTTCAGGCGTTTTACCGTAAGCTTCAGCATTGACCGCATCCCCATAAGCAACCGGGTACTTCAGAACCCCAAGTAATAAACGGCGGGTTGGATTCATGCCATGTTGTGCCGTGTATTTATCTAATTTAGAGAGAATACGCAGTGTCTGACCGTTACCCTCAAAACCACCATGGCCACGCATGCAGAGATTGAGTGCAACTTCACCACCATGGCCAAACGGTGGGTGGCCAATATCGTGGGCGAAGCAAATCGAGTTCATCAGTGCAGAAGGTGGTAAGGCATCGACAATTTCAGTGCAATCTTTATGTTTGGCAGCAAGCCAGCGCACGATGCCAACACCGATTTGAGCAACCTCTAATGAGTGTGTTAGTCGGGTTCGATAAAAGTCACTTTCACCAAGCCCTAAAACCTGAGTCTTCGATTGCAAGCGGCGAAATGCGGCGGAGTGAACAAGCCGTGCATAGTCCCGCTCCCATGGGCTACGCACTTCATTAGTTTTAACATCCTCTTTAAAGCGTCGTTCTTCCCAAATAGACATATTCATAATGGCCTCCTTGCTTAATTAATTTGAACCCGGCGTTTACCCGTCAACAACTGCTGCATCAGGGCTTTTTTCTCTTGCTTTAACGCATCAATCTTTTGTTGCAGAGCAGTGATTTCCTGATCGGCAGTTGAAAGTACGGTTGCAATTTTTTTTTGTTCTTCAAGAGGTGGGATACTTACACGTAAAACCTCCAGATCTTTTGGATAAACATGAGGCTGAGCACCACCATTTTGCAGTGAGTAGATCTTCGTCTGCATATGCGACATCAGCTGATAAATAAAGCAGATATCCGATTTGGATTTAGCGATGACAACAGAGCAATCGGACGCCCATAACTTATATGGATGGTAAGCCACATATCCCGCATAAGCACCGCTTGCACTAACGGTTATCACATTCTCGTGTGTGAAATCTCTATGGTTGTAAGGGCTGCTCTTGCCACCAGCGACAACCGGATAATCGCCATCTATAAGATCTTTGCTGCTTAATGCCTTACCTTTAGTAATTTTGCCCAAATCACTTAGATGGCCTTGCTTCCACTCCCCACTAAACCTTACTCCATTCTTATCAAGCAGGCGTTTCTTGCCGGTGAGCAGTTGTTGCATCAGGGCTTTTTTCTGCTGCTGGCTGTTGGCGAGCAGTTGTTCGGTAGTGGTGATGGCGCTGTCCCAGGCAGAGAGGACTTGGGCAATTTTATTTTGTTCATGGAGTGGAGGGACCAAAATTGGAAATTTTCTAAGTGTATGTATAGAAAATTCCCTCCTTGTGGTTCCGACTGTTAAATTATCGATTTCACGCTGAGTTCTCTCTGCTTTTAGCTGCAATGCAATGTATGTGGAGTTATATTCATCAGAAGGCCTGATCCTTGCTATTTCTCTAGCGATGTTGCCCACGAATCCATTTGGTACAATTCCGACGGCCCCAATCGTCCCTTTAACTGAGATAAGCACATCACCACCCCGCACACGACTGTTCGTGTACTTGCCTTCGATATCTTTCGAAGCCCGATGAAGCCTTGATGTGGCGATAGAGTTGATATACTTAATAGGGATGATAGGAACGCCGCCTTCTGTATCTTCGCCAATCTGTACCACTCCGTAACGAATTGGTGAGGCTAGTTCAGAGATATCTTCTAGCGCAGTTAATTTCCACCCATTAGGCACCATATCCCAGCTCCTCCAGATACTTGGCCATCTCGGTTTCCAGCTCGATCAGTTGCGCTTTCAGCTGCTCACGCTCCGCCCGCACTGCCATCAGGTCGATCTCTTCCTCTTCCTCAAAAGTATCGACATAACGCGGAATGTTCAGGTTGTAGTCGTTCTCCTTAATCTCATCGAGACAGGCAACGTAGGCGTATTTATCAACGCTGGCGTTATTATGATAGGTCTCAACAATCTTGCTGATATTTTCATCAGTCAGCAGGTTCTGATTCTTGCCTGCCTTGAATTCACGGCTGGCATCGATAAACAGGGTACTGGTGTCTGACTTGTCCTTATTGAAGATCAGGATCGCAGCGGGGATACCCGTACCATAGAAAAGCTTCTCCGGCAGACCAATGACAGCATCCAGCAGGTTTTCATCGATCAGCTGCTTACGGATCTTGCCTTCGCTAGAGCCACGGAAGAGTACGCCATGGGGTACAACAACACCCATGCGCCCCTGTGGTTTCAGGGTTTCGATCATATGCAGAATAAACGCATAATCGCCTTTGGTTTTGGGTGGCACACCACGGCGGAAGCGACTGAACTTGTCGTGTTCGGCTTCGTCATGGCCCCACTTATCCAGCGAAAAAGGCGGGTTAGCCGTCACGATATCGAACAGCATGAGGTCGCCGTTTTTATCCAGCAGTTTGGGGTTGCGGATGGTGTCGCCCCATTCGACCTTATGGTTGTCCTCGCCGTGCAGAAACATATTCATTTTCGCCAGCGACCAGGTAGAGCCAATCGCTTCCTGACCATACAGGGCGTACTGCTTGCTGCCATGATTCGCGACCACTTTGCGGCCACACTTCATCAGCAACGAGCCGGAACCACAGGCAGGGTCACAGATGCTGTCACCCGGTTGTGGATCTAGCAGTTCAGCAATCAGGTCGCTGACTTCAGGCGGGGTATAAAACTCACCGGCTTTCTGACCACCACTGGCAGCGAAGTTTTTGATCAGGTATTCGTAGGCGTTGCCGATCACATCCAGCGTGCCGACGCGGCTGGGCTTGAGGTTCAGTTCGGATTTGGCGAAGTCTTCCAGCAGGTGACGCAGAATGGTGTTCTTTTGCTTTTCTTCGCCCAGTTTGTCAGTGTTAAAGCTGATGTCCTGGAACACGCTTTTACCGGCGTCTTTGAGCTTGGTGCCGTTGGCTTCTTCAATGGCGTGCAGAGCCTGGTCGATACGCTCACCATTGCCGGGCTCATGACGACGCTCATACAGGGCATAGAAGCTCGCCTCTTTGGGCAGTACAAAGCGTTCGTTCTTCATCATCTCTTCGATGAGTTCAGGCTCATCACCGTACTCGGCCTTGTAGCCATCGTAGTGGTCCTGCCATACATCCGAGATGTACTTGAGGAACAGCATGGTGAGGATGAAGTCCTTGTAGGTATCGGCGCTGATGGTGCCACGAAAGGTGTCACAGGCGTTCCACAGTGCTTTATTGATGCTGTCCTGATTGATCTTGTCGCTCATGCGTTCTTCTCCTTAAGCAGTTGCTGAAACATGCCTTGCAGCATGGTTTCACGATTTTTTAACAAGGCTTGTGTCAGCTGTTGTTCCTGTTCCCACAGCTGGTTCAGGTGCAGGATTTTTTGTTGGGTTTCCAGGCTGGGGACTTCCAGCTTGAGATCTTTGGCCGCTGCCGTGCTGAGCATGGCAATACTGGTACCCTGGCTCGCAATTTCTTCCAGGTAATGCTGCATAAATGGCCGGTTCAACGACCAGCAAAGAAAGCCCGGTAGGATGACTGTACTCTTGGGTCGTATAATGATGAACTGGCTACTGGCGATAGTTGGCCGATCGGTCGCTTCATCTTTGGTGTAGGCCGCACGGAAATATCCACCTCGTGAAGGTAAAAGTACTGTCCCCGGCCCCACTAGGGCCTTGGCACGCCCCTCCCAAATGACCTGAGGCAGAAGAGAATGGTTTACCAGACTAGTGCCCGACTCATCCTGCTGCTTGCGTAGGTCTTTGATCTGTAGAATATACGCATTACCTTCAGCGACTTCTTCAATCTTGCCACGAAAGGTGAAGCCACTACGGATTTCAGCGATTTCTGCTAAGCGTTTGATATTATTTTTGGTTTTCATAAGAAGTCCTTCAGTTGCATGAGGCCTTCCTTGGCCTCTATATTCAGGCAGCCCGAGCCAATTGTTCCTTTAGCCAATTGGTTACTTCATTAGCGTAATCGAAATTCAACATTCGCCAGGCCGCTTCGCCTTGCAACCGAGTAATCAGCAACCCGTCGTCACGATCCATCACAGTGGCCAGGTGATCCCTGATCTGAACAGCTGACTGCTCAGTAGCGATAACCCAGCAGGACTCCAGCGGATGTGCCCAGTTCTCGTAAGACTTGATGGCCTCCTTGAGGCTGATGTAGTCACGCTGTTTACGCAGGTCGTAGCAGATTTGATATACTTCCATGGTTTGTTAACTCCTATAAGCCTTGCACGTTTTAAGTAGTTGATAGACCCAGTGACAGGTTGCCGCCTGTCACTGAGCCCTTCCTAAATCACTCAAGACTCTTTTTTTACAGTTAAACATCTATGCTTAAGTGATGTGGCAATCATCTACCGGTTTTTTGCTTACGTCAATATATTTTTGCAGTACGTAGTCTATGCTACCAGATTGAATACCCGATCAGCCCATCTCTGGATAGAGTGAGGCTCCAAGAAAGCCTTGTTGAGTGAAGTAGTTTTCGGGTGCGGAATGCGTTTGTAGTGGCCCGGAAACACCCTATCCAGATACTTCTTGGGCCATGCCAGTGAGCTTTGTACCAGTAGCTTTTCCAGCAGAGGCAATTCTGTTGCCCAGTCAAAATCCGTGCTTGGCTGCTTCAGCAAGAGGGTCGAGAGCGTGGTTTTGTTATCGGATGTATCGACCTCCAACAGCACAAACTTCTGACCTCTAATCCTCAACAGTCGATATGACAAACACCTCGGGTTGCCATCTGTAAGCAGGAACTTGGTGAACCCAGCCATTGCTGGCAACTTTCTGATCCCTGAATCCAATAACACACATCCTTTGACCTCAAGGATCTCTACCATTTCAGCGAAAGCTTCAAATCTATGGGTGTAGTGGTGAAGATCATCGCTATGATCCTCAATCGCATCATATACTGCAGCTGGCAGCTGTCCTTTGACTGTCCGCTCATCAGTACTGACTACCGGCTGATCCAGTCCTGAAGATTCTGCCGGTTCCGATATCCGTGTGGAGCCAGCAGACCGGCGAGAACCTGTACCCGTTCGAGTCGTATGTACAGGATTAGAAAAGGTAAGTTGTACCTTGGGTGATTGGAAGACTAGTTCTTTACCTTCAACAGAAGGTGGTTCTACATCATCAATCAACGGCTGCTCTGTGGGAAATGGAGTACTTTCGACTCCCACACTTTTACCTTGCACCGGTGTCCTAAAGCCAGGATCAAAAAACTCTATGTACTCAGGCCCGTTACACACCAGATTGTTGAGAGCATGAATCTCGTAAACAAAAAAAGCACTTCGCTCACGGTCGAGGTGCCCACGCACTGTGAGACGCACCTTTTCCAATGCCGGCGGGGCAAAGCGGAACCTCCAGCTCCTGTAATGCCCGATATCTTCCCCTTCCTTTAACTGATAGCTCGCAATGCTCTCAAAAGAGCTGCGGACATCTTTGTCCAACAGGATCCAGGCAAGCAACCTGCGCAATTCGTGACTCTCGCACACATACTTGGGCAGGGAACTGGTCGGGAGAATGTTTATCTTGGCATAGCCTTCCGGTTCATCTTCCTGAACATCAAACTCCTCATTCAGCCCACCTGGAACCATGGCCAAACAGCTCAGGAATGCATAATGAAAGAAAAGGACCCGAGCAAGCTCTAGCTGAGGCAAGTAGTAGGTAATGCCACTATCTTCAAAGCAGAAAGACCATTGATCTTTATCCTCTCGGTTAGCAACCGACGGGATCGGGCAGTCACTTATTCGTCGATGCTCCCACTGGGCTGCATCCTGTATTGTGACACTGATTTCGTACCCTGCAGGCTTCAGCTCTTCAGTTGCGTTCAGTACACGCCGCCTAGCCAAAACCGTTAGTTGTGAAAGCGCGAATGATCCCTTCTGCTGCTCAGGCTCAAGCTTGATATTAACTTTCCAGTCAGAGCTATCAAGGCGGCGCTGGATCGAGCCAATTGCTTTAATGAGACTGTTGTCTTTGATTCCTTTGAACTTCATCCTGACCTGCTTCCAGTCGTTTCAGATATTCCCTTGCTGGTCTGGTAAGCCTGTCCTCACTGAGTCCGGAGCTACGCAGAACACGCCAACGAGGTGGATAATCATGGATATTCTTTAACTCTGTATAGGCATTGATCAGCCGCCGGATTTGGTACTGCTCAATGCTTTCAGACACCTGTGCCAGAAAACGAGCTGTTTCAGGTAGCAGGTGCAGCTTCTTCTCCAGTGTTGAGCTGCTTCCAAGACGTTTCAGCAGAAAGGTTTTGGAGCGCCGGGGCCCGGAGGAGCGGGATTGTAAAAAACGAACAACACTCTTTAACTTCTCCAGATAAACCTGATCACGCTGGTGCCAATCAACCCGAAATTTTCTTTCCCGGTTGTTCGACGACTGCTGACCAGCATTAACCCGTATCAGCCAGGACCGATCATATCGGTACAGTCGGGCATACAAGGCCGAATCTAATTGCCTCGCTTCTTTAGGGCAGTGAAACGACAATAGGTTCATCCATTGCTGTTGGTCCCGGGTCAGTTCAGACTTTTTTTCAACGACTTCTGCGCTCAATTGAAAGGACCGTTGCTCAATCGATATTTGCCGTACCGACACGAGTATCTGGTTGATACTCCACCCCTTGGGTAACAGTGCATCATGAACAACCAGATGCTGAAGATAGCTGAATGACTTACGGTGCTTACGAAAGATTGAGCGAAGCCAGAAGGTCTCAGCCTCACCTCCAGCATGGAGCATCAGGCCATAGCTCTGAAGGAATTCTGGGGACCAGTTTGCCAACACCTTGGCATATATAGCTGAGTGGTCAATCTGATGCTGGCCACGAATAAAGCCAGATTGCTCAGCAAGAGAGTAGTAGTGTCGTGACCACTTCTCAAAACTCGGTGACACATCCGCTTCTTGGCGTAGCAAATGCTGAACTTGCCGCAGTATCAGCAGCGATTGCTTGCAAGCAGGCTTCTGAGGAAATAACGGGCAGGCTTCCGGTGATGCTGCATGGTAACGATGCCGCTCTGTAAGAGGGCGTGATATGTTGGTGCTGATCAGAGTACCATGCTTCTCACAGCATTCGACGCCAGCAACCTGCCATTCTCGAAGCCAAAAGTACTCACCAAAAGAGCGTTTTTGCTCTTTCAGACATTCAGGGCAATATCGGATTCTATTAGGCGTTTTGACAATCGATGCAGCTACCCCCATCGCCAGGTGTATTGCACCTTGAGATTCGCCTGCCATCCACTGGAGACATCGTTGTCGTCGCTCTTCCGGGATGAACGATGCGTAAAGAGGCAGTAGTGTATGCTCGTAGGCGATGGTTTCTAAATCATACGATGATGGCAACCACCTGAGCAGTTGTAGCAAGTGGTTGGGTAAATCCAGCGTCGCTGTGATCTTACGATTACCGTACACCTCATCCAGCAGTTGTTTAGGGCTGGCAATCCCATGTCGTATCCCGGCCCTGGCAACCGTGCTGTACAGCAATTCTTCGGGGTATGGGAGCGGGAAGTTCAGCATATTGTTGGCCTACCCGCTACTCACAGAGACGCAGCCAATTTTGCGTATCGAAAACCATACCCGCCTGCTGCATTTCAACGAGCATATTGTCTTCATTTGCCGCCTGAGAGTGCATAAACCGGAGGTCATCGGAGTCGAGCGTGTTCCAGGCACTGGATTTGATGTTAGATGTTTTCCTTTTGCTGACAGCGGGTTGAGGCTTATCTGCAGATTGATACCAGTTACAGATTATGGGCATAAGATCCCTAACCATCAGATCAGGGTGTTGCTCAAAGGCTCTTTCGATCAATGGTTCAAGCAAATCAGATTCAAACTCCATATCTACTAGCATGTTATGTAACCGTATTGCCTGCTCATTACCTCGATAACGGCTCGCTTTTCGAATTTGATCCTTACTGGACTCAAGAAGGTTACTGAGCTCCAGGATCTTCTGGTCGATATCAGGTATCGTCAGATCGGAATAGCGTGCAATTTTGCTCGGATCACCAGATCGTAGTGCTTCGACCATTGGGTGGATGGGCTTCAATTCATCCCGGTACACAGCCTTCATAATATTGGGGGTAATGCGCTCTGTACCGGTCACCACTGCACGGATCTGGGACAGCACGAACAGTTTGATCACCACATCCATAATGCCTTGTGACAGGTCAAACCACAGCTCTCGTAGTTCCGGTGAAATTTCCTCACTGGCTTTAGTGAGCCACTGATATTTCCAGAGCTTATCGGTGAACGCTCCCCACTCCGTACGCAAGACGTTTTCCGTTGAATCCGGCTTGCTAAGGGGTTCCCAGAGAATGGAGCCAAACCCGGCACCTCTTCGTGCAGAACGTAGATCCATTTCAAAAATGGGCCGTGCCTTGGGGGTACCAACCATGACGACTGGGATTGAAATTTCGTTAACCAGTGTCACAAAAAAATTCAGCATCTTTTCTGCCCCGCCTGACGCCCTCAGGCTTAGGTGCTGAATTTCATCTATCACCAGTAACCCGATTGCATGGGTATTGGCCAAGTGAGACATCATGGCTATCAAGGTCTCGACACTGTGTCGCTTCTCGACGTAGCGCTTGACGTAGTTAGTGGCGAGAATTGCATCAATTTCACGGAAAAAATTGTGGCAAAGGCTTTTGAGTGACCCATCATGTGGGCAATCAATTTTCAGGAACACAATCTGGGTAAAGTTGTATTCTGGGTGATGGATCAATTGCGGGTAGGTTGCCAGAATCCGGTTCAGAGAGCTGGTTTTCCCTGAACCAGAACAGCCAATGAACGCGAGACTTTTTGCTGTCGATTCCACGTGATCAAAGCGAAATGCTGAAAGATCACCCTGCATAATCCGCTCGTAACCATTCTGGATATGAGTAGCAAGATCACCTGTCGCCAGATTTCTGCCAACGTATCCCTGTCGCAGCATGACAGAGATTTTTGACTCTAATGCGATATGACGCGCTAATGGCTGAAAAAAGCTATCCAGCAGTTGGGAGATGACATGTATCCTGGTCTGCCCGTCCAAAAAAATGTCCGCTGGGCGATGTTCAATTCTGCCACCTAAAGCTGCTCTGAGCTGCTTACGTTCGAGAATTGGGGGCAAAGCCTCTATCAGAGGGTTACCTTGGTAGTGAGGAACACTTGCTTCCCGGTAAACAGCTTGTACCATGCCTGTTGGTAAGGTCATTCATCATCTCCAAACAGGTCATCAAGAAAGTCAGGAAAAGAACCATCATCAGGCTTGCCATGCAGATAGGTTACGTCAGCCTGCTTATTTGTCTTTTCAGGCTGAGCAGCTTTGGTTTGCGCCTGTCGTTCCGCATCTCTTTCCTGCTGTCGGTTATCACGAATTCCCCTGACAGTTTCAGCTTTGGACTTACCAAATATCGATGGGCGTGATTTCTCTGCCTGCTTAATTGTCTGGCTCACAAGTTTTTCGAGATCACGCCTGCTGGTCGATTCAGCAACTTTAGCTGCTTGTTTTGCTTTGTTTTGTTGCAGCTGATCGGCCCATAGCTCCCACATCGATTTCCCACGATACTGGCGAGATCGATCCGTTAAAGCACAAATCCAGTATTCTGCACTGCCCTTTTGGGGGAAGAGGAAAATTTGATCTGCAATAGCCGGATCATATGCTGCGTACAGACTAGTTATCCTCCGATCACCATTTCGATGCAGCCATCCCGAAGCCAGCAGTTCTTTGGATGTATAGTAAGCACCAAAGCAGCTTACTCCCAAATCGGATAAAGTTGCTTTTTGTCGAGGCAATAGGGCGATTCTCAGCGCTTCAGCAGGAGCATTCCTCAAGCGCCCAGTACGATTCTGTATACCCCAGTTCCAAAGGTTCAGAGGTGTCAGCGCCATATCGTTCGGCATATCCGGATCACGATCGTACTTAGTCAAAACAGCATGCTGATTCCTGTGTAGAATTGAGGCAACAATGATTCGTGTAAAGTCTTCCAAAGTGAGCGTAGCATCCAGTCGATAGTCGTTACCACCTCGCTTCCTGGCTCTGGTTTCCGTTACCACACCGGGCGCGAAAGGCTTGAACTCCGCCTGTAGGGTTCGGAAGTAACGCTCAACAATTCCTTTTGCATCACCTCGATAAGGGGGGGTGTTTTCGATTCGAACAGCAAAAGCTTTTTCCAATGACTCGATCTGATAGCCCAACAGCTCACCTCGGTCTGCCAAGATAGCGTCAGGTATACCAACTGTTGGCCATTGCTCTGGCGTTATTTCGAAGCCATAGCGACCACATAGCTCAGTTTTATCCAACATTGATGTAGCCAAAGCATGCATGGCTGTCACATATGAAGGGTTCTCCAATCCGACATAGAAGCCCGCAACCATGCGGCTGAAAACATCAATCACTACATATAAGGTAGGCCGACCAATTATTTTTTGTCTATCTGCAGATAACAGGTAGATATCAGCGATTGTTGCATCAATCTCATATCGAGAGCCCGGCCCCATGACTCCAGCAGTCGCTGTGCCAATCAACGGCCGTACATCTTTCTGATATGTGATTTTGTTGACTCGTAACCGAATCCGATCCGGACGAGTAAATTCCCGCTCATAGAAATGCCGGAGCTGATGTAGCGATGGGTAGTCTTCCTTGGCAACGCCAGGATTTGCAACTTCAAACATGTCAGCAAATCGCCGATGTGCATAAGGCAGAGAGTAGCCTTTATCATTAGCATAGTAGCGATCAAGTACTATCCGGAACATACGCTCGATGGCTGGATCGATTGAGCTGCCTATTCCGGGTGATGTTTTACGCGGGCGACCCAATTTTTTGGTGGATGTACGCTTTTGTCCCCTTGCACCCGATCTGCTGTAGTCGGGTAATAGAGCATTTGGTGTACAGCCCCGCTGCCAATATTGACGCAGGAATTTATACAACGTCTTTTTCGGAGTACCCGTTCTATCGCTGTGAGCCTGGACCAATGGCCCTCTTAGATTTCGGTAATACAGATCTTCTCGACCAAGCAAGGAGTCAATAACTGCAAGCCGGTTATCACGGACCTCTTGAGATACTGTGCCCTCTTCAATGTATGCAGAAGAAAGGTGGGCAAACGGATCTTCTATCCGCTTGAGCTCTTCATCATGGATCCATCGGTCAAGGCTGTCACTTGTCACCTGCTCTGGAAAGGCACGGTCTGAATCGATGTTAATCCAGAAAACAATCCTCCCAGAGACTTCTAAAACTCTGTAACGAGTTTCACCAAGTTGAAAAACGTCATTGATTCGCAGCATAGCTGGACCTCAGCAAGCTTATTTCGTCAGCAATGTGTATCTGACTACCAGTCAAACTCCTCCATGGAATTGATATTTGGAATGTCAGTGCGCGCAGGGCTACCAGAGAGCGTATTCGTGAGAGAGAGGTTCCCGCTTCGAGTGAGTAGGAACTGTCGATCAGCATCGCAATATCAGCGACTTTAGTATTCGGGTGTGCTGCAAGAAACTTTACGAATGTTGGGAGACTATCAAAGAGAAGCTCCAATTTTTCTGTCTGTTTCCTGGAGGGATAGAGTAGATTCAGGTTTTCCACTACTGTTTGGGGAATCTGCTTTTCCGTGACCAGCCTCCATGGGATTCCTTTCATTTTCCAATAACGCCGCTCTATCTCCAGTTTCTCCACCGTCCTGACATCTTTCAGGTCACTTGAGCTTTTCACCTGTATAGCCAGCTGCTCAGGTCCTGATTCACCAGAAAAATCCACTAAAAAATCCGTGGACATGATATGTGTGAATCCACTGATAGCCGGATGTCGGATACCGGCTTGTTCAGCGAGGTCCAGAGTACTATCTACATGAAGGGGGTATTGCTCCCGAATGTCAGTAACTGAAGAATTACTTTCAAGGAGCAGGAAGACTGCCAATTCGATATCGGACAGGAGTTGATGCGTGCGTTGGGTCAAGTGCCCCCAGACACGACTTGATCGCCCCCGGGAAGAAAGATCTCTGACAGTGAGCCAAGGGTGGTAGCCTTGTCCACTTCCCGATCCTCTTCCTTCCCGGAGCCATTTCTGAGTACGTTGGTCCAGCTTATGGTCAGCCATCACATACACCCCCTATAGGACTGTATCGACTTTGCCACAAACCGCATTGGTTACCAACTTTATTCTATAGTTACCAACTTTATTTTTAAGTTACCAACTATATTTCGATCCCACATTTTTCATTGTGACACAGGTATCTTTTATTCCACCGTAACCGATTTGGCCAGATTGCGTGGCTGATCCACATCCGTACCCTTGAGTACGGCAACGTGGTATGACAGCAATTGCAATGGCAATGTAAAGGCTATCGGATCCAGTATGGCTGGCATCTCGGGAAGATGGATCACATGCACACCATCCTCCGGCTGGATGCTTTGCTCGCAGCCGGCAAACACAAACAGTTCACCGCCTCGGGCACGTACTTCCTGTAGATTGGCCTTGAGCTTGTCCAGCATGCCATTGCGAGGCGCCACCGCGATGACCGGCATCTCCTTATCCACCAGCGCCAGCGGACCATGCTTGAGTTCGCCGGCCGGATAGGCCTCGGCATGAATGTAAGAGATCTCTTTCAGCTTGAGAGCTCCCTCCATTGCCACCGGATACATACTGTTACGACCAAGAAAC
>CEGF01000893.1_pt1 | contig 12543 bp, 12 predicted proteins | sample 306341 | NCBI WGS metagenome assembly CEGF01 (sample SAMEA2755655, study PRJEB7226) | microbial mat metagenome | biome: microbial mat; feature: hypersaline; material: grass silage | place: USA | collected 2014-02-19 | depth 0 m
AGAAAGGCATTCAGCGCCTGGCGGCGTACATCACGATCCAGCTGAAGGCGCTCCGCTGCCGGCAGCGTTGCATCCTGAAACACGGCTCCCGCCGATACAACCCGACCCTGTTCATCCTTGCGTCTGGCCAGTACCTCGTAACCTGCAACACGACCGGTGGCAATCTCCACGATCGGCTGAAACCAGGGAAAGAGTGAATACTGCATAATAACCTCGATAAACATGCGGGATGTGGCCTAACCCATAAGCAAAACCCGGGCCATCACGTTACGCACCCGGGTTTGGCGTGGATCAGGGGTAAAACGGAACTCAGGACTTGATGCGCTCGCCCCACAGGTCGTGCTCGTCTGCATCGGTCACACGCACACGCACCCGGTCACCCGGCTTCACGCCCACGTCGTCCAGCAGATAGATCTGCCCGTCGATTTCCGGTGCATCCGCCTGGGTACGGCCGATGGAGCCATCCAGGCCAACCTCGTCAATCAACACCTCAAGCTCGCGGCCGATCTTCTGCTGCAGCTTGCGCGCACTGATCGCCGCCTGCTTCTCCATGAAGCGTGCCAGACGCTCCTCCTTCACTTCTTCCGGCACAGCGGGATGAATCGCGTTGGCGGTGGCGCCGTCGACCGGTGAATAGGTGAAGCAGCCCACGCGGTCCAGCTGGGCCTCATCCAGGAAGTCGAGCAGGTATTCGAACTGCGCATCGGTCTCGCCCGGGAAGCCGACGATAAAGGTGGAACGCAGCGTGATGTCAGGGCAGATATCGCGCCAGGCGTTGATGCGATCCAGGGTTTTCTCGCTGGCGGCCGGACGTTTCATGGCACGCAGCACATCCGGATGCGCGTGCTGGAACGGTATGTCCAGATAGGGCAGGATCTTGCCCTCGGCCATCAGCGGAATCACATCATCCACGTGCGGATAGGGATAGACGTAGTGCAGACGCACCCAGGCGCCCAGATCACCCATCGCTTCGCACAGCTCTTTCATGCGGGTCTTGAGCGGACGCCCCTGCCAAAAGCCAGTACGGTATTTGGTATCTACGCCGTAGGCACTGGTGTCCTGCGACACCACCAACAGCTCCTGTACCCCGGCACTCACCAGACGCTCGGCCTCATCCATCACATCGCCCACCGGACGCGATACCAGATCGCCGCGCAGTGAAGGAATGATGCAGAAGGTACAGCGGTGGTTACAGCCTTCCGATATTTTCAGGTACGCGTAATGACGCGGTGTCAGCTTGATCCCCTGCGGTGGCACCAGATCGATGAACGGCTCATGCTTGCGCTCGGGCTTAGGCAGGTACTGATGCACCGAACCTACAACCTGCTCATACTGCTGCGGCCCGGTCACGGCCAGCACCTGCGGGTGGATATTGGTAATCTCATCCGCCTGCGCGCCCATGCATCCGGTCACGATCACCTTGCCGTTTTCGTTCAGGGCCTCGCCAATCGCTTCCAGGGATTCCGCTTTGGCTGCGTCGATGAAGCCACAGGTGTTCACCACCACCAGATCCGCCTGATCATAGGAGGACACCACCTCGTAACCATCGGAGCGCAACTGGGTGAGAATACGTTCGGAATCAACCAGCGCCTTGGGGCAGCCAAGGCTGACAAAACCAACTTTGGGTGTGTGTGCAGACATAGGGATCAACTGTTCAGGATTGAGCCTGAGGGCGAGCGCCGACAGGGGTTAAGAAAGGCGCGATTATAGCGCAAAGCGGTGGAAGAATCCTAACACCTACGACTCGCCTGTCATCATGATTCGGAGCCGGTCACCGCCTGCAACCAGCCCCATCTTGAAGAGCGTTCAGAAAATGACGAACTGAAGCGAGTTATTTTCCGGTACAGCAAAACCTTGGGTATCCCGGGCAAGAGCCAAATTCAATAGTGATAGCGACACGAGATAATCGTAATCGCTTTATCATTAACTGCGTAGACCAATCGATTCGTATCATCTATTCGTCGGGACCAAAAACCAGCCAAGTTCTCCTTTAGCTGCTCTGGCTTACCAATACCTTCAAACGGTGAGCGCCTGACATCGCTTATAAGCTTGTTTATTCGTTTGAGCGTTTTTTTGTCCTGGGTTTGCCAATAAAGGTAATCGCTCCAGGATTCGTCAGTCCATGACAGTAAACGACTACTCATCAATCAAGTCTCTGCAGGTTACCTTGCCTGCTTTGAATTGTTCGATTGAGCGATTCAAATGGTCAGCATTTGCAGGTGAACGCAGCAAGTGCACCGTTTCCATCAGACTGTTGTAGTAGTCTAACGACATAACAACAGCATCTTCCGAATCACGGCGAGTAATGATTGCTGTATCTGCGTCATTAACGACGGAATCCAAAACCGCTTTCAGACTATTTCTTGCTTCCGTAAAAGACACAATTCTCATACGACCTCCACATGTACGCTTTACAGGACAAGTATAGCCTTCAAACCTAACATGTACAACATAAAGGACATGTTGATTATTTCAGCTAACGCCAGTGTAAACAAGTTCATGGACAACCTGAAAAGCCTTGTAGAACAGGTTATTAGTAAACATGAGCCCCTAAAGGTGACACGTCGTGCCGGAGAGGCTTTCGTGATCGTGAGTGCTGAAGACTGGGGAAAAGCTCTTCACGTCCTTCAGAACCGAGACCTGATGCAACAGATAGCGGCCCCGTCTTGAAGAGCATTCAAAATTTTTAATGGCCTCGTCCATGCAAAAACGGGTTAACCCCTGAGCTCGAGATCTTCCCGAATAATCTCTGGATGGCGAAACGCAATCTCGATGAGCGCCTTTGCCGGACCAGAAGGTTTCCGTCGACCTTGCTCCCATTCCTGCAAGGTACGTGGAGAAATATGCAGTACCTCAGCAAACTCAATCTGGGTTAGCCCAGTTTTGCCGCGCGCCTCTGCAACCTCGTTAGGCTCAACGCGACTGATTCTCGCCGCTTTGCCTGCCTTCATCTCCTTAACAGACTGGAGCAACTTGTTGCCAAGCTCCTCTGCACTCAGGGTCTCATCACTCATTTTCCAGTACCTCACGTATCGACTTCAGGATATGCGCGGGTATGTTTTCCTTAACGGCCTTTTTGTAGATCACCAACAACCAGATCTCACCATCTACCAGCTTGCAGGGATAAGGGTTAATGCCTGTCGCCACCGGTGACAAAGCCAGAGCGAAGCAGAGGTTTTGGCATCCAGTGCATGACTTGGTTATACGCTGTTTTAAGCCGCAACAAGCTTCTTCACGTTGAGCTCTTTGCGATGTTGTTCGGCATGCCAGAGCTCATATTGGGACTGCTGATTCAGCCAGCTTTCTGCAGAGGTATCAAAAGCGATAGAAAGCCGAATAGCCATTTCGGGACTGATACCAGCCTTGCCGTTCAACACGGCACTCAAAGTCTTGCGACTAACGCCCAATGCCTCTGCAGCCGCCGTAACAGAGAGGCCGAGGGGCTCAAGACAAAGCTCTCGCAATACTTCACCAGGGTGGGGAGGGTTGTGCATCAACATTGACGGTACCTCAGTGATAATCTTCATAGTTCACAATCTCGGCATCTCCATCTTCGAATCGGAAGGTCACTCGCCAGTTACCGCTAACGGTGACCGACCAGATGCCGACGCGATTGCCGGAGAGTTCGTGCAGTCGAAGGCCTGGCAAGTCCATGTCTTTGGCATCCGATGCTGCGTTTAATCTACCGAGAATAAGCCGAAGCCTTTTTGCGTGAGCGGCCTGAATCCCTGCAGTGCTGCCGGACTTGAAAAATTTGGCCAAGCCCTTGTGTTTGAAGCTTCGAATCATTCCCTGAATGTACCCTGTAACGTATCAGGTGTCAATTTGCATAACTCCTACCATCAGCTGCGCGACGCAAGGAGCGTCAACTGCATGGCATTGATACGGTTTCTGCACACCAAAACGCCTATCCACCGCCGGTGCGCTTGTCTTCACGCACCCGCTTGAAAATCTCCTCAGCAATATGCTCATGAGCCGCTGAACGAAACGCTTTATCTGTCATCACGCGTGAAAAAATGTCCTCATTATTTTCCATGCGATCAATGAACAACTCATCCAGCATGCGTTCGAGGAATGCAGAGAAGTTTGGTAAGTTGTTTGCTTTTGCCGCTTCAACGATCTTCTCATTCTCCTCGGCGCTGGCGGTGATCTGGTCGAAGAACAATTGATCAGCTTCAGTAAAGTCTGTGCCAAAGCGCTCGTTGAGCTTCTCCACCAGTGACGATAACGAAACAGGCTCATCTCTCACACTACTGGTGCCGACATCGGTTGGCCCTTTCAGGGGGTAGGCCTCGCCAGTACCTAGGTCTATGGAGCCCTCCGTCATCTGTTGCAGGCGGAAATAGCGCAGCGCTACCTCGTCGTCGAGCGCAAAGGCCTGACCATCGCCTGGCGGCGGAAGCTTGGAAAGCAGGTTGCGGACGAAAGCGTAAAACTTCTCCAGTTCGCTGTCCTGATACGGAATGATCTGCGACAGAAAAGCGTAGAGATTACGGTAAGCCGTCAACAGACCACGAAATTCTTCCTGTTCCGCTTCCTCTCTGTCGCAAAAGCGCGCAACCACCGCATCGAGCACGGCGTTCATCACCCGGTGATCGGAAGCCGAGTGATCCCGTTTGCTCCGATACCACACCTCTGCGAAGGCATTAACATCATCGGGCGCAAAGATAGCCCAGCCCAGCAGTTTGTGCTGCAACTCGGACAACTGGTGAGGGTCGGCATTTTCGCCGACAGGCGTAGCCTCGTAGTAGGGCTTGAAGGCCTGATAGATATCATCTTCCTCGTTGGCGAAGTCCAGCACGAAGGTACGGGCCTTGCCCGGGGCCACACGATTGAGTCGCGACAAGGTTTGCACCGCCTGTACTCCCGCCAAGCGCTTGACCACATACATGGTCTGCAACAGCGGCTGGTCGAAACCGGTCTGGTATTTTTCAGCAACCAACAGCACACGGTAATCCTCGCGCTCGAAGGTTTCCGGCAGCTCGCTTTCCGCCAGACCTTCATTCATCGCGACCTCGGTGTAAGCGGAACCGGGGTCGTCTGGATCTTCAACGCTACCGGAGAAAGCGACCAGCGAGCGTATGCCGCCATAGCCGTTGTCATTGATATAGCGGTCAAAGGCCAGTTTGTATTTCACCGCAGCCAGCCTCGATCCAGTCACTACCATGGCTTTGGCGCGCCCGCCCATTTCGCTCATCACATACAGGCGGAAGTGTTCAACAATAACCGAGACCACCTGCTCGATATTGACCGGGTGCAATTCCAGATAGCGGCTCAGAGCCTTCGCTGCCTTCTTGCGTGGCACTTCCGGATCGTTCTCCACCTGCTTGATCAGGCCGAAAAAACGCTTATAGGTGGTGTAGTTGGCGAGCACATCCATGATGAAGCCTTCCTCGATGGCCTGACGCATGGAGTATTCGTGGAACGGAGAGCTGCCGGAGGGGCCCGGCTCATCGAAAAGGGCCTTGGTCTTGAATTTGGGCGTGGCGGTAAACGCGAAAAAGCTAAGGTTCGGCTGCCGTGCCCGCTTCAGCGAATCCCGCAGGATCGCCGCCTTGGCCTCATCGGACAGGGTATCGTCTTCTTCATCGGACAACTGAGCGGCAATGGCCGCCTCGATGCCATCCTTGTTCAGCATGCCCCGCAATTCAGAGGCTGTCTCGCCACTTTGAGAGGAATGGGCCTCGTCCACAATCACGGCAAACCGCTTGCCGGCGGTGCTGATCTTCACGCCTGAGCCCTTTTTCTCCAGTGTAGAAAGCGCCTGGGAGATGAAGGGAAACTTCTGCAAGGTGGTGATGATAATTGGCGTGCCGCCAGACAGCGCCTGAGCCAGTTGCTGGGTGTTCTCGTCGATCTTCTCCACCACCCCGGTCTTGTGCTCAAACTGGTAGATAGTGTTCTGCAACTGCTGATCCAGCACGCGGCGATCCGTGACCACCACCACCGAGTGGAATACCTTTTGATCTTCCGCGTCGTGCAGGCTGGCCAGCCGGTGCGCCAGCCAGGCGATGGAATTGGATTTGCCCGACCCCGCCGAGTGCTGCACCAGATAGTTGTGCCCGGAGCCATGAGCACGCGCATGACCGACCAACTTGCGCACCGCATCGAGCTGGTGATAACGGGGAAAGATCATGGTCTCCTTGCGCACGGTGCGCGCACCTTTGTCGGTCTTGACCTGCCGCTCCTTCACCTCCAGGTGCATGAAGCGCTGCAGGATATCCATCAGGCTGTCCTTGGCCAGCACCTCATCCCAGAGGTAATGGGTTTTCCAGTTGTTCTCCACCGGCGGGTTACCCGCGCCATGATCATGCCCACGGTTGAAGGGCAGGAAGACGGTGTCCTTGCCCTTCAGGCGGGTGGTCATCCAAGCCTCGTCCGGATCTACTGCAAAATGCACCAAGGCGCGTTTTTTGAAGGCAAATAGCAGATCACGTTCATCACGGTCCTGCTTGTATTGCTTGACCGCATCCGTAGCGCGCTGGCCGGTGAGCGGGTTTTTCAATTCGGCGGTGGCCACCGGCAGGCCGTTCAGGCTCAGGGTGACATCGATAATGCAGCGCCGATTTTTACCGTCGGCCTTCTTCATCACAGAGCTAAAGGCAACTTGCCGCGTGATGGTCAAGCGGTTCAGCGCGTAGGCGGCAGCCGCCTCCCGGTTCATGCCTGAATTGGGGCGAAAGTGCGCAAGCCGGAAAGTCTTTCCGTAGCACTTGAAACCATAGCGCAGTACATGCAGGGTGCCCTTGATCTCCAGTTCCTTGGCGAGACTGTCCAATACTGTCGCTCGGGTTTTGTCACCCAACAAGGATTCAAGCTGGCCCCATTTGGCCGCCTGGCTGTCTTGCAAGAAGCCGATGACATCATCCGGTAATAGGGCCAGCGTTTCGTCATAGGCCGACGCATCGCGCTTTTCATAGCCGCCCGCGCTAGTCAGGCCGGCCTCAATAGCAATTTCAAAAGCGAGTTCGGAATGGCCAGCCATGGATCAAATCTCCTGTACCGAGGTGTTCTGCAACTCGGCCAGCGCCTGACCATGCACCTCGTCAAAATGGTAATAACGTATGGATGGGTCGGCGCGTAGTTGCCGGTTGGGTTCTAGATAGGCATCCGGGTTATCGTTCTCGGCGAAGACGAACTTGCGCAGATGGATCTTGCGCTTGTCACCTGTGTAATGCTCGATAGTGCGCTTGAGGCTGAGGACCCAGCAGGCACCCGCCTTGAGTTGCGGCACGATCTTCTCGGCGGTCAAGCTCTTGGACTTGAACTCAATACAATCGGCGCAGAACCGTTGTCCCCTGACGTAGAAAATGACGAAATCGCAGCGCTTCGACCACGGCTTGGCCGTATCGTCCAGAAAGTGAAACAGCGCCGGCTTGTTCTTCCGTTTTGCCGTTTCGAAGTCATCATGGTCGAGCTTGAAGGCCATGCCGGAGCCCGGCAATAACAGCTCGATATTGCGTTTCTGGGGCTTGGTGTCTTCTGGCCGAAAGTACTTCTCGGTCAGAATGACCTTGCCATCTGAACCGTCGTGAACGACATACTCGCTGTTAACATAGGCCTTTAGGTGCTCGAAATAGGTAGAGGCTGCCAGCGTCATTGCAGCCCTCCGATTTGCCCAGTTACCGCAGCGGTGATGAGCGCCCCTCGGTACTCTTCAAGGCGCTCGATAGAGCGCGTTATCTTGTCCCATTGGAAGTCAATCTCTGCACATGACTCTTCGATGAATGCTACGATTTGTTGTTGCTCCGCGTTATCCGAAGGATGCGGCATAAGGAGATTCGCATATCTGTCTGCGCTTATGTTTTGGATCGTGCTCTGTATAAAGGTCGATCGCACCCATTCCCAGTAGGGAGTAGAATTAAGAAACCAATAGAAGAATCTAGCATCGTGCAGCCTGCTAATTCTGGCTCGAATCAAATAACCTGCATAACATGCAACACCCCAAGATTCCTTGTAGATGAAACTTTTTCCTACAGTGGCTCCGCTGCGCGCCAGTAGTATGTCATTAGGTTGAAGCAAGTAGCCCTCAGCGATTTCCGGGGGTAACGAGCGGAAGGTCTCATCACGCAATCTACCCAACTCGTCAACGTCGGTGATCCGCACGAAACGGGGCCATTCCGATTCATCGAATTCCGCTGCGGCATTGGCACCATAGGAAAGGGGTTCCGAGACGATGTGTTTGAGACGCAATATCTCCCAATGCGCCGGAATATCCCCCAGCCAGTCGATGCCGGACGGTTTCATGGGGGCGTCGGGGTTGAGGCCCTTGGTGACGGCGCGGGTGATCAGGGCCTGGCGCTTTTCCGCCAGCCGGTCCAGCAAAGCGCGCTTCTTCTCGATCAGGCCGTCGATGCGGGCGGTTTTTTCATCTAGAAACTGCGCGATGCGGCGTTGGGTTTCGAGGGAAGGCAAAGGCAGTGGCTGGTGGCCTACGATTTCCCAATCAGCCCTTGGCATTTTAGACCCAAAGGTTTCCGCATCAATGCTATCAATGAATCCTTTAGATACGAGCACATAGAAAAGAAACCGGGGCAGAACGATATTCGAGGGTCTGAGGCAAAGTAACTCGCCAGAGCTCACACCGTCAAAATCGGCGTGATACACCTTGGCAAGATACGGTCGAAGTTTGTTCAAAAGCACATCATCAACCTGAAATTTCCGCCCATCCGACTCCGCAGGCCGTGGTTGATCGTTCATCAGCTTTCCCGTCCAAGAGGCAATATCCTCGTTAGATATATAGGGCAGCTGCGCCTGCTCTTCCTCCGTAGGTCTCTCCGTTGATAACCGAACGCTCCACTTGAGCCAATCGCGTTTCCAGTCATCAGGTAAATCCCCGACCCACGCTGGCAGTTCATCGCTTCTGGCGAAATAGCTCATCCCACCAACCCCTTCAACAGCCCGGCAATTTCCCCTTCCAGTTCGGTAACCTCCTGCTCGATCTCGTCCAGCGGGCGCGGTGGCTTATAGACATAGAAATGCCGGTTGATGGGGATTTCATAACCCACCTTGGTCTTGCTGTAGTCCACCCAGGCATCCGGCACATGGGGCAGCACCTCGCAGGCCATGTAGGCGTCGATATCATTCCGGAAGGCGGCCACCAGCTCGTCATTGGGTTTGTCCGGGCCGAATTGCATGGGCAAGGGCAGTTGGGTGCCCTCGGGCAAGGGAATGTTCTCGGTGTCGCGCAATTCGCTGTCCGGCTCCGGTCTGCCCTTGTTGTCGCGGCAGATTTCAGCATCGGGGTCACGTTCACCCAGGGCGTTGAAGATGGCCTTTTTGATCGGTGCCGGGAGTTTGAGGCCAACCACCTTGGCAGCGACGTTCAGATCCGCTTCGAAAACGGCACGATCGGTGTACTGACCCTTGGGCGCCAGGCTCGCCAGCAAGGTGCGAATGGCTTCCTGCTGCTGTTGCCCTTCTGCGATCTCCTTGGCGGCCGCAGCCTCATTCTTGCGTTTCTTCGAGGTGGCCAAGTTGGCGAAGGCGGTCTGTTCATCCAGCCGGGCGATGCGCTCGGGCGCGGCTTCAAAGTTCATGCGCAGGGGGCGCTCCACCGTCACCTTGAGAAAGCCGAACTCGCGGTTCTCGAAAATACGGGAGACCACGCGGGTTTCGGTGTCGCCGTTGATTTTGACCTCGGCGGTTTCACCATCCTGGTAGTTGCCGTAGATGCGGGTTAGGTGGCGGATCTGTTCTTCGGTGATTTCGTTGCGCTTATTGTTGAGGCTTTTCTTCATGCGCTGGAAAAAGCGCGTGCCGTCGATCAGTTGCACCTTGCCGCGCCGCTCCGGGGCTTTGCGGTTGGTCACCAGCCAGACATAGGTGAAGATGCCGGTGTTGTAGAAAAGCTGATCGGGCAGCGCGACGATGGCATCGAGCCAGTCGTTCTCGATGATCCAGCGGCGGATATTCGACGGCCCTGAACCGGCATCACCGGAAAACAGCGGCGAGCCGTTGAAGACGATCGCGATCTTGGAGCCGATGGCATCCTCATCCCCTTCCTTGTAGGGGTGCATCTTGGCGATCATGTGCTGCAGGAACAGCAGGGAGCCATCGTTGATGGCGGGCAGTCCGGCGCCGAAACGCCCGGCAAAGCCCATCTCCTTATGTTCCTTTTCGACGACGGTTTTCTGGTCTTTCCATTCCACGCCAAAGGGCGGGTTGGCCAGCAGGTAGTGAAACTGCTTGCCCTCGAAGCCGTCGAGGGTTTTGCCGTCGCCCAGAGTGTCGCCCAGTACGATGCTGCTTGTGTCTTCATCCTTGATCAGCATGTCCGAACAGCAGATGGCCCAGGACTCATCGTTGTACTCCTGACCGAACAGCGCCAGGTTGGCCTGACTGTTCTGGTCGAGGATGAATTTCTCCGATTCCGACAGCATGCCGCCAGTACCGCAGGCCGGATCGTAAATGGTGCGGTAAATGCCCGGCGTGTAAACATCCTGCTCGCCGGTGTAGACCAGATTGGCCATCAGGCGGATGACCTCACGCGGAGTGAAGTGGTCCCCGGCCTCTTCGTTGGCCTGCTCGTTGAAGCGCATCACTAGATGCTCGAACAGGTAGCCCATTTGCAGATTGTCGATGCGATCCGGGTGCAAATCCACTTCCGTCATCGCCTTGACGATGGTGAACAAGCGATTGCTGGCATCGAGCTTTTCGATCTGGTCGGTGAACTTGAAGCGCTCGAAGATGGCCCGCGCCGTGGGCGAGAAGCCGTTGATATACGCCACTAGATTGGGCGCGATGTTCTCAGAGTCACCCAGCAGCTTCTCGAAAGTGAACGGACTGGTGTTGTAGAGCGGATGGGTCCGGTCCGGATCAGCCGCTTTGCCCAGCAGCTTCTCCATGGCATTTTCCGGCATACCTTGAGCAGATAGCTTCTCGTATTGCTTCAGCACCGCGTCTTTGGTGGGCTCCAACACACAATCCAGTCGCCGCAGCACGACCATGGGCAGCATGACCAAGCGGTACTGAGGGGGGCGGTAAGGGCCGCGAAGGCGGTTGGCTATTTCCCAGATGTGGCTTTTGAGCTGGTCGTGCAACTGCAAATTCATTTAGGTGGTTTTCCTTTTGCGTTTTATGCGTGTCTCTACAGATCAAATTCTTAGGCGATATGGCATTGAGAGTGCGTACAACAGCCGACTTATGAGGCATGCCACCTCATATAATTATTGTCAAGTATACGTCTTAACTGTCCGGACCAGCCATAACCTTCTGATTTCATTAAGCCCACAGATTCTCCCTTAGAAAAAAGGTAAAAAAGCACAGGCTTCGCCTCAAACGGGTACAGACCACAGCGCCAGAGAACAAAGACTCGCCAATAAGAAGATGATCAACCGCTGAAAAATGAAAACTGCAAACCGTCCCGGTCATCGACCCATCCTCTTTTCCCTGTCTTTGTGGCTGCCGACTTCCCGCTGGCAGGTTTCAAGATTGCCCCAGATGTGGGGCTTTGGCAACACATGCGATTACAGATGTTTCTCCATATGAATATGCTCAATACCGGCATCCNNGTAGCTGGGCGCCGAGATAGGCGCGTTGATGCCCGGCTGCCGCGGCCTGTTCGGTCAGGGCCTGTACGATTTCAGCGCCGATACCCTGCCCACGATGAGTCTTCAGCACGGCAATGCGGCCGATATGACCGTCGCCGAGTATGCGCCCGGTGCCGACCGGCTGGTCGTCCACACAGGCCAGTACGTGCATGGCGCCGGCATCCAGCCCGTCGTATTCCAGCTCAGCGGGAACGCCCTGCTCCTGCACGAACACGGTTTCACGGATCGAGCAGATGGCGGTTTTGTGCGGGCCTTCAAAATCGACAGGGATGATTCGGGGCATGTTGGTTCTCCTGCGCGGATACGTTTCAGGGAAAGGGTTTGAGACGCTTCAAGAACGGCAGCAATGAAAAGTTAAGCTGCTGGCTGATCACGCGGGCGCGTTTTTCCAGCTGGCTTTGGCTCTGGCCGTGGTCATCTTCAGCGGCGAAGACGATCCAGTTGCCGCTTTGGGTGTGGCAGCCGTAAATCGTGCCGAACTGTTGCAGCAGCAGTTCCAGTGTGTCGGGCCCCTGATGTTCGCGCCACAGGTTCATCACCAGCCAGCCACCCGGCTTCAGGCGCTCGGCGCAGAGGGTCAGGTATTCTTCACCCAGTTGCTGATCGCTTAGCCCTTCGGCCCCATAAATGTCACTGAAGATGATGTCGGCTTTGCGGGTTTCCACATGACGCAGGAAGCCGAGGGCGTCCTGGGTGTGGACCTGTATCCGCTTGCCACGCGGCAGTTGAAAGAAGCGGTAGGCTACCTCGACCACTTCCGGGCGCAGCTCGGCAATCTGTTGCTTGCAGCTGGCAAAGCGACCATGCAGGCAGGTGTTGAGCGCCCCGGCCCCCAAACCCAGGCTGATCACCTGTTTGGGTTCCGCGAAAAGCAACGCCAGCAGCATGGCGCGCACATATTCATGCTCCGGCATGAGCGGTTCATTCCTGAGACAACAGCTTTGCTCGTCCTGATCACCAAAAGCAAGATAACGCTTGTCGCCATCGTCCA
>CEGF01000174.1_pt1 | contig 12532 bp, 11 predicted proteins | sample 306341 | NCBI WGS metagenome assembly CEGF01 (sample SAMEA2755655, study PRJEB7226) | microbial mat metagenome | biome: microbial mat; feature: hypersaline; material: grass silage | place: USA | collected 2014-02-19 | depth 0 m
CTTTCGAACCCATTAGTAGCTTCAGATGAATAGGTTGGCCGCTTGCATCAGCCCAGCGCCCGTCAGGCAATCGTGTCCAGCCTGCAGCTTGAAGCTGCACCGTGGCAAGTTCAGGATCAAAAGCATACAGGTCCAAACCATCGAGGCTGCCTTCTTGACGGTATGCCGGCCGCGCAGGCAATGCATGCCCGTGGAATGCCAGCCCAACCAGCTGTGCACGGTCGATTGCTCTTGCCACGCCATGACGTGCCACTTTGTCGACAAAGCGATCACTGTGATTGAATAACAAACGATAGGGATGGTTTGAAGCCGTCTGTAGAATATCAGCTCCAGCATTGCGAAACAGATCCACAAACTCTTGCGGTATGCTCATAACATCCACATGCCCGTCTCGCATCGCGGCGGCTGCCGCATGCGGAGAAAGACGGTTAATAATCACGTTTTGGTAACGTGGTTTCCCTAGATGCCAATTATCATGGCGTGATAAGTGATAGAACCCTTGGGCTCGATTGTAATCAGTCAATCGGTAAGGCCCTGATCCCGTAAGGGCCTTGGGGTTTGTGAAGCGCTGTGGATCATTAACCTCAGCATAAACATGCCGTGGAAGAATCGGCAAAGAGCCTGCTACATGTTCGACGAAAAGCGCATCAGGGCTCTGCAGACATATGCTGACTTTATTCCCATTTGAACTGACGGTATCAATACCGCTGACATCTACGAAACGATACCGATGCTCCTGAGCATACTCCAAGGTAAAAATTACGTCCTCAGCGTTAACCGGCTCGCCATCATGCCACCGAGCCCGATCATCCAATGAGAAATAATGACATCGCTGATCTTTATCACTCGACCACTGCTTCGCCAACAAGGGCTTGAGATTACCTTCTTCATCTTTCCAGACCAACGTATCGAACAGGAAGCTCGTGTAAACGTAACCCGGACCTCGCGCCATATGTAAGTAAGGTGCCAGCTGCCCCCAATCCCCGCGTGCATCAGCAATAACCAAACGCTGTTCATCAGCCTGCGTTGCGGGCACCAAGAAACCGCAGTGGAGAAGAAGTCCTGCCAAAATCCTCTTTGTATGTTTAGCGGTCAACATCGACTGCCCCCACATAAATCAGGCAGGCCCAGGGTATTTCAAGCTCTTCTCCCTGCTCACGAAAAGACTCCAGCGTTAAATGAATAACCCGTTCGTGTTTATTGAATCCTGCAGATAGCACAAGCACCAGGGGCGTATCCGACGTATACAGTTTCAGCAGGTTTGAGCACAGCTCTTCCACATTCAACCGCATGGTAAAGAGTACCAACACATCCGGTGGTATACCTGTATAGTCCTTGATGCCTCCTGCAGTCGTCATCATCAACCTTTGGCTACTGCTATGTAGCAGAGGCTGGGCCAGCAAGGCATTGGCCGCATTGAAACTGGATATACCCGGTATAATCACCGGATTGAGGTCATGAAACTCCCCCAGGTAGCCGACCTGTGGACCAAACAGTGTTGGATCACCAAATTCAACCACTACCACACAAAGACCTTCTGAAACGGCCTGACGCACACGGTGACGAACGTGAATTTCCCGCTTTTCAATCTCAGAACTATCAACTCCACTTCGCGCCAGAGAAGTAAATAATCCGTGTCCCGCATCCAAGATCTCAACACCTTCAGGAAAATGTTCAGCAAGCTGTTTTTCAACAAATGGCATAGCAAGGATCAGGTCGGCACTTTGAATGGTCTTCAACGCCTTCAGTGTCAGGTTATCCGCGTCGCCGATACCGGCACTCACCAGGTACATCTCACCTTGTGTCGGGCTAGGCGTAGTCGGAACTGTCTTGGTACTCATAAATAACGCTCTCTGTTTAGAAGTTGTATGCCAAGCTCAGACGAACATCACGCCCTGGCTCATCCAGAACACCTGTTGACTGACTGAATAGACTGGTATGGTTTGCATAGCGACGGTCGAACATGTTGTCGATGGCAAGCGCAAGCTCAAGATCCTGTACCGGGCTCCAATGCGCCCTTACGCTGTGGATGTGGTAGCCATCTCTTTGCGGCTCGCCCTGTGGCACGTCTTTCAAATCAGCAACCAGCTCAAGTCTATAGCCAAAACTCAAGGTATCAGTTGCCTGCCAACGGTTATCCCAAACAAGGGTATCTCCAGTTGGAGCCGTCAAACGACGTACGGCACCAGGGTCCTCTCCACCATATTCCACATCCAGGATATTCAGCCCGAGCTGACTGCTATACCGGCCGGCATCCCATTGAGCACTCAGCTGCCAACCGCTGACCTCGAGCCGGTCACCATTAAAAATATCACCGCGTCCCAGAGGAGCACTGCCACGACCAACAGTTTGAATCGTGTCATCAATTCGCGTCTGGAACGTCTTGAGTTGAACGGTTAAAGGCAGGCGCTCTGGTGTGTAACGAACACCGAGTTCATGCTGGCGGGATTTTTCCGGATCAAGGTTACCACCCCGCGCTTGGGTCGTGTGGTTCAGGCGACCAAGAAAACCTACAGGGATAACTCCACTGGCACGGGCAGCCTTGCTGTAACTTGCAAAGGCTGAAAAATCATTATCGAAGCGATAGTCAAAACGAAAGGCCGGTGAAATGTCATTACCGCTCACCTGAATCGGGCCATAATTACTGCTGAAATCATCAAGGCGAAGCCCAACTGTGGTAGTCAGCGAGCCCAGTTCGATTTGGTTTTCTACAAAAACGCCCAAGTTCTTGCTGGTATATTCCACTTTTTGTCCACGCAAGTCGGGCCAGCCCATTGCATCTTGCATATCCAGTGCGTTGGTATGAGCCGTTTCCTCAAACCAATCGGCACCAACAGTCAGCCTGGAAGGAAAACCTGCCAATGCATAGTGACTATCGTTGCGAATGGCCATGCCCCATTCTCGCGTGAAAATATCGCTAATGCTGCTACCGGGATAACTTAGCCTGTTTTCAGTACGGTACAGGTTAGTCCTGAGATCCAGCGCTTGATGATCAGAATTCCAACGATGCTCAAGTGTCAGTCGGTCTTCTTCAGTTCTCTGTTGCACACGCGAGGAGGGCCCGGTGGGATTCTCTGGCAGATACCCCATATCACTGCCATTACTGCCTCGCGCATAAAGTCCGGCATTTTGACTGCGACTCAGCCCAAGGTGTAGATCCTGATCGTTGAAGTCGAGCATACTGACTTTCAAGAGGTAATCTCGGTCTTGCCCACCTGAACCGATGGCACTCCTGCCACTCCCTGTTTCATAGTCACCACGATTGTCAGCAGCAACATGGGCTAAAACCCCAAAATGTTCTGAGGCCATACCATACAGACTGACATCACCATGCTTACCCTCATCAACAGAGCTATACCCCGTCTTTAAACGCGCACCAAAGCTATCTCCATTACCATAGCGCTGCAGCATTTCACGTGCATTCATCGTCGTCATACGGATAGAGCCACCCAACCCACCTGGACCGTCAGCAACCCCCGTAGTTGAGTCAATTTCTACCCGTTGCAGCAAGTCTGGATCTACTCCCCCAAAGCCGCCACGATGCTGATGCAGATTGCGCCCACTTCTTGCCCCATCAATACTGATATTGAGGTTACTGCCTTCAATTCCATTTAAATAAATCCGTTGCGCATTACGGCCCCCGCCACCTATGGTTACATCGGGCATTGAGCGAAACATATCTCGACTACTGAAGCTGAGTTGCTCCTGAATAGATTCGGCACCCAGAATAGTGTTGCCTAATGCTGTAACTGACTGACCCAATACAACAATTTTCTGATCATCAGTTGTTTCGGGATCGCCGTTTCTGATCGTTTCCGCAGTGGCAGTCGCACCATGAACCAGCACAATTACGCAAACAAGTTCCTTTTGCCATCCGAACCTAACAACCATAGGACTTCCCTACTTAATTAATATTAATAATGATTCTCATTACCTTGATATTAGGGTAAATTACCCCTGACAATACAGCCATCGGAATGCAACGAATTGTTCAGGAAAGTTGAAACGTCATGAGTGAAATTGCTGCGATGAAGACCTTGCTGGCCTTACGTGATTGCGAAAGTCTGACTCAAGCGGCACAACACATGGATGAACCCAAGTCCACCTTAAGCCGTCGACTTGCAAATCTGGAAATATCATTGGGACAACCGCTTACGTACCAAAACGGGCGGCGTTTATCGCTGACATCAGCTGGATTGTGCTATGCCGAATATGCAGAAAAAATTCTGCGGCTCGCGAACGAAGGACGCCAAGCAATTAACACGCTGAAAAACGAGCCTTCAGGAGAACTACGTGTGGGGCTTTGTTCTGAACTCTCACGAGGCTGGTCCACTGATGCTCTCAACCGCTTTGGCGAGGCATATCCGGATGTCAGTTTGGATATAAGAATTCTGGATGAAAATGATGCTCATCAAAAAACCGACCTGGACTTGTTGATCAGTTGTTGTGACCGCACCTTTTGCTCGGAACTCAAATCTCGCTTGCTCGGACGATGGGAGCAAGGGCTCTACGCAGCAGTGTCGTTTAAAAACAGCATCTCGAATACTACAAAACTGGAGCAGTACCGCTGGATTTGTAGTGCAGATACAGGAGATGAAATCCAGCTATACACCGATGACAGCCAGATGGCCTTCATTTTACACACTGAAGAACGCATGAAAATAAACTCTCTACACATGCGAGCTGATGCGATTGCTTTAGGCTATGGTATTGGCTTGCTGCCATGCTGGGTTGCGGAGTGCCGACGCCATGGACTACAGGGGCTGAGGCGCATATATCCAAACATCAGGGGCAAAGATGTTCAACTTCGTATTCACTACCATCCTCAGAGAAAAACGGCTGCAGTCACCGCGCTGCAGGAATGGTTCACACAGCAGCTACCCAAACGATGGAATATTACGCCCTAAAGGTTTTAATTTTTCAGATATCAATCCATGCGACCAAACAGGATTATCCGAGTAATCCTCCACCAAAAACTACTGGCATTCGAGCCGCTTCGGATCCAACACCAGCCAGTTCAGCCGTTTACCCTCCAGCACCTTTTGTTCACGCAGGCTACGGAACAGTCTGCTGAGTGTTTCTGGCCTGATCCCCAGTTTCGCCGATAACTCCCGATGACTTAGGGGCAGCCTTATCTCGGCGCCTTGCTCTTGGTAAAGCGTGTGTAGATAAGTAGAAAGCCTCTGCGGACCATTTCGGCTGGACAGATTTTCAACCTCATTGATACGGTTACTCAAGGCGATCCCTGCCACCTCCAGCATTGCCACCGCCACTTCGGAATGTGCATGGCAAAGTGCATGCAACTGATCGCGTTTCAAGCGACACAAGGTTGTTAAACCCACGACTCTTGATGACACAGGGTAAGTTGGCTCAGGCATGAACATAACTATCGGTGCCAGAAGCTGACCCGGCTTAATGGATTGAACCACGCGGAACTCTCCATCAGCGCCCTCCCGAAGAGTATCAACGCGCCCATCGATCACCAGGTACCAATACTCAGCTCGCTCCCCCTGATAAAAAATACGCTCATCATTCTCGTAGGCGAGAATATTCCCCGCGATCACAAAGCTATCAAGCTGATCTGCAGGAACCGTTTTCAGAAAAGACAACCCCTTGAACATCTCTTTCGCCCGACGAAATTCTGGCGAGTAGGTCTTGATAATTGTCATTTGGTTACGACCGACAATAGAAGATAATGGATGCTAATGATAATACATATCAATTAGATTAACTTACAAGGGACAGATAGATGCTACTGAAACCTCGGCATTTGAGCTACGTTCTCACCACGATGGGCATTCTGACGATTTCGGCTGCGCAGGCCGGGACACACTTGCCGAGCGGCACCCATGCACTGGACACAATGACTATTTCTGCTACACGTTCAAAGCTTGCTGCCATGGATTCTCCCAGAACCATCAGTGTCATTACTGCTGATGAAATTTCAGAAAGAATCGGTTCTGGTGGGCTGCAATCTTTATTGGAAGAGCTGCCTGGCATTGAATTTTCACGATCTGGAGGATTGGGCGGCCAGCTGGTGACTCGTGGTTTCAACAGCAACACCGGGCGCACCATCCTTGCCATTGATGGCGAGCGCTATCGTGGCCGCAGCACCCTTCAATTCAACATGATTGACCCCGAATCCATCGAGCGCATCGAGGTGATACGAGGGCCTGCGTCAGCCCTGTACGGCTCGGATGCAATGAACGGCGTAATCAATATTGTCACTCGTCGCGCCAAGATAGATCCGGACCAAGACTTTGCTCTGTCGCCCAAGCTGCGTGCTCTGCAATTCGAAAGCGGTAGCGATATGGCCGGTGGACGCGTTGAACTGGTCGGCGGCGGTAACGGCTTCGATATTCTAATTGGCGCTCACAACCGCGAAGCCGGTGACTACGACAGCCCGCTGGGTACTGCCGATAACAGCGAGTACAGCATGCAGGGGTTGGACTTCAATATCGGCTACCGCCCAAGCGAAACCTCACGTTGGGAGTTGTCCGGTCGTTATCAGGATGTATCTACTGGCCGTGCGGGAGGGCTGGGGGGCGCGCCCGGTGCACCTTATGTCAAAGTGAACGAAGACCCAATCATCGAACGCTATCTGCGTCTTGGCTACCAAGGCGAAAACTGGGGGGCACTGGCTGACAGTCTGGATGCTGGCATGTACATACGTGACTTCGAGACCGATATCTACAACCGTAATGCCAAAAGCCCGAACGTGACAGCACTTGCCCATATCAAGGTTTACAGTCCCACAATTTTCGGAGGTCACATCACCGCACAGAAGCAGCTGGGTGATCACTCTCTCAGCTACGGAGGTGATTTCTTCCATGAAGCTTTCGACGGCCGAACCCGGCAAATCAACCGCTATAACACGAATGGCGACCTGATTGGCCGTGTTGACTGGCACCCGATGGAACGCGATTCAGAGATGCTGAATATCGGCACCTATATCAGTGATGACTGGTTCATCAACGAGAAATGGTCCCTCAGCGGCACCCTGCGTGGTGATTTTTCCAAGATCGACATCGGTGATGCGCTCGCAAGTGAAACACCTACCCAACGGGCAGCATTCGAAGACAATCTCAGTAACAACTTCTTTGCCGTCACCGGCAGCCTTGGGGGGATCTACCGTCTCACACCCGACTTACATCTGGTCGGCAACCTTAGCCGAGGCTTTCGTGCACCCTCGGGTATGGACATGACCATTACCAGCGTAGCGGGTACGGTGACCACGCTGCCCTCCCCGCAGCTTGAGGAAGAGACCAACATTACCGGGGAGCTCGGCCTGCGCTGGTACGGTGAGAATACCGAGCTGAACCTGACCGCTTATGAGAGCCGCTACAAGGACCTGATTAGCCTGGCGCACGTATCAAATGATCTTTATCAGCGCCGGAACATAAGTGAAGCGACCATCCGTGGCGTTGAGATTGATGGCCGCACCCGCCTTACCAACAACTGGAGCCTGAAATATGCGTTGACCAGCACCCGCGGTACAGATGACAGCACGGGTACACCGCTGGCCTATATTGCACCACTGTCCGGTCGAATCGGCCTGCGCTATGACGGTCTGGGCTGGTACAGCGAAGCCAATATCCGTGCCTACAAGGGCAAGGCCCGTATCGATACCAGCCAGGAACGAGAAACCGCCAGCTATGCCATCACCAACATCTATGCCGGCATGGACCTGGACCGGGTCATGGGTGCGGATTGGCAGGACTGGAAACTGCGGGTCGGTGTGGAAAACCTGTTCGATCGGGAAGGCCGCAACCCCTCAATCAACGAAGATCTCAACTTCAGTAATGAGCTGGTCGGCAATCCACTGGTTGAGCCCGGGCGTTCCTTTCTGGTGAAACTGACGGTGGACTACTGATGCGCAAACAGCTGCTGCCCGGCCTGTTCGTGGCACTGATGACCGCGCAGGCCCAAGCCCTGCCAGTCCAGGACCAGAACGGATATGTGGTCAATGTGCCGGATAGGGTCGAACGGGTCGTGTCGATCACTATTCCTCTGGCTTCCATGATCATGGCTATCGACCAAGGCACCGAACGCCTGGTCGGCATGCACAAGGCCAGTCGCATGGATATTGACTACGGACTGCTTGGACGGATCTTCCCTGAAGCCGAGCAGATTCCCCACAACATGTCCGGCGAGGGGTTTGTGCCCAATGTGGAGGCCCTGGCCAGCCAGGCACCAGACCTGGTGTTCCAGTGGGGCGACCGGAGCGAGAATATTGTTACGCCGCTGCGTCAGCTGGGCCTGCCGGTACTGACCTTGAAATACGGCGACAGTGCCTGGGCCGCCGACTGGTTACGTATGGTCGGTCAGGCATTGGGCAAGACCGAGCGCGGCAACCGTTTGGCCAACTGGTTCGAGCAGCGACTTAACCAGATCCGCCAGCAGGCTGCCAACGTCGAACAACAGCCTCGTGCTCTCTACTTGTTCCGCACTCGCTCCGGCTTTCAGGTAGCCGGAGCCAATACCAGCATGGGGTCGGACCTGGGCAAGGTAGGCGCGCTGAACATGGCCGCCGAAGTGCCCGGCTTTGCCAGCGTGGACATTGAACAGTTGATGGTTTGGGATCCGGAGCTGATTTTGCTCAATAACTTCGAGCCGGGCCTCTCGCCCGAGGATCTCTATGATGACCCACGTTTGCAGGGCATCAGCGCCGTTCGCGAGCGTCGTGTGTATGTTTATCCCTATGGCGGCTTCCGCTGGGATCCGCCAAGCCAGGAAACACCGCTTTCATTGGACTGGCTGTTTTCACTGGCTCATCCCGAGCACGCTGAACCTGACCTGCGCCAACGCATTCGTGAAGGCTATCGCCTGTTATATGACTACGAGGTTAGCGAAAAGGATCTGGATGACTTGCTTAAACTGGAGCTCAACGCGGGCAGTCGCGACTACCATCGTCTATTTGCCAAGGAGGAATCATGAACCAGCGCACCTTGCCACTGCCTCTTGTGACGATGGCTCTGTTTCTTCTGATGTTGGTTGTCATGGTTCTGGCATTGGGCACCGGTCGTTACCTGATTGCGCCTGAGACGGTTGGCCATATTCTACTGGCGCCGCTTCTGGGCGTGGGAGACTGGAGTCCGATCGAACAACGGGTGGTCGAGCAGGTTAGACTGCCCCGCATCCTGCTGGCGGCTGTCATAGGGGCAGGTCTCGCCGGAGCTGGAGCCGCGCTGCAAAGCGTGTTCCGCAACCCGCTGGCAGAGCCCCAACTGCTTGGCGTGTCCTCCGGTGCCGCCTTCGGTGGCGTACTGGCCTTCCTGTTCGCCGGGGATGGCTGGCCGGTGGTGATCGGTGCTCTGGTATTTGGCCTCATCTCACTTGTGGCGGTGTTTTGGTTGGCTGGTGGGAGGCAAGCTCGCGGCAGCGGTACCGTATTACTGGTACTGGCAGGTATTGTCGTCAGTGCCGTTTTCGCTTCTGGTGTATCACTGGTCAAGCTGGTGGCTGATCCACAGAACCAGCTGCCAGCCATTGTATTCTGGCTGATGGGCAGCCTGTCCGCCGCCGACAGTACCAAACTGATGCTTGCCTTGCCCTGCACCGGCATCAGTCTGGCGTTGCTGTACAGCTTGAGATTCCATCTGATGGCGCTCTCGGTAGGTGACCGTGATGCCCGTGCCTTGGGCGTGCCGGTGCGCCGCGCACGCACCTTGGCATTGCTGGCTGTCGGCCTGATTGCCGCGTCCAGTGTTGCCGTTTGCGGCGTGGTGGGCTGGGTCGGTCTGGTGGTGCCCCATCTGGTGCGCATGGCTTTTGGCACCGACCACCGAAGCTTCATGCTCAATACCCTGCTGGCAGGCGCTATCTATCTGGTATTGGTGGACACCTTGGCACGCAGCGTCAGCGAGGTGGAAATTCCTTTGGGCGTGCTGACCGCACTGTTGGGCGCGCCCCTGTTTGCCTTTCTGGTGCGCCGCCTGGGGAGAAGTTTGCATGGTTGAATCACTTAACGGCCTGCAGCTGGAAGGCATCGACCACGCCTATGCCGACCACCCGGTGCTGAACGCGCTGAGCCTGAGTCTGCCCCAGGGCAGTTTCTGCGCCCTGCTGGGCGCCAATGGTGTCGGCAAGTCCACCTTGCTGAAGATTCTATCCGGCTCGCTTGAGCCACTGCGCGGCCGAGTTGAGCACAACGGCAAGCTTGGTTTTGTACCCCAGGAAGTGCATCCGGCACTACCACTCACTGCACTGGAGATGGTGCTGCTGGGACGCTCCGGTCAGATCGGACTGCTGCGGGCGCCGGGCAAGGCTGACTACGCCGCAGCAGAAGCCGCGCTGCATCGAGTCGAAGCCGAACATCTGACCCGGCGTGCCTTTGCTTCGCTTTCCGGTGGCGAGCGCCAACTGGTGCTTATGGCCCGAGCCCTTGCAACCGACGCCGATATCCTGTTGCTGGACGAGCCAAGTGCCGCCATGGATTGGCATAACCAGGCTCTGATCCTTCGCCTGTTGCGCGATCTGGCTGACAATGGAATGACTATCGTGATGAGCACCCACTCACCGCAGCATGCGTTGGAATTCGCCAGCCATACCCTCCTGTTGTTTGGGGCCGGCGAGCACACCTTCGGCACACCTGATCAGGTGATGACCGAAGACGCCCTGTCACGCCTCTATCGCCTGCCCGTGCGCCGTGTAGCCATGGATGAACTGCCTCATCAAGGCACCGCCGTACCCATCTTTTCAGACCTGAAAACACTGGAATACTAAACATGATGAACATTTTGCACCTGCGAGCCATATCGCATGAATTGCCAGCCTTTGTACAAGCTCTGGAAGCACGAGGCATAGCCTCGCGTTCTGTGAGAGACCTCTGTGCCGAAGACCTGCGCGCCAGCCAAGTACTGCTGATTGAAGCCCATATTGACCAAAAAGCCCTGCTGGGCATGAAAGACGGCTTGATGGATTGCCTTAATGCTGGCGGCACCATCGTCTTTAATGGCCATCTCGTTTATCCCCTGATTGATGGACTTGAGCCTTTTCAAGTGGCAGCAGGACGCGGACGTGATGACCTTGTGGTTGAGCGCGTTCATACGCATCCCGTGTTTGAGGGGGTCGACTGCCAGGATTTGAGTTTCCGCCGTGGCGTGGCCGGATTCTATGCCCGCGGCGCCAACCCTCCGCCGGCAGATGCACAGGTATTGCACCGATTGAAACAAGATGGGTCGCCCATCGACTGGGTCTGGCAACGCCCCGAAGGTGGCCAGGTTTTCATGCATAGCGGCAATACCATGTGGATGTACCTGAACGATAAGTCCAGCGCCGCTCGCATCGCTCCCCAGCTGCTGGACTGGGTGTGTGCCAGCGCTCCCGAATTAACCGAGGAGGCCCATTAAGATGCGTATTGCCTTTGTTGATGGTGGCACCTACTACCACCACGCCACCTATAACGATCCAGAACTCAAGCCGTTCTTCGACCGCAATATCTACGTACTGGACCTGCCCGACGCTGACTTGTCCGAGGTAGATTGTCTATATATTGCCAGCCGCCAAAACCCGGCCGACCTGATCGCCGCTCGTAACCGAATCACCGACTTTCTGGCCGAAGGGAAAACAGTCATTGCACTGGGAGAAAGCCATTGTGAGCAATGGCTGAAAGGGGTTGAGTGGACGCCTGGCATGACCAACTTCTGGTGGTGGCTCACGCCAGGTGAGGACTCAGGCCTGCGCATGAGCGCACCTGAACATGATCTGTTCCGGTATATCAGCCTGGACGACGCCACTTGGCACCGCCACGGCACCCTGATCGTACCTGAAGGAGCAGTATCATTGGTCGATGCAGTGGAAGGCGGGTCTGTGCTCTACGACGACAGCAGCAGCGGCCCCGGCCGACGCATTGTCAGCACTCTGGACCCCTGTTATCACCATGGCAGCTACTTCATGCCTTCGACGACGCGTTTTTTAAAAGGATTTTTGCCTTGGTTAAAGCAAGGCGCAGCCAGGTGGTCACTTGAGCCAGAGGGGACATCAACCCAGTGATAATCACTCGAAACACAAAATTGGCCCCACCACCAAATAAGGAGACACAACAGTCAACCTGAAATCGATCACTGGACAGGTGGGAGATCATCCCTCCTGTCCACCGTAAACCCGTGTCCCAGCCCCACACACCAGGACCAGACCAGAAACAGCAACAACAGGATGCCGGCTGAGAGGGCGAACGCAGTCGGAAATCCGTAAAGTTCAGCCAGAAAACCAATCATAACGGGTGCGGATGCCTGAGCAAGTCGGTTACCCATAAGTCGTGTAGCCAGACTGGGAGAACGCTGCTCAAGGCTGACGCTTTCGGACAAAATCACCATCGACAGCGGCTGGGATATCCCGCCCGCGACACCGATCGCTATGGTCAGCAGGGCCAGCAGCACGACCTGGTCACCGACCATACCGGTAAGCATCAGCGCTCCCGTCACCACAACGACACCGATTTGAATCGAGCGGGTACGCCCGCCGAGCCAGTCGATCATACGCGACATCACCAATCGCACCAGCATGGAGGTCAGCGCTCTGAGGCTTAGCA
>CEGF01000115.1_pt1 | contig 12491 bp, 13 predicted proteins | sample 306341 | NCBI WGS metagenome assembly CEGF01 (sample SAMEA2755655, study PRJEB7226) | microbial mat metagenome | biome: microbial mat; feature: hypersaline; material: grass silage | place: USA | collected 2014-02-19 | depth 0 m
AGGAGTCCATCCCATTGCTTACGCTGTTGCCAGTAGTGTGTGCGCTCGGTTGAGTTCATGATGGATTCCTCGCGTAGGTGACGATGGAATCAGTGTGGGGCGGTTAGTGGCTGGAAAAAAGGTGCTGATTCTCTGGCGCTTACTAAGGACTGGCTAGCATCACCTCGACAGCCGCTGCACGTTTGCCATCTTGACCTTTCAACAGGCGCTTACGTTTTACCCTGACCGGGATCCGTCGCATGCCCGACATGCCGTTGTGCCTGGCAGTCAGGTGAGCAGCGACGGACTCGGGAGCTTCCGGGCCTTCGATGCGCCTCCCTACCCTCATGTGCGCCATATCACCGGCGGTGGGCGTGCCAGCGTGGCGAACCCGGAGTTCAACTCGGTCAACACGCTGCTCGGTAACCTCAAGAACCCGACCACCGGTACCTATCATGCCATATGCGGGCAGCACGCCCCGCGCTACCTGGCCGCCGAGCTCGAGTATCGCTTCAATCGGCGCTATGACCTCAAGGCCATGATCCCGCGCTTTCTCACGGCCGCCGCCCGAACGCCGCCGATGCCGTACCGGTTCCTGAGGATGGCTGAGCTTTATGCGTAATCAGGTAATGTCTTGCTCATGCATTCTGCTTCTTTTGGGCGGCCAGCAGATCCAGCGCCACATCCACAATCATGTCTTCCTGACCACCCACCATGCGGCGGCGACCAAGCTCTACCAGAATGTCCACGGTCTTCAGACCATACTTCTGCGCCGCCACTTCGGAGTGGCGCAGGAAGCTGGAGTAGACACCGGCATAGCCAAGAGCCAGGGTTTCACGATCCACCCGTACCGGGCGATCCTGAAGCGGACGGACGATATCGTCAGCAGCGTCCATCAGGGCGTACACATCGGTGCCGTGCTCCCAGCCCATCTTGTCAAAGGCTGCCATGCACACTTCCAGCGGCGCGTTGCCGGCACCGGCGCCCATGCCAGCGAGACTGGCATCCACACGGTCACAGCCCTCTTCGACGGCAACAATGGAGTTGGCCACGCCCAGGGCGAGGTTGTGGTGGGCGTGAATGCCGGTTTCGGTTTCCGGTTTGAGCACATCTTTCAGGGCCCGGAAGCGGTCACGGATGTCGTTCATGTTCATGGCCCCGCCGGAGTCGACCACGTAGAGGCAGGTGGCTCCGTAGTCTTCCATCAGCTTGGCTTGCTCAGCCAGGCCCTGCGGGGTCTGCATGTGGCTCATCATCAGAAACCCGACGGTGTCCATACCCAGCTTGCGGGCGTGTTCGATGTGTTGATTTGAAACATCCGCCTCGGTGCAGTGGGTGGCGACCCGTACGATCCGTGCACCGGCGTTGTAGGCGTTGTCCAGGTCATGGACGGTACCGATTCCGGGCAGCAGCAGGGTGGCAATCTTGGCGTGTCCGATCACTTCGGCCACTGCTTCGATCCACTCCAGGTCGGTGTGGGCACCGAAGCCGTAGTTGAAGCTGGAGCCTTGCAGGCCGTCACCGTGGGCGACTTCGATGGAATCGACTTTGGCCTTGTCCAGCGCCCGTGCGATGTCCTGCACGTTCTTGATGGAGTACTGGTGGCGGATGGCGTGGCTGCCGTCGCGCAGGGTCACGTCGGAGATATACAGTTTCTTGCCAGGGTTATAAGTCATGATTCAGTCTCCTCACTTGACCAGCGATTCGGCGATGCGCTCGGCGGTGCCCAGCGCGGCGGAGGTCATGATGTCCAGGTTGCCGGCGTAGGCCGGCAGGTAGTGGGCGGCGCCCTCCACTTCCAGGAAGATGGAGGTCTTCAGACCGCTGAAGCGGCCCAGGCCCGGGACGTTCATGGGCTGATCTTCGGGGATGTCGTCGAACTGCACCTTCTGCTTCAGGCGATAGCCCGGCACGTAGGACGACACGGCCTTGACCATCTCCTCGACGGAGGCTTCCACTTCCGCCTTGTCGGCGGTGTCGGAAAGCACGTAGACGGTGTCGCGCATCAGCAGGGGCGGCTCGGCCGGGTTCAGGATGATGATGGCCTTGCCCTTCTGGGCACCGCCGACCACTTCGATGGCCTTCGAGGTGGTTTCGGTGAACTCGTCGATGTTGGCGCGGGTGCCGGGGCCGGCGGACTTCGATGAAATGGACGCCACGATCTCGGCGTAGTGCACCTTGGCGACCCGGGACACGGCAGCAACCATCGGGATGGTGGCCTGACCACCGCAGGTGACCATGTTGACGTTGCCTTCCTGGAGGTTCTGCTCCAGGTTCACCACCGGCACACAGTAGGGGCCGATGGCCGCCGGGGTCAGGTCGACAATCTTGATGTTTTCCTTGTGGCCCCGCAGGAACACTTCGTTGTGCCGGTGGGCGCCGGCAGAGGTGGCATCGAACACGATGCCGACGTCGGCAAACTCCGGCATCTTTACCAGCCCTTCCACGCCTTCAGCGGTGGTGGCGACGCCCATGCGAGCCGCACGGGCCAGCCCGTCCGATTCCGGATCAATGCCGACCATCACGCCCATTTCAATATTCTTGCCATTGCGCAAGATCTTGATCATCAGGTCGGTGCCGATGTTGCCCGAGCCGATGATGGCTGCTTTGAGTTTCTTGCTCATGATCTTGTCCTCATTCGGTTCGGGTCAGACAAAGCGCACGGATGCACTGCCAATCCCGCCAATATCCACGCGCATTGTATCACCGGCCTGCACCGGCTCCAGCGGTACCAGAGAGCCAGACAGGATGACCTCCCCCGCCTTCAGGGAAATACCGAACTCACCCAGGGTGTTGGCCAGCCAGGCCACGCAATTCACCGGAGATCTGAGTGCGGCCGCTCCGGCACCGGTGCTGATGATGGAACCGTTCTTTTCCACAACCATACCGCAGGTCACCAGGTCCACATCCCGGGGCTCAACCGCGTTATCGCCCAACACAAACAGGCCGCAGGAGGCGTTGTCGGCGATGGTGTCCTGAATGGCGATCTTCCAGTCCTGGATACGGGAATCGACAATCTCGAAGCAGGGCATCACGCACTCGGTGGCTGCCAGCACCTCGGCGTTGGTAACGCCGGGGCCAGTCAGGTCCTTTTTCAGAATGAAGGCGATTTCACCTTCGGCTCTGGGTGCAATCAGACGATCGCTGATGGGCATGACTTCGCCGCTGTTGAATACCATGTCGTCGGTCAGGTAACCGAAATCCGGCTGGTGCACATTCAACATGTTCATGACTGCCTTGCTGGTAACGCCAATTTTCTTGCCGATCACCCGGGCACCGGCTTGCTGCCGGCGCTCGAGCATGCGCAGGGAAATGTGGTAGGCATCGTCAATGCTGATCTCTTCACCACGGCCGGTCAGGGGTGACACCGCCTCCCGCTGGACCATGGCCTGGTAGAGCTCGTCACCCAGGGCCTGAATACGTGTCTGTTCCATTATTTTCCTCCCACAACCGCTTGGTCCGCCTCGGCCAGGAAATCATTCACCAGCCGGGCGAATCGGTCGGCATGTTCAATCTGGGTCCAGTGACCACAACGACCGAATACATGCAGCTGTGCCCGATCGATCAATTCAGCCAGGCGGTAGGATGCTTCGAGGGGTATGACCTCGTCTTCCCGACCATGCAGAATCAGCGTCTCGTGGGACAGCGCCCGGATGTCATCTTCGTTACTGGCCAGATTGTCGATCCAACGTTGGCGCGGGGCCGGGAACATGGCGGCGAAGGATTCCTGGAAACCAGGGCGAATGCTGGCCTGATAGCGCATTTCCGCCAGTTCGTCAGTCAGCAGGTCTTTATTAAAGGCAAACACGCCCATTAATCGCCGCATGTTTTCAAGGGAAGGCTGATAACCCCAGACGTCATCCAGCCCTTTGGTGATCGGAAAACTGACACCCACTGAACCCATCAGCACCAGACGACGGATCCGCTTTGGGTGATCAATCGCCAGCGCCAGCGCCAGGCCACCGCCAAAGGAGTTGCCCACCAGGTCGACCTGTTCCAGCTCAAGTTCATCCATCACGCCAATCGCGTGCTTTACCCATCTCTCGCGGTTGTAGACCTGATCTTTCGGGCGCTCGCTGTAACCGAAGCCGAGCATGTCCGGAGCGATCACACGTCGGTTTTTTGCCAGCTCCGGAATCACCAAGCGCCAGTTGGCCCAGGCGGTAACGCCGGGCCCGGAGCCATGAATCATCATCACCGGGACACCACTCTTACCATCGTCGCCACGATGGTCATGTACGTTGGTGCGGTAGCCGGCGGCCGTTATTTCGCGCCCGATTTCCGGGCTCTCTGCAGGTGCATTCATGACAACCTCACAATTTGATGCAGACGTTCTTCATTTCGGTGTAGAACTCCAGAGAATGAACGCCACCCTCACGGCCGATACCGGACTGTTTGCTGCCACCGAAGGGTGTGCGGAGATCCCGCAGGAACCAGCTGTTCACCCAGATAATCCCGGCTTCAATCTGGCCTGCGACCCGGTGGGCGCGAGTGATGTTTTCACTCCAGATAGCCGAAGCCAGTCCGTACGGAAGGCTGTTGGCCAGTTCAATCGCTTCTTCCTCCCTGTCGAACGGACACAGATGAACACAGGGACCGAAGATTTCGTCGGTAATCACCGCGGAATCTTCCGGCAAACCGGTCCAGATGGTGGGCTGAACCCAGGCACCGCCAGCAAGCTCTTCAGGCATGTCGGGAACGCCACCGCCGGTGACAATGGTTGCCCCGTCATCAACGGCTTTCTGATAGTAAGAAAGCACTTTTTCACGGTGCTTGAGGCTGACCAGCGGCCCCATGTTCGCTTCAGCATCATCGGGCGGACCGATCTTCAGCCCTTCCGCCGCCGCCTTCAGCCGACCCACAAACTCGTCAAAGATGGAACGCTCAACGTAGACCCGCTCAGTGCCCAGGCAAACCTGGCCACAATTGGCAAAGGCGGAACGCATGGTGCCTTCAATAGCCTTGTCCATGTCGCAGTCGGCGAATACCAGACCGGCATTCTTGCCTCCCAGCTCCAGGGAGATATCCCGGATGCCTTTGGCAGCGGCTTTCATGATGACCTCGCCGGTTCCGGTCTCGCCGGTGAAGGTGAAACCGTCAACCTGCGGGTGCTCGGTCAGATAGGCGCCGGCGGAATCACCACCAAAGCCATGAACCACATTGTAGACCCCATCCGGCACACCCGCTTCTTTCATTACCTCGCCCAGAAGGGCGGTCGTGGTCGGAGTTTCCTCAGAGGGTTTGACCACCACCGTGTTCCCGCAGGCCAGGGCTGGTCCGACCTTCCAGGTCATCAGCAGCAGAGGCAGGTTCCAGGGGCTGATCACGCCAATCACGCCTTTGGGGCGGCGAACGGCATAATTCAGTGCACCGGTGCCATCCGGCGTGGGCATTTCAAAAGATTCGGTCGGAACATTCTTGATCATGTCCGCGAACACTTTGAAGTTGGCGGCGCCCCGGGGAATGTCGATGTGGCTTGCCAGAGATTTGGGCTTGCCGGTATCGAGGCATTCCGCCTCCAGGAACTCATCAAAACGGGCATTAATACCGTCCGCCACCTTATGGAGAATGGCGGTACGCTGTTCCAGAGTCATCTTGCCCCAAGGCCCCCGCAATGCGGCCTTTGCGGCCTGCACTGCGGCGTCAACCTCTTCCCTTCCGGCTTCGTGGACCTTGCTGATCACTTTACCGTTGGCGGGATTGACGTTCTCGAACAGCTTGCCACTGGCTGAGCCAACGTACTGCCCGTTGATGTAGTGCTTGATGTCTTTCATTGCTGCTAAGTCCTGTTTCATCCGTTCGAGATCACGTCAGAACCGTCATGAAACGTTCGTTCAGTGCCCGGTCGTGATAAAAGATCGCTTTGCCGAGCTCTTCCGTCTTCCAGGTGACCGGTTTGTGATCCGGGTAGAAATAATCGCCGCCACAGAACACTTCGTTGCGGTTGCCGGACGGGTCGAAAAAGTAGATGGTCTGGCCGTGGGTCAGACCGTGGCGGGTCGGGCCGATATCGATGGAGGTATCGGTCATGGAGATCAGATCCGCCGCACGCAGTACGTCTTCCCAAGTTTCCAAGTAGAAGGAGGCGTGGTGGAACTTACCCAGCTCCTCATGATGGATAAACGCCACGTCGTGCTCCTTCATGGACACCGTCAGAAACTGCGCCACCCGGGTGCCTTCCGGATCCAATATCTGCTCGGCCAGGTCGAAGCCGAGGACATTGACAAAAATATCGTAAGTCGCGGCCAGCTCAGGACCGTAAAACAGGCAGTGGTCAAAGCGCACGGCTTTCATGCCTCGCAGACCACGAGGCCAGGCCTCCGGGTTAACGCTGGCAAGGCCCCACTTGCCGGTATAGAGCTTATCGGCAAACAGCTCGAAGGCATGACCGGAAGGGACCGTGAAGCGAACACGACGGCCGCAATCCTTCAACTCCTCCGCCGGAACCTGCTCAACCTCAACGCCGTAATTCACCAGGTCTTTTTCAAGCTGGACCAGGACCTCTTCATTAAGCACCTTGAAGGCCATGAAATCACAACCCGGCTCATCGGCCTCGCGCAGAACCACGGAAAACTTGTCCACTTCAGACCAGGCCTTCAGATACACCCGCCCCTGGTCGTCGCGGTCGGTTTCGATCATGCCCAGCAGGTCCGTGTAGTGTTTGACAGCTTCATCCATATCGAGAACACGGATCTGAACGTGGCCGGGACGCATTACACCTTTTTTCATGACAGTTACCTCAACGGTTTTTTGTTGTTTGCTTCGCAGGTGCCGCCTCAGGCAGAGGCACGCACTCAATGATCAGATCAGTCAGTGGGTAGATCCGGCAGGCCAGAACTTCCCCTTTTTCAACGGCTTCAGGCGGGGCGTGCCGCTTGCTCATCTTGCCGCACTCGAAATGCCCTTCCAGAACCTGAATCTTACAAAATCCGCAACCACCACCCCGGCAGCCCACGGGAACACACTTCAGGTCCCTCTGCACCATGGCCTTGAGCACACTCTGGCCCTCCTGGCAGGTAAAGTGGTCTCCCGTCGTGCGGTTAACTACCTGAAACACGGCCATGCTACCTCCTGGTCAAATCTTCTTGAACAGAGCCGAGCGCCGCCTGTCTACCGCGCCGTCAGCCGCTGCCGAGAGTTTTTCCATAGTTAGCAGGCTGTCGGGCTTAAGGCTGATCTACTGCTTTCCCACCTTGCTCGTGACGATCGCTTAAGTCCAACAGGCTACTGCCCGAAACTACCTTCTTAAGGCGAACGCGCACTACCCAACCACAGACGAAATCCGTGCGTGACTCCTGATTGGAAAAAAAGGGTCACCCCTGATAACCGCCGCCCACCGGTAGTACCATACCTGTAACATACGAGGCCTCGTCTGAAGCCAGAAAAAGTATGGCATTGGCCTGCTCTTCCGGAACGCTGTAGCGCTTCATGAAGCTCAATTCGGTAGCCTCATCAACGATGGCCTGATACCACTCCTTCTCCAATTGGCTCATGGTTTCACTATTACGCGGAATCCGCCGCTCGCCAACATCAGTGCCACCCGGTGCTACTGCATTGACACGGATGCCGTATTTGGCATTTTCAAACGCCATGCACACGGTCAAAGCATTTACGCCCCCCTTGGCCGCAGCATAGGGCACACGGTTAGTGCCTCGAGTTGCGAGGGATGACACATTTACGATCACTCCACTTTGCTGTTTTTGCATCTGCGCCAGAACTGCATGGGAACACCAAAGAGTCGGAAACAAGGAGCGACGAATCTCCGCTTCGATCTGCTCTTCCTCGTAGACTTCATAGGGCTGGACCCAGATCGTACCGCCGACGTTATTGACCAGAATGTCGATACCGCCAAAATGACTTACCGCCGAATCGACTGCCTTGCAGGCACCTGCGTACTGTTCCAGATCGACGATGCTGGTCTGGACGTTTGGCGCACCGGCGGCCAGGGCCTCCTCAGCCACCTCTTTCACGATCTCGGAGCGATCCACCAGCAGCAGGCTGGCTTTTTCGGCAGCCATCTGCAGGGCAACGGCACGACCGATACCCTGGGCAGCACCAGTCACAATAGCGACGCGGTTTTCAAAACGTTCGACTCTCATTTAGCTTTCCTCACTTGCTGGTCGTAAACTTCTCATAGTGGAGGCTGACCGGTTGAATACCCCTTTCCTGCATAAAGCTGCTAACAGCTTCGACCATCGGCGGCGGACCACACAGATAGATATCGACATCGCCATCATTCAAATCACTAGGTTCAATATGATCTGTGACGTAACCCTTCTGCGGCCAACTGCTCTTTTCTGAGGCCACGCAGACACCAAATGTGAAGTTGTCGATGGCCCTGGCGAAGGCTTTAAGCTTGTCCAGCTCGACAAGATCAATATCGTGCGTAACGCCGTAGATTAGGTGGATCGGATAGGCGCTTCCGTCCTGCTGAATGCTTTCCAACATCGCCAGGAAGGGTGCCAGCCCCGTTCCCCCAGCCAGCATCAGTACCGGGCGCTTCACTTCACGCAGGTAAAAGCTGCCAAAGGGACCGCGCAGGGTTATGCTGTCACCCACGCTGGCCTTTTCCGTCATGTAGGTGCTCATCAAGCCTTCGGGCACCACCCGGATCAGAAAAGACACCGACTCATCGGCCTGATTGACCATGGAGCTGAAGGAGTAGGCACGCCAGTGGTCAGTCCCCGGTACCTGTACATTGACATACTGCCCCGGCAGAAAATGCATGGCCCGCACCTGATCACCGGAAACGGTAAAGGACAGGGTGGAGTCAGACAGACGGTTAATCTCAGTCAGCCTGGCATGCACGTCGGCCTGCTGGCTGCGCACACAGACTTCTGACGAGGCCGGCACGGTAACGACACAATCCGACTCCGGAATCATGCGACAGGTCAGAACATACCGCTGTTCGGCTTCCCGATCGGACAGCGCATCCTCGATATAGCCATCCATCTCATAGCTGCCCGATTCGCAGTGACACTTACAGGTACCACAGGCACCGTCACGGCAGTCGAGGGAACATTGATTCCGGAACGATAAGCGGCGTCGGCCACCGTTTCCATCGGTAACGTGGTAATAAATCGAGTTACATCATCTTCAAAATTGAGCGCTACTTTATACACTGTTTGCTACCTCAGGCCCCTTCAAGGGTGCCGACGACACACCGAGAGGCGCTTGTTATTAAACCGGGTAATTCAGATCTGGAAATATCGGCTGAAAGCCCCGTGGTTGCTGTATCCTGACTGACAGGAATAACCACGAGGCTAATATATCGGAACGAATTCAAAGGTGATAGATATCCACAACGTGGTGGATGTAGTCGTTCTTCAGCACAGCCTTCTTGCGCTTAATCTTCAGCTTGCCGTCTTCACCACGAATCAGCGTAACAAACGCGGTACCGAAATAGGTATCTACGTTGTTATAACGTACGCTGTGGGTCATCCAGCTGTAGCGCACTTCTGCATCATCGGACGATGCAGCGAGCACCTCCAGGTTGCTCAGCATGTGCTGAGTACGTGGCTCCGGCAGCGAACTGGCGCTGGAACGCTCTGTCTGGATGCGGAAAACACGATCCTCAATCCCATCCCGCTTATCATAATAGAGCAACGATATCTCTGACTGCGGATCCTCCGTCAGCCCGCCGTCCACATCCCAACATGGTACCCAGAATTCAGAGCTCTTATCATAGTGCTCAAGCCAATGATTATAATCCTTGTCATCCAGCGCACGCTGCTCAGAATGCAGAAAATCACGGATCTCGTCGTAACTGATCGTCATGGCTTACTCCCCCTTTTCCTTACGCGCCGCTTCGGTCATCGTTTGCTGCCAGTAATGGTGCTGAGCAATAAAGAGACCTTCATCCTCGGGCCTCTTACCACTCATCAGAGGATGCAGGCCGATGTTCTTCGCCTCTGCGTCTTGCCCATCGATCCAGTGTTTAGCGCCACGACTAAGGTCATTCCACGGCTGCTTCATGGCCTGAAATCCTTCCTGGCATGCGCGAAACTCTTCCAGATCGTCCGGAGTCGCCATGCCGGAAGCGTTAAAGAAGTCTTCGTACTGACGGATGCGGTGGGCACGGGCTTCAGCACTTTCCCCCTTGGGCGCGATGCAATAGATGGTCACCTCGGTCTTGTCCACGGAGATTGGACGGAAGTGACGAATCTGGGAGCTCATCTGATCCATCAGGAATACGTTCGGGTATAGGCAAAGGTTACGCAACTTGCCTATCATCCAGTCGGCACGATCAGCGCCAAACTTTTCGACAAGCTCGTTTCGGCGATCGTACAGCGGGCGATCCTCCGGATTAGGCCAGTCCATCCACAGCAGAATGTGGCCATGTTCGAAGGCATAGAATCCGCCCGTTTGCTTGTTAAAGGTGGATAAGTCCATCGCCTTAACATCATCAGCGGACATGCCGGCCTTACGACGAGCCACAGTGGCAACGTAGTTCCAATGAGTGGCAGATGCGTGGTACCCATCGGCACCATTCTCGGCCTGCATCTTCCAGTTGCCGTCATAGACGTAAGTCGATGAGCCGCGCAACACCTCCAGACCTTCCGGCGACTGATCTACAATCATGTCGATGATTTTGGCTGCTTCGCCCAAGTGCTCAGTCAGCGGTTTGACATGGTCATTCAGCGAGCCAAAAAGGAAGCCTTTGTAGCTTTCCAGACGCACCTTTTTTAGGTCATGAGAGCCTTCGCAGTTAAAGGAATCCGGGTAGCCAGCATTGTCGGGGTCCTTGACCTTGATCAACTTTCCGGAGTTATTGAAGCTCCAGCCGTGGAAAGGGCAGGTCAGAACCGCCTTGTTATCCTTCTTTTTGCGACAAAGGACAGCGCCGCGGTGGGTGCAGGCATTGATAAAGCAGCTCAGCTCCCCATCTTTATTGCGGGTAATGACGATGGGCTGACGGCCGATATAACCAGTAAAATAGTCGTTTGGATTTGCAACCTGGCTTTCATGCGCCAAATAAACCCAGTTGCCTTCGAAGATGTACTTCATCTCCATCTCGAACAACTCAGGATCAGTGAACATGTCGCGACGACCACGATACAGGCCCTTTCCTTTATCGACCTCGATCATACCGCCTACTTTTGCTATCAGATTATTGTGCATGGAATGCCCTCCCTTTTTGTCATTTTATATTGAAGGGTAGCCCCGGGAATCACTATCCATTCAGTGCACTCTTTATCCCAGGATTGCAAAGGCTGGGTTTTGTATTGCATCTGCTGTTCAATTGAGTAGTAAGGCAACGTCATCAACTTAAGCCCCGGACAAGCCAAAGCCAGCCCCATCCGATGCCATGGGGGGGATGAGCAGTGTCATCGGGCAGATGTGGCGGCGGTCAGTGCCGGATTGCGCGATTTTTTTCGGGGAATGGGCCAGATTTCAAGCGGGCTATAGCCTGAACAGGCAGGGATACTTGTTTTCCGGGCGAGCGGAAGCCGACCGCTCCGGGCGCAGTCTGTCAATCGGTTGTTGGACCTGGTTCTCCCGAGTTCGACAGTTATCCACTGAAAATCGTCTGTTTTACACACCTCAGCCCAGTATTCATGCGGGTTTACGCTTTTTAGAAGCCTAAAACTCTGTAGTGGCATGCCTGTGGATATCTTTTCTATTTTAATGGTCATAAAGAGATGATAAAGTCATGGCATGTACGTCAAAGTCACCAAGTCCGGCCCTCGCAAGTATGTGCAGCTCGTTGAAGCCTATCGAGACGAGAACGGCCGCCCAAAACAACGCACGATTGCGACCCTTGGCCGTCTCGACAAGCTCGGTGATGAGTTGGAGTCCGTGGTCGAAGGTCTGTGCCGGATTACCGGGCGATCGCTGCCGGATAAGCCCGCCGTCAGCTTTGAGTCATCTCGTGCCCTGGGTGATGTCTGGGCACTGACTCAGCTCTGGAATGCGCTCGGCTTTGAACAGCTGCGCAAGGCCTTCCGCGGCACGCGTCACAGCATCCAGATCGAAGCCTTGATCCGCATCATGGTCATGAACCGCCTGACCTCGCCGGACTCCAAGCTGGGCGTGCTGCCCTGTGTGTCAACCTAACCCTGAGCCAACTGATTTTGAGATAACATACAAATCAGGGCACTCAGGAGAACGGATATGCCGAAACCAGCCACCCCAGCCGATCCCAAGGTTGAGCCAAACCCAGCACTGGAAAAGCGTTCACGCCGAACGTTTACCACCGAGTACAAGCTGTCCATCATACAGCAAGCCGATGCCTGCCAGCATGGTGAGCTGGGCGAGTTGCTGCGCCGGGAAAAGCTCTATTCCAATCAGTTGCAGCAGTGGCGTCGAGAGCTGGCCGAGCAGGGTGTCGATGGTCTGAAGAAGTCAGCCCCCGGCCCTGCGCCCAAGAAGACGGTCGAACAGAAGCGTATTGAACAGCTGGAAAAAGAAAACGAGCGGCTGCGCAAGCAGATCGAAGTCAAAGACGGTTGTCTGCTGCTCCAAAAAAAAGCATTGGCACTGCTGGATGCGTTCGAAGAGAACGAGTCATG
>CEGF01000330.1_pt1 | contig 12413 bp, 13 predicted proteins | sample 306341 | NCBI WGS metagenome assembly CEGF01 (sample SAMEA2755655, study PRJEB7226) | microbial mat metagenome | biome: microbial mat; feature: hypersaline; material: grass silage | place: USA | collected 2014-02-19 | depth 0 m
CCAACTGCTATGGATCATAGTGATTGGTAATTTGCTGCTGGGGATGTATGCGGCAGCCCTCGCCTATATTGCTTGTAAAAGCGGGCTCAATTCGGTGCTGATGGGGCGCTTCTGCTTCGGTGAAAAAGGCAGCAAGCTCTCCGATTTTATCCTCGGCTTTACCCAAATCGGCTGGTATGCCTGGGGCACCGCCACGATTGCCCTGGTGTTAGTACGCACCACAGGGATGCCTGAATGGCTGGAAATCCCCTTAATGGTGCTCTTTGGCTTTGGTTTCTGCATCACCGCAATGATCGGCTACAAGGGCATGGACTGGCTTTCACGCTTTGCCGTCCCCGCGATGATGCTGTTTATCTTAATCAGCCTTTTCACCGGGCTGGTGGATGTGCGCGGCTTTGCGGGACTGAGCCAACAAACGCCCACGGACAGCATGAGCGTAGCAGCGGCGATTACCGTCATCATTGGCACCTTTATTAGCGGCGGCACCCAAGCCACCAACTGGAGCCGCTTTGCCAAGACCCCGAAAATTGCCGTCATCGCCACCCTGGCGGCTTTTTTTGTCGGTAACGGCTTAATGGTACTGACCGGCGCACTCGGCACCATGATTTACCAGCAGGCGGATATCGTGGATGTATTGATCGCTCAGGGCTTTGTCTCCATCGCCGTACTGATGCTGTTTCTGAATATCTGGACGACCCAGGACAATACCATCTACAACTTCGCCGTGGCGGGCTGCAATTTAATGCGCACCGAAAAGCGTCGCTTGGTCACTGTGGGCGGTGCAGCGATTGGCACCGTGCTGGCGGTGGGCGGCATGTATAACCTGTTGATCCCCTTTTTGGTACTTCTGGGTACTTTTATACCGCCCATGGGCGGGGTGATTATGGCGGACTTCTGGCTCAAGCATAAAGGCCGCTATCCTGCATTGGATAAAGCACGACTACCCGACTTCAACCGGCGAGGGTTAGCTGCCTATGCGCTGGGCGCCGGGGCGGCTTACTTCTCCCCGTTACTACCTCCGTTGGTGGGTGTGGTAGTGGCAGCGGGCAGCTACGCCGTGTTACTTCGTTTAAACCACGCTACGCTAAGCGATACGCTTCCCTCTACTGCCGAACAATAAGTGAGCCCCTGTTTTATATGAGCATGCAAATTATCAACGCCCGACTACGCCAGCGCCCTGAGCTTTACCGACTTGAGATTGAGAACGGCACGTTCACGTCGATTACCGTGCAAGACGCACCGCAAACAGCCATTGAGGGGCAGATTGATGCGGGCGCCAAGCTCGTTTGCGCGCCCTTTATTGAGCCCCATATTCATTTAGACGCTGCCCTTACGGCGGGCGAGCCTAGCTGGAACCAGAGCGGCACACTGTTTGAAGGTATTGAGCGCTGGGGTGAGCGTAAACCCATGCTTACCGAAACGGATATTCGCGAGCGGGCACTGAAGACCCTGAATTTGTTGATCGGCAACGGCGTGCAGTTTGTGCGCACCCACGCCGATACCAGCGACCCTAGCCTGATTGGCCTTAAAACCCTGTGCGCCTTGCGTGATGAATTAAAAGATAAAATTGATATTCAGGTAGTCGCCTTCCCGCAAGACGGCCTACTCTCTTACCCCGGCGGTGACAGGCTTATGGAAGAGGCGCTGGAGGTCGGCGCCGATGTGGTGGGCGGCATTCCCCACTTCGAGTACACCCGTGAGCTGGGTGTCGCTTCCATGAAACGGGTGATTGAGCTAGCGATCAAGTACGACCGCTTGGTGGATGTGCACTGTGACGAGATTGATGACCCCAACTCGCGCTTTCTCGAAGTACTGGCCTGCGAAGCACTGTTTAACGACTTAGGCAGCCGCGTGACCGCCAGCCACACCACGGCGATGCACTCCTACGACAACGCTTACTGCTCCAAGCTATTCCTGCTGCTCAAGCGTTCGGGCATCAACTTTGTCTCCTGCCCCACCGAGAGCATCCACCTGCAGGGGCGCTTTGACACCTACCCGAAACGGCGCGGCGTGACGCGTGTTAAGGAGCTCAACGCAGCGGGCATTAACGTCTGCTTTGCCGAGGACTCCATCTTCGATCCCTGGTACTCACTGGGGAATGGCAAGCTGTTGCGAACGCTGGATTTTGGCCTGCATATCTGCCAAATGATGGGCTATCAGGACTTCAGCCAGGCGCTTTCGCTGATTACCGACAACAGCGCCCGCACGCTCAATATTGAAGCGCGTTACGGCATCGAGGTCGGCAAACCCGCCAGCTTCAACCTGCTTGAGGGTGAGGATGACTACAGCGTACTGCGCACCCAAGGTGAGGTGCTTCTTTCCGTACGCCACGGCGAGATCATTATGCAGCGCGAGCCAGCCAAAATTACGACGCCCCCCTGGCTTGGCTAATGTAGCAAAGGCACGTTAAATTAGTTATTTGACCGAGAACGTTAATGCCGAATGTTCATGACCGGGGGTATCCACAATGGGAATAGAAACCGTTCGTCAATTCTTTGCCGAGCATGCACCGGATGTAAACATCGAAGTACTTGAAACCAGCACAGCTACCGTTCAGCTCGCCGCTGACGCCCACGGCGTAGTGCCAGGGCAAATTGCCAAAACCCTGGCATTCAAAGTCGGTGAAAAACCGCTACTCATTGTCGCCAGTGGCGATGCGCGTATCGACAACCGCAAAATTCGCGATACCTTCGGCGGCAAGGCCAAAATGCTCGACGCCGAGACGGTCATGGAGCTCACCAGCCACCCGGTGGGCGGCGTTTGCCCCTTTGGGCTTGCCACTGACCTGCCGGTTTACTGCGATGAATCGCTCCACGCCTATGACGAAGTGCTACCCGCCGCAGGCTCGCCTACCAGCGCCGTGCGCCTAAGCCCAAAGCGTTTGGCCGAGCTGGTCAATGCCACGTGGGTGGATGTGTGCAAGCTGCCGGAAAACGCCACTTAAACACGCACCTATAACGCCGTGTTATTTAATATCGAGTAAATAACCGTAGAACGCCGTATTACGCTGCCAGCCTAATGATTCATAAAGGTGCTGGGCGCGCTCGTTCTCAACCTGGGTCATTAGCATCAATCGTGCCACGCCGTGATCATGGGCTAGCTGGGTGGCAGCTTCCATTAACACCCTACCGGTGCCTTTATCACGACATTCTGGCAGCACAAACAGATCATTTAACGTCCAGCGGGCATTTAAGCCCACTGTGGAAACCCCAGGGTAGAGCTGCACAAAACCCGTGAGCACGCCTTCGCTGTTCTCGCTAACCAGAATGAATGAATCTCCTAGCCCCATGCGCTGATCTAAAAAATCGCGCGCTGATTGAATATCACTCGGCTGCTTATAAAACTGACGATAGCCATCAAGTAATATGCTAAGAGGTTCTAAGTCATTGAGTACCGCCGAACGAACGTTAACCATAACGACTGCTCCGTGTGAGAGGTGATTTAACAAAGCTTGCCGTCATAGTGGTCTATAATAAAGAGCCACTTATCGCCAAATTAAGGGTACCAGTGAAAAGACGTGACGCTGCCAGTGACTGGATTGTGGAAGCGCTAGCGCTAAGGCTAACCACGAATGAAGCCACCACGCTTGTGCAGCAACTTTACTGCTCGCTTAAGGAGTGGATTCAACATGGTGAGCTGACGGCTGGCGATGCGCTTCCTTCTTCCCGCTATTTGGCTTGGTCTTTGGGTATTAGCCGTAATACGGTGCTGGCCACCATGGATCGGCTACTGGCGGAAGGTCTGCTGATTGCCCGCCAGGGTGCAGGACTCTATGTGGCGAACCTCCCCGCGCTGTTAACCCGAGCAGAGTTTCCACCCCCTTTGCCTGTCCGCTACTCAAGCCGGGGTAACAAGCTATTAACACTCAGCGGAACCTTGAGCCACGGCCATCGCGCCTTTGCCCCAGGCGTCCCGGCGCTCGATCTATTTCCCCGCGAGCAGTGGCAGCGCCTTTTACGGCGTCACTATTATCACGCGGAAATGGCATGGATGGATTATCAAACCAGCGGTGGTTTACCTGCACTCAAAGCGGCTCTTAGTGACTATCTAAGACTCTCCCGCGCGGTGCGTTGCCAGCCAGAGCAGATTGTGATTACCCAAGGCGCCCAGCAGGCGTTTGAACTGATTACTCAACTGCTCACTGACCCTGGTGATTCGGTTTGGATGGAAGAGCCAGGGTACGGTGGCGCCCAGGCCTGCTTTCTAGCGTCGGGATTGACGGTAACGCCCATACCCGTCGATAAAGAAGGCTTAAACCCATTACTTGCTCCCGAGAATGCGCCAACACCTCGGCTAATTTACGTGACACCCTCTCACCAGTATCCCAGTGGCGTGACCATGCCAGTGCCCAGACGGCTGGCGTTACTTGAGCATGCTTCTCGCGCGGGTAGTTGGGTCATTGAAGACGATTACGACAGCGAATTTCGGTACGACACGCCACCGACGCCCTCTCTACAGGGCCTTGCCGAACAGGCATCGGTTATTTATGTAGGTACCTTTAGTAAAGTGCTCTATCCCGGCTTACGCTTAGGCTATTTGGTGCTGCCTGATACACTTGCCAACGACTTCAGACGTGCCCATGCACGACTGCACCGTGAAGGTAACTATCCCGTGCAATCGGCGCTTGCTGAATTTATTACCAGCGGGCACTTTACTCGTCACATAGCCCGGATGCGGGCGGCTTATCGCCAGCGCCAAGCCTGTTTACGCACGGCATTAGCGCCTGCTGTGGCCGCTGGGCTTCGGCTTTCTGACGGCCATGCAGGTATGCATCTATTAGCTGAACTCGATACTATTGAGGAAGAGAGGATGCTCGTTAAGCACGCCAGTGAAGCGGGCATTACGCTCTCTCCACTTTCACGCTACTACCTTTCCGAGAATAAGCGCCCTGGATTAGTGCTCGGCTATGCGGGCTCGACTGAAAGCGAGCTTCTAGCGGCAGGCGCATGGCTTAGCGATACATGGTTAAGCTTAAACCACTCACATCTTGGACTAAACAATTAGGAGCGCCCAATGCCCGATTTTATCGCCCCCGATGGAAACCCTCGCTGCCAATGGTGTGGCGGCGCGCCGGAGTTTCTACCCTACCACGATAACGAGTGGGGCTTTCCAGTAGACAGTGATCAGCGGCTATTTGAGAAGCTTTGCTTAGAGAGTTTTCAGTCGGGCTTAAGCTGGCGCACCATTCTCAATAAACGTGAGAACTTTCGTACCGCTTTTCACCATTTCGATTTTCATCAGGTTGCCCTCTTTAGCGAAGATGATGTGCAACGCTTGCTGCAAGACGCGGGTATTATTCGCCACCGGGGTAAAATCGAAGCCGTCATTAATAATGCCCAGCGGGCACAAGTAATGGTGGAACAGGAAGGTTCGCTGGCCGCCTTCTTCTGGCGTTACGAGCCAGACGCCGATCCACTCGCCGCGCCACAAACCCAGACCACCTCGCCTGAATCCATCGCACTTTCCAAAGAGTTGAAAAAGCGCGGCTGGAAATTCGTTGGCCCAACAACCGCTTTTGCCTTTATGCAGGCAATGGGGCTACTTAATGATCACTCGCTAAGTTGCATCACCCGCGATCGGGTCGAACAGGCAAGACAGCGGTTTCAGCGACCGGTGTAACAAAAAAGGCGTAAGGCACTATACTTCTTGCATGCTTGGCAAACGAAGACGCCATAGACAGATAGCCTACCTGCGTATTATCTGGGCATCTTCCTGTAGTAAGGTATGGTTCTTTAAGCACTTATCAATAAACCGAACAGCAAGGGGACAACACGTTCCCAATGGGGTCAACGTGGTTCAATCGTTCTCTTCACCTACAGAATCCCGCGCCTCACGATGTAAAGCTTGGAGCGTGCATATATTCACCGCCAGCGGTGTACTGCTCGGCACAATGGCGCTGCTCGCACTGGTTGATGATAATCCCGTTGCTTGCCTGCTCTGGCTGGGTGCCGCAATGATGATAGATGGTATTGATGGCACTCTAGCACGTAGGTATGAAGTGAAGGCCATACTGCCCCATTTCGATGGTTCAACGCTCGATATGGTCATCGATTACCTGACCTGGGCCTTTATTCCTGCCCTATTCATCTACTACTTCATTGAACTGCCGCCCTATTTAGGGCTGCTATCCGTATTTATCATTCTGCTGTCATCGATGTTCTGCTTCTGCAACGTCGATATGAAAAGCCAGGACAATTACTTTGTTGGCTTTCCTGCCGCCTGGAACATCGCCGCCGCCTATTTCTATATTCTCGACTTCCCGCCTTTCATCACCTTTGCCGCTATCGTCTTTCTGGCCATCCTTACCGTCACTAAGATGAAGTTTCTCCACCCCTTTCGTGTGCGCCAGTTCATGCCGTTCAATATTGCCATCACGCTGGTGTGGTGTGCATGTACAACGTCGTTGGTACTCTCAAGCCCCGAGCACGCCGCCTGGGCTTTATGGGGGTGGGGCATTGCGTCTGTTTACTTTGCCGGTATGTGCCTATGGCGTACGGCGCAAGAGTGCTTTTATTGAACTTGCTGCCTAACTGCACAAGGAGCATGGAAGATGTCACTGACCCCGCGGCAACAGGAGAAGTTCAGAGCGCTGGCGGCAGAGATCGAAGGAATCGATGTCGAGGTCTACAAGCGCTTTGAGCGCGATCCTCTGGAGCCGATCATCGGTCTTGGGCAACGCAATCTGCGCATTGGCTTTTTCGGGCGCGACCCAGGGCGCGATGAGGTACGCCATGGCGAACCCTTTATCGGCGCTGGGGGGCAATTGGTCAGAAAGGCGCTGTATGAGCACCTTTATGATGAGAAAATGCCGGATTTCGAAGCATCAAAAGCCGTGGGCGAGCACTTTTTCTGGATCAATACCGTGCCCTACAAGCCCGTCGGCAATAAGGCGTGGTCCATGAAGGTCAAGCGCCACTTTCACGGCCTGATGAACGAAGTTCTAATCTCGCGTTGGGAGGGGCGGCAGCTGATTACGCTGGGTCGCGAAGCCTTCCTGTGGTTTGGCATTGGTCGTTCAAAGGAGGAGCGTGCGCGTCTGGAGGCCTTCTGGAAGAGTGAGAATCGCTTTGAGAGCCATATCGAAGTGACGCTGGAGGATGATCGGGGCAAGGCACAGGCCTTTACACTCTACCCACTTCCTCACCCCTCTCCCCTCAATCAGACCTGGTATGCACGCTTCCCAGGTCTATTGAAGCAGCGCCTAGAGCAGTTGGATGTACGTCCAGACAACCTCACGCTGTAAAGACGTAACCGCCCTCATTTAAGGCAACAGCTGGTTGGACGCTGATCATGCAAGGGTAGAGTAAAGTCCAGAAGCACCTTCGGGCCGCTTGGGCTAAGTGCCATCTCAACAGCTTGTCGCCACTCTTGGCGTGAAAACACTTGATAATCAGGCATCGCTGACTGATCTAAAAGTCTCCAGATAGCCGAGAATTTGTGCTGCCAAGTTTCTCCAGACATGCTGGCCAAACTATCGCGCAGGTGAAACCTTCTGTAGCGAGCGCAAGGCTTGGAATCCAATTGAATCGCCTGCCCTGTCAATAATCCGTAGGCGATAAACGTCGCCCCCGGTGCCATTAATTGCAATATATTTGCCGCGACGGGGCCACCTAAAGCGTCAAACACCACGTCAGATTCTCGGGCCATACGCGAGATCTTGGGCATATTGTGAATCGATATCGGTTTGATACCGAGCTGTTCCAGGCGGGCAACTCTACTCTCGGAGCGGTATATGCCGACAACCTCCCTGGCGCCGTGCTGATATGCCCATGCCCCAAGATAGTCAGCGCAATTGGAACCCGCTCCACTGAGAAGAACACGCTTTCCCTCGACAGGCCAAGTCTTAAGCATGGTCAGAGCAGCCAAGGGATTAATGTAGGCACGCGCGGCAACGGCATCAGAAATGGTATCGGGAACGGGTACTGCGAGTGCCGCATCACAATCTAGAACCGTCTGCCAAGTGCCTTCGCCTCGTAATGGGAGCACTCGCTTTCCGATAAGAGAGGCATACTGTCTAGGTGCCTCAATAACGCGCCCCACTCCTTCGTAACCGGCGACAGCAGGGAGCTTTATACGGTGAGAATAAGCACCGGAGATGGGAATCAAGTCAGATGGGTTAACGGGAGCACATAACATCCTCACCCTGAGCTTACCCTCACCCAAACGAGGAACGTCCGCGGTTTCCATGTTCAATGTTTCAAGCGGCCGTCCGAACGCGCGATAGGTGAGAGCATAACGACGCATGGTTACCTCGAACATAGCTGATAAATTTCCATGACCTAATATGGATAAGGATAAATGCTCAAGGTTGCGGTTTAGACGCGAACTTAGATAACGCTTGTCGCATGCGTCTGAGCTTCCTCCACCATCTCGGTGGCTAGCTCACCCACGGTACGCACGGCGTGTTCGATGCTGGGTGTTAACGTGAACGCATAGTTCAGGCGTAGGCATTGACGAAACTTGCCCGAAGCTGAAAACAGCGATCCCGGCGCTACATGGATAGCATGTTGCGCTAAGCGCTGATTGAGCTTCACACAGTCCACCGCGGCGGGTAGCTCTACCCATAGCAAAAAACTGCCTTGGGGGTAGCTAATACCCGCGTCCTTGGGGAAGTAGCGCTGAACCCAACTGATCATGATATCGCGCTGGCGCTGATATTGGCGGGTGGCGTAACGGACATGGCGCTCGTAGTGCCCTTTGGCGACGAATTCCGCCACTGCCAGCTGCGGCAGCGTGGCTGAAGCACCGGTGGAGACATACTTCATATGCAGTGCCTGATCACGGTAGCGCCCCGGCGCCAGCCAACCCACCCGCAGCCCCGGCCCCACGGTTTTGGAAAAGCCGCTGCACAGCATCACTCGCCCGTCGTCATCGAAGGATTTCACGGTGCGCGGTCTTGGCAGACTAAATGACAAATCGCCATAGATATCGTCTTCGATAATGGCTACATCGAAGCGTTGAGCAAGCTGAAACAGCGCCCGCTTGCGTGCTTCAGGCATGGTGTAACCCAGCGGGTTGTTGTAAGTGGGCGTGACCTGTATCGCGCGGATTGGCCATTGCTCTAACGCTAGCTCCAGGGCTTCCAGACTGATGCCGGTTTGTGGGTCGGTGGGTATCTCCAGCGCTTTTAAGCCGTTGGCCTTGAGTATCTGCATGGTGCCGTAAAAGCTGGGTGAGTCCACGGCCACCACATCGCCGGGCTGGGTAAGGGTGCGCAGCGCGATGGCCAGCGCCTCCTGACAGCCGGTGGTCACCATAATGTCATCCGGGTGCAGCAGGCAGCCGGAGGCGATGGCCAACCGTGCCACCTGTTGGCGAAGCTCAGGGCTACCGTTCAACTTGTCGTAGTTGAACCCATGCAGGTCGTTACTACGATGAAGTCCAGCGAGTATCTTCGACAGCGGTCGCAGCGTCTCATAATCAAAATTCGGTATGCCGCGCCCCAAAAGCAGCCGAACGTCATCACGCTGAGTGGCGACAAGCTCCAGCACCTGATCCCATTGGGAAACATCCAACGGTCGTTGAGCAGGCCGAGAGACTGACGGTAGCACCGACGGCACGCGGCTAGGCAGTACGAAGTAGCCCGATTTTGGTCGAGACTCAATCAACCCCACGTCCATCAGTTGGCGGCAAGCCTCCTGGGCCGTCGAGATGCTAACGTCAAGCTCCTGGCACACTGCACGGATAGACGGCAGGCGATCACCCACACGGTAAATCCCGTGTTCGATACGCTCGCGCAAAATGCTGGCGACTTCTTCATAGCGCGTCATGACACTCACCCTAATGCAGCCTGGTAACGATACAGATGACCTCAACATCGGCCATACAGAGGCATAACACGCCCTTCTGTATCCTAAAAACATTAAACTCTATATCTGTATTCAAATGATAGCACTGAGTAATCTGGTTGAGCATATAACACGGAGGATTAGCCATGCCACGCTTCAGCCTCACCCAGCTTCGCTATCAGCTAAGATCTCAACTGCGTCAGTACCGTCACTATCATCGTAGTCGCCGACAGTTACTGGCGCTTGATGACAGACTACTTGACGATATTGGCATTGACCGCACACAGGCGCTCAAAGAGGGACATAAAGCGTTTTGGAAGCATACACCACTCGATGAGGGGCCTTATGAAAACCGCTGAGTATTACCTACTCGACGTCTTTACCGACCAGCCGTTTACCGGCAACCCATTGGCCGTCTTTCTAGAGGCTGATGGGTTGGCAGACAGTACCATGCAGGCGCTGGCTAATGAGCTCAACCTGGCTGAAACGGTGTTTTTAAGTTCAGCCACTGAACCGAATCACTACCCGATGCGGATTTTTACGCCGACTCGTGAACTACCTTTTGCAGGCCACCCCACGGTAGGCTCCGCGCATTTGCTAAGGGAACTGGATTTAGTGAACCACGGGCAAGGCGTTGTGCTCCAGCCTCCTATCGGCGAGCTAGTGGTTAAGTATGAACATGATAGGGCAATGTTTAAGACCGCCCAGCCCGCCATGGTCACCGGCAGCACTATTGATCGCATCACTGCCGTTGAGCTGCTGGGATTGGACATCCATCAGGTTATTGGTGATCCGGTGATTGCCTCCTTTGGGCTACCCTTTCATTTGATCGAACTCACTGACGTGGCAGCGTTAGAGAGCGTGCGTATTGCTACGACGGCTTGGGCAAGTGCTGTTATGGCTAGCAGCGCCGTCCAGATTTACCTGTATGTGATTGAACAACAAGGCGGGGCAGAAACGATTGTTCACAGCCGCATGTTTTGTATGCATGCGAGCATTTGCGAAGACCCCGCTACCGGTAGCGCCGCAGCTGCTTTAACCGGCTATTTGGCCTCACTTCAACCCGGTGCTTTGCAGTGCAAGATTCATCAGGGTGTTGAGATGGGGCGTCCCAGCGTTATCTACACAGCAGCAAATGACGGTATCAAACCCGGTTTTGTGCAGGTTGGCGGTAACGCAGTGGTCGTGGGTAAGGGAGAGTTTTACCTAGAACAGTAACCAAAAGCTGAAACAAAAAAAGAGTGCCCACGTTATCGCGGACACTCAGCATCTGTTCTCAGTTGGCTAACGTTATGCTGCCTGTACCTCAATACGGCGGGTACGGTGGCTATCTTTCTTGGGCAGCGTTAGCGTCAGTACGCCGTTGGCGAGAGTGGCGCTAATGGCATCACTATCCACTTCATGACTGAGGTTAAAACGCCGCGCAAAACGCTGGCCGCGAACCTCGGCGTGCAGCGCGCTCAGCCCTTCGGGCATATTTAGCGCTATCTCACCCTCCAAGCTCAGCACGTTGTTGTCGAGCTCTATTTTCAGCGTTTCATTAGTCACGCCGGGCATATCCGCCACCAGTTTGAGCGCGTTAGACTCCTCAATGATATCCACCGCTGGCAGCAGGGTTTCTTGAGAGCGTTGCTCTTCGCCACGCTGTAAAAGCGGGGAGTGGTTGGATGAACGAACAACGTTATTCATGATTTATCCCTCCTTATTCAAGGTTAACAAACATGATTTACGCCGCCTGAACATCAATACGTCGCGGCTTGAGCTCTTCGCGCTTAGGCAGCACGATCTCAAACACTCCATGGGCATGGCGTGCCTCTGCCCGTTCGGCATCGAGACCGTCGGGGAGCGCAATCGCTCTAACAAACTCACCGCTGGCGCGCTCACGACGAAATACCGGGCGCGAGCTGCCATCTTCATTACTACCCGTCACAGCATCGCGTTTGCCACGCAGTGTCAGCACATTATCCTGAACATCGATGGTCAAATCCGAGGGTGCCAAACCTGCCGCAAACACATAGACCCTCACGGCATCGTCGCTCCGGGCGACATTGATCATCGGAAAACTACCACGCGGCACCGCACGAATATCCATCGCGTTGCCGTCGGGGAAGAAGCCATCCAGCAGTTGACTAAACCAGTCAAACTGGCGAGGAAAACCGGTTTCAAAACGCTTGAGATCATCGAACATATCGAACACCTCCTACGTTAAGCAGACTGTGAGAATTGCGATAAGAGGCAGCCTCTTATCCACTCCACCGAAGCAGCCTCTACAGTTTGCAACATAGGAGCGGTCAATCAATTTTCAAGGGTCTGGATGGCAATTTTTTGGGCTTTTTAACCACCGTTAACACCACAGAAGTAGTGACAGAAGAAATAGCGACAGAAATCACTACTTACCGATAATGACTGTTCCCGACCCACTGATTACGGTATTACCGTGGGCTCCCACACTGCCAAGAATAGCGGCAGGTTTGCCATTGACTAGCACCGAGGGCGACACTTCGTGGGTAATCGGACTGCCACAAGCCGACTTATCGTCTAACCTTGCGGCAGACAGCCCATCATAAAAAACATCAGGCGAGCCACTTACCAACGGGTTTGTGCCATGCCCTGGTTTAGGGCACG
>CEGF01003200.1_pt1 | contig 12410 bp, 11 predicted proteins | sample 306341 | NCBI WGS metagenome assembly CEGF01 (sample SAMEA2755655, study PRJEB7226) | microbial mat metagenome | biome: microbial mat; feature: hypersaline; material: grass silage | place: USA | collected 2014-02-19 | depth 0 m
GCCTTATTTCGTGCCTGCGACGCTGCCGGACTTGGCCACATTCCACTCGATGACCTGACCGCCTGGCACGCCTACGAAAATTACTACGGCAACTGTTTGCGTGACGTGGACAACAAGATCGGCCTGGTGCTCGATGCCCTCGACCGAACCGGTGCCTGGCGCGATACCGTGGTGATCTTTACTTCCGATCACGGTGAGCTCTCCGGCGCCCATGGTCTCAAGGGCAAGGGCAACGTGGTGTATCGGGAAAATGCCTGTGTGCCCTTCGTGGTCTGTCACCCGGATCTGCCCGGTGCCCTCGGTACCCACGCTCTGGCCAGCCACATCGACATCGCGCCCACCCTGCTCGGCTTTGCCGGCATCACTGAAACGGAGCGCCGGCAGGCTTATCCTGGGTTAAAAGGCGTGGATCTGGGAATCGCGTTGCAATCCACCGACCGTTCCCTCTCTGCTTCCGGACGGAACGGGGTGCTCTATCAATGGGATAGTCGCGTCTACGCGTCGGCCGCGATACCGCAAATGGTTCAGGAAGCGCACCAACACAATCCGCTGGTCCGCCAGTGGCACATGATGACGCGGACTATCCCGGAAAGCCTCAAATACCGGCATTCAATGCGCGGCTGCTTCGACGGCCGTTATAAATTTGCCCGCTATTTTCGCCCAGTGGACCACAACACGCCGGGTTCCCTGAATGAACTGTTCGCGCTCAATGATGTGGAAGTGTTCGACACTCACAACGATCCCCTTGAGCGTATCAACATCGCCTACGACAAGAGCCAAGCCGACGTGGTCTGGCGACTGGCCCAACGTACCAACGTGCTGAGCGCAACAGAGATCGGGCCCGATACCGTGCAACAACTCCCCGGTCCCGCCTTTATATGGCGCACCTGAGAGAGCGCTCATTCAGATGCGCTCTTTTTAGGGCTACCCGTTATTTCTTTGCGACCCAACGAGATCAACGTCATGCAAACCTCCATAGCACCGCCTCACAACCACCGCCGGAAGTATCTGAAACCCGCCTTGCTCACCGTGGCCTCCGTGATCCTGTTGATCGCGGCCTTGCTTGCTCTGATGGCGAAAACCATAGAACGGGGCGCCAAAGCCTATCTTTATGGCCTCCCGTTGGTGGTCATGGATCTTACCCGGGAGACCTTTACGCACACATTCGACACCGATAACCGGCTGGTTCATCTGCGCGGCTTCCCGGATCCTTCCTTCAAGGAGGTAGTGCGACCGAACGTGGATACCCTGTACTCCACCAGCTTTATCGACATGGCTGACGGCCCCTTTGTCTTCACTTTGGAGCCCAACCATCAACGCTATTCGCTAATGCCGTTCCTGGATGCCTGGACCAACGTGTTCGCCAGTCTGGGCACGCGAACCACCGGCAGCGAGGGCGGCGTCTGGTTGCTGGTTGGTCCCGATTGGGAAGGTCAGGTGCCCGAGGGATTGAAGCTGCTGAGAGCCCCCACTCGCATCGTCTGGCTGGTGGGTCGGATTCAGACCAATGGCAAGGACGACTATACGCTGGTTCATAGGCTCCAGGATGGTATCGATTTACGTCCCTTGGCGGATTGGAGAGCCGGCCGGACCGGAGCATCAGTGGACGCCCCTTCAAGCGCCGATGAGCTCGAGGGGAGTCTGCCGCCGCCGATAGAGCGTCTCCATCAAATGCCCACTCAGGATTTTTTCCAACGTCTGGCCGACCTGATGGTCGACAACCCGCCGGCTCCCGCCGATGACCCCATGCTCGATGCCCTGAAACAGCTCGGCGTGCAGCCTGGCAAGCCGGTGGAATGGGGACCGCTCGATCATCTGGCTATTCATCTCGGGCGACTGATCACCGACTATAAAATGAATATTGCCCTGGCCCCTGACGATGTGGAAACCATCGGGGGCTGGCATACCCCGCCTTCGGTACTGGGGGATTATGGCACCCAGTACGACGTCCGCGCCGTGGTGGCCATTGCAGGCCTGGGCGCCAACGAGCCTGAAGACGCCATGTATCCCAGCGCCGAACACGACGCCAACGGCGATCCATTGAGCGGCAGCGAACGCTATCGGCTGCATTTCGAAGCGGACCAGATTCCGCCGGTCCATGCCTTCTGGTCGATCACGGCCTACGGTGTCGATAACTTCTTGATGGCCAATTCAGCAAACCGATATGCCGTCACCAGCCGCGACCCGTTGCACTACAATGCTGACGGCTCCCTGGACATACTGATCCAGGCGGACGCGCCCTCCCCGGAGCATCGGGCCAACTGGCTTCCAGTTCGAGACGGCGAACTCTTTTTCCTCACCACGCGGTTGTTCTGGCCCAAAGCCGCCGCACTAAACGGGGATTGGACTATGCCACCCCTCGAACCACGCAACTAGCTCAGACCCACAAAGAAACCGGCTTCGCCAACTAGCGAAGCCGGTTTCTTTGTTCTCCTGTCTTGCCATTTCTAGGGTAATAACGGTGCGCCGTGGCCACCTTCCCCTAGCCATGTCAACGCCTGACTCTTCAAGCTCATTTCGCGCTCGCCACCGGAGACCACCACATTCTTTTTCAGCCGATAGCCTTTCTTATTCAAACCGTAAGCGAGGTGTTTCAGTTCGGCAGGGTATTGGTCGTAATTGGCAAATCGATTGAGCAGAGAAAAAAGAAACGACGGTCCAACCGAATCAATCCGGTCCTTCTCATAGATACCCACGCGGGCCCGGATCTTCCAGCCCTCCTCGTCACGCCGCAATCGGTCAAAGAAACGGGCGTAAGAGGTCACATCCACGGTCTGGCCCGCCACCGACGCCCGCACCATGATGGTCACATCGGTTTCCGCCAGTGCTCGGTCGCCGCAAACCGCAACCCTGGGTGGATCGATACGATGCTTGGTCAGAGCAGTCCCCGTCTTGCTCATCAACTTGGAGGCACGAATGAAACCGTCAATGCCCCCAGCGTACCAACTGATGGCAATGGTTCCATCCGCGGAGAAGGTGGCACGCAGATCGTCCCATCGCCCCTGATCACGCCACGCGAAGGTGGGGATCAGCGCCTTGATTCGTTGTTCATCGTCCAGAGAGGATGGAGGCGTCATTTTTTTCTCCAGTCAGATTGATCGCTGATTTCACTACTGGGGGACGCTGCCCCTGTCGATACATCACGGCGACAAAGCTACTTCAGGACTCAAACAGGTTGATAACGCCCGCTAGTGTGTGGCTTCCACGGACTCATCTCTGAACAGACACAGGCCGCTAGCGGGCTACCACTTGAGGCATGGGTTGAGTCGAAAGGCGACGAGCCTTGTCGGCTGGCACTCCCAGGGCCAACAGAATCATCTCCGCAATGACGGCATCGTGGTTGGGCACCTGTCGACCTTCCACCAAGGCCGTCATCGCGCCCGTGGTGGCGGAAACCACCAGCATCAAGGCCACACCTTCGTCCGCGTAGGAAAATTCGCCCTGGCCCCGCCCGGCCTGCAGATCACCGCGCACATTGTCCGCCAGAGCCGAGCGCATTCCCTCGGCGTAGTGCACCACGCTGACCAGAGCGCTCGCCCATTGCGGATCATCAATCGCATGCCGGATAAAGGTGCGAATACCAACAGCCAGGCGCTCAGCGCCGCTTTCCAACCCCTGACTGAGCGTGGTCACTTGATCGGACAACTGCTCCGCCAACGCGACGCCGACGGCGCTCACCACCTCCTCGCGGCTGCGAAAGTAGTTGTAGACCGTACCATTGGAGACCCCGGCTTCTTCAGCCAGCTCGTTCAACGCCAGTTCGCCCGCGCCCTTGCGTGCGTATATGCGCAGCGCGGCCTGTAATAACTGTTTACGGGTCCGGGCCTTCTTTTTGTAGCCACGAGTCAGCCCTTCTTGCGGCCCACTCATTGCAGCCGCGTTCTTCTTTGCCATCGCGCACTCCCACTTGGATCGAAACCGCCGGCACTCTAATGGAAAAATGCCAATATTGACATCCTCTATCAATTTCCAAGCATCCGCAGACACTCGTCCACCAGAGTAGCGGCCCGCTCCGCGGGACCATCATGCATAATCACCCGGTCCGGTCTCACCACCACCATCCAGTCGCGCGGCAAGCCCGGAACCAGCCCATCACTGAGATCCTCCGCGAATGGCGCCGATGTCGTTCGATTCTGCCCTCTTGAACCGATTTGCAGGAAGCGGCCGCCCCGTGCACGCCAGCGACTCCGGGTGGAACCGTCCAGATGGATACTGGGGTCGATGCCAAAGCCGACCAGGGTGAGACCGTCTCCCAGGACGTCATCGCTGAGCCGGATCGCCCCTTCCTGTCGCACCCATTGCTGGGGAAGCTGTCCACCGCGAACCAACGGCGCCGCCCCGCCTCCCGGCTGAAAGCAACCTGCTTTGAATCGATTGCTCGGTTTGATCTCCAACTCATCCATATAACGGCGGACGGGGGGGATGGCCCTGACCAGTCGCATCGTTCCGTGCAAAACCCACGCACTCAGCCTGTTACGGGGCATCACCAACACCCCCATGAACTTAGCCAGTTTGATCATTTCCTTCGCATGGGGCCGGCGCTCCCGATCATAACTGTCCAATAACGCCGGTGCCGCCCGCCCCCGCAATACCCAGGCCAGCTTCCAGGCCAGATTCGCCACGTCACGCAGGCCGGCGACCAGTCCCTGCCCAACAAAAGGCGGTGTAATGTGCGCCGCATCGCCAACCAAGAAGACACGCCCTTGAGAAAACGCTTCGCAGCACCGGGCATGGAAGCGGTACACCGCCTTACGTTCAATCACCAGGTCTTTGGGATCTATCCAGTCAGACAGCAATCTGGCGACGGTTTCCGGTTTCTCCATCTGCTCTCGTGTTTCCCCCGGGCGCAGCATGAATTCCCACCGCTCGCGCCCCCCCGGGGCTGGCATATGGGGCGTGGGTCGCTTGGGGTCGCAAATGAACTCCACATGATCTATGGCCTTCCCTTCCCGCTCACGAACATCGACGATCAACCAGTCCTCGCTATAGGACTGACCACGGAAATCCTGGCCAATGAGCGTGCGCACCCGAGAACTGGCGCCGTCCGCACCCACCAGGTAACGAACCTGGATATGATGTGGCGCGCCCGACTCATCTCTGAGATTCGCCACCACACCGTCCTCGACGTCATTGAAACTGATCAACTCCAGGCCAGAGTGAAAGGAGACCGTGCCGAATCGCCCTCCTTGACGACGCAGAGCGTGCTCCAGGTCTGGCTGGTAGAAGGTCACGAGCTTGGGGTGACCGTCGATACCTCCACTGCTGTTCACTTGCCCGAACTGTCCCATGAACGGGCAATGCATTTTCACTTCCGGGATGCCGATCCGTTCGAAGGCGCTCTCGTCCAATCCAATCATCTGCAGAATACGCAACGCCTCATTGTCCAGCGCAATGGCGCGCGGCATTAAAAGCACATCCTCGACCTTGTCGATGACCACAACATCAATACCGTACCGCCCCAACAAGGCGGTCAACGCTGCCCCTACAGGCCCATAACCGACAATCAGCACCTCGGCGGTCGCCGGCAAGGACGTCGTTACCTTGTTCTTCATTATGAACTCATCACAGCAGGTATGGAGGCCGCCCGACAGCGCGGGCGGATGACATCATCAAGACACCTTTTACCCTATATTGACACTATCATCAATATTGGTATATTTTTCAATTCAATGGAAAGAGGTAAGCCCTTATCCCTTTCTCTTCCTAATAAAGGTGGATCATGGTCGAACTCTCCACACCGCAACCTGCACAACATGAACAGCCCACGGTCAAAGCACGGAAACTGGCCTATCTGGTTTTCGAGCGAACGGATTTGGACAGCGCCACTGCGTTTCTGACCGATTTCGGCCTGTGTATCGCCCACAGAACCCAGGCCGAGTTATATCTGCGGGGCACTGGCACCGAGCCCTTCTGCTACCGAGTCCAGCAAGCCGATACCGATCGCTTTGTCGGTTTCGGTCTGGAGGTGGATAATGAGGAGGATTTGTACAAATTGGCCAAGCTGCCCGAAGCCAGCCTGCCCGAGGCAGCCTGTTACCCGGGTGGAGGCCAGTTGGTACGCCTCCAAGACCCCTCAGGCTTCATCATCGAGGCCATTTGCGGTCGCGATCTGGCGGCTTCGATACCACATCGGCCCGCCCTACCGATGAACAGCGATCGGCACCTGCCTCGTGTTAACGAGACCCAACGCCCCCCGGTGGTCCCCCCTGAGGTGATTCGGCTCGGCCATGTGGTATTGGAAGTGGCTGACTTCCAAGCGACCTGTGGTTGGTACACCCGGCATTTCGGGCTAATCCCCAGCGATGTTCAGGTACTTCCCGACGGCTCCCCCGCCGTCGCCTTCCTTCGCTTGAACCTGGGAGAGATACCAACCGATCACCACACCATCGCCCTGGCCCAGGGCTTCATGCCGCTGTACAGCCACAGCGCCTACGAAGTGGTGGACGCCGATGCCGTGGGCATGGGTCAACGTATCCTGCGCGAGCGCGGCTGGAAGCACGCCTGGGGTATCGGTCGTCACCTTCTCGGCAGCCAGATATTCGACTATTGGAAGGACCCCTGGGGTGCCAAACACGAGCATTACTGCGATGGTGACGTCTTCACCTCCGATGCCCCCACCGGTATCCATCCTGTCAGCAAAGGCGCCATGTCTCAGTGGGGACAGGCCATGCCAGCGGACTTTACCAAGCCGAAAATCACACCTACGACCATCAAACGCCTGATCCATCATCTTCGGCACAGCCCCGACCTGTCGATAAGCAAACTGATCACACTCGCCAAAATTTTTGGTTAACAGGAGCCCCCCATGCCCCTTCATATAGTGCGTTTCGTCCACGATGGGCAGCCCCGCTGGGGCATGCTCAAGGATGACACCGTGGCAACGCTGAACCTTCCCTGTACCACCACCGGCGAGCTTCTCGCCCTGGGTTACCACGGTGTTCGGGAAGCTTGGGATCGCAAAGACGGCGTTGCCCGTCTTTCCGAGGTGGATCTGCTGTCCCCCATCACCGCACCAGCCAAAGTGCTCTGTCAGGGCGCCAACTACCGACAGCATATGATCGACTCAGGCATGGATCCCGACGCCAAGACATTCAACATGTTCTTCACCAAGTCAACCGCTTCGATCACCGGCCCCACCGGCAAAATCATCAAGCCCGACCATGTTCAATTGCTCGACTACGAAATTGAGCTCACGTTGGTGCTCGGCACGCGGACTCAGGGTACCGAGACCATTGATGACGACAACTTACATGAGTACGTGGCAGGTATTTGCATCGGCAACGACATATCAGCCCGTGACATCCAGATTCCCCAAATGCAGTTTCACAAAGGCAAAAGTTATCGCACCTTCTGTCCTCTGGGTCCGGTGCTCTGCTTGCTCGATACCGATGAGATGCATTACCTGAATCAATTGAAATTACACCTCATGGTCAATGGCGAGACCCGTCAGATTGATGTGTCTTCCAACCTAATGTTCAAGCCCGCCGAAACGCTCAATGAGCTTTCCCAAATTCATGACTTCGAACCCGGTGACGTGGTCATGACCGGCACGCCTTCCGGCTGCGCATTAGGACTGCCCAGTCCACTGATGGTGAAGATCGCCGCACTCTTGCCGGAAGCGAGGAAATGGGAGCTGTTTTTGAAAGGCCAAAAACGCCGGCGACAGTACCTGAAGTATGGCGACAGGGTCGAATCCACCATCAGCAGCCATGACGGTAAAATCAATCTTGGCAGACAGGCCCACGTGGTATCGAGGAACGTATGACCCCATCACAAGGCATTGCCTCACTGAAGGACGTTGAGGCCCTCGAGCAACACGGTGCGGACCACCCCCTTCCAAGCAGCACTTACGATATGATCCGGGCTGGCTGTAATCTTGACCCGGACGCACCAGCGCTCTCGTTCTTTTTAACCGTGGCCGACCAGCACAAGCCTGCCACCTGGAGTTATCGCCACTTTCTTGGAAAGATCAATCAGACCGCGAACTTCTTCAGTTCACTCGACGCGAACAAGGATACGGTTATCGCCTATGTGCTACCCAACCTCCCGGAAACACATCTGGTAATTTGGGGTGGTCAAGCCACCGGGATCATTTGCGCGATCAATCCACTCTTGGAGGCACCAGCCATCGCCGAATTGCTCAATACCGCCGGCGCCTCTATTTTGGTCACCCTCGCCCCTTTCCCCGGTAGCGATCTATGGCCCAAGGTGCACAAAGCAGTCCAACAATGCCCCGATTTGCGTCATCTTATTCTGGTCGATATGGCGAACCACGTTCATGGTGTCAAAGGCGTCATCGCGCGGCTCTTAAGCAAACGCGAGATATTCCGGCTGCACGGCCTACATGGTTTGAAGAGCGCTTTGCCCACAGGGCTTCGCGTGCACGACTTTAACCAGGGGATACGTCAGCACTTTCGCCACACCTTGTTGAACGGGCGGATCATTACCGCCGATGATGTGTCTTCCTATTTCTGCACCGGCGGCACCACGGGCTCTCCCAAATTGGCCATTCGCCACCATCGCAACGAAGTAGCCAATGCTTGGAGCGCTTCCCAGTTCCTCGGCGACGGCGTGGGTCCCGGCAAGAATATTTTCTGTGGGCTCCCACTATTCCATGTCAATGCGACACTGGTGACCGGCCTAGTGCCCTTTTCAAGGGGGGCCCATGTGATCCTCGGCACACCGCAAGGCTATCGAGGCGAAGGGGTGATTGAACAGTTCTGGCGCATCGTGGAGCAGCACCATGTGCATTTCTTCAGCGGCGTGCCCACCCTCTACACCGCCTTACTCCAGATTCCTATCCACAAGTACGATGTGAGCAGTCTGGAGTACGGTCTGTGTGGTGCGGCCCCCCTCCCCCGAGAAGTATTTCGTCAATTCCAGGACACCACTGGCCTGAAGATCCTGGAAGGCTATGGACTCACCGAAGGCACTTGCGTGAGCAGCACCAACCCGCCACTCGGCGATCGCCGCCTGGGCTCCATTGGTATCCGCGTACCCGGACAACTTATGGAGGCGATTATTCTGGATGACGATGGCCGTTATCTGCGTAACGCCAGCACTGACGAGGTCGGGGTGATCGCCATTTCCGGCGCCAACGTATTTTCGGGCTACAAGATCCCTGAGCAAAACCGAGATCTCTGGATCGAACGCAACGACGGTCGGCGCTGGCTGAACACGGGCGATCTTGGCCGCCAGGATGCTGACGGCTACTTCTGGCTCACCGGACGAAAGAAGGAACTAATCATTCGAGGCGGCCACAACATCGACCCCAGCACCATCGAAGAGCCCATGCATCAGCATCCGGCGGTGCGGGCAGCGGCAGCGGTGGGGAGACCCGACCCCTACGCGGGTGAGCTGCCGGTGGTTTATGTGGAACTCGTCGCTGACTGGATTGTGGACGAAAAGGAGCTTGAGGACTTCGCTCGTGACGCAATTCCGGAGCGTGCCGCCTGGCCCAAACACATCCGTATCATCGACACGCTCCCGCTCACCGCCGTGGGCAAGGTCTTTAAACCAGCGCTGAAACATCGCGAGATCAAAGACGCCATGATGAGCGCCTTGCATGACGCCGGGGTGATCGTGGAACACCTCTCGGTTCGGGAAGAAAAAACCCGCGGCGTGGTGATCGATATCATACCAGCTCGCTCCGGCGATGAGAGTGCGATCCGGGAGAGCCTGGGCCAGTTCGCTTTTACACTGGAGATACTGACCCTGGAGCGGGCAAGCACGTCATGAAAGCATTGGGCATCCACGACTATCAGCAAGGCAAACTGGCCAACCTGGACGTTGCTGAACCATCGCCCCCCGGTTCTGACCAGGTTCAACTCAGTCCATTGGGCATCTCGATGAATCCCATCGACCACCTCCTGGCCACAGGATACGGTGCGCCCCTGTTTAATCCAAAGAGACAGTTCCCTGTGGTATTGGGCCGGGACGCCGTGGCCCAAGTCGTCTCTGTAGGCTCTGGGGTGAGCGGGCTGGAGCCAGGGCAGCGCGTGCTGGTCGCCTGCTCCCCCCGGACCGGTGGCACTTATGCGGAGCGCGTGAACGTACCTCTGCGCTGCGTCGCCGCCCTCTATGACCCCCGACTCTCCGATGTCGTCGCCGCCGGGCTCGGCTATGCCGGCCTAACCGCACTACAAGCATTATCGGCCGCCGGGCTCGACGAAGGACATGCCAACGGAAAGCATCTCTGCATTAACGGGGCCAGCGGCGGTGTCGGTTCCATCGCATTGATTCTGGCCGCGGCTAGGGGGGCACGCATTACCGCGGTAGCTTCCAGCCCGAACCACGACTGGCTACGCTCACTCGCGCCGTGCACCCCCGTTGACTATCGGGACTGCAATGCGATGCGTTCAATACAGGCGGATATCGTGATCAACCTGGCGCCAGCGGGCACCAATGACCCACTTCTGGAAATCGTTAAAAACAGTGCCGCCAAGCACCGCGCCTATGTCACCACCACTACCCCACTGATATCCAGAGTCACCGAAAAGGGGCGTCTCAAAGGCCTTAGCGGCGGCGGCGCATATCTAATGAAGAAAAAGCTGCATCTGGCTCGTCATGGCGTTCGCTACCGCTGGGTGATGTTCAGAGAAAGCGCCGCAGGGCTGGCTTCCTTGGCTGCCTTTTTCTCACGATACCCCCATATCAATCCGGTCGGCTCTCATCTGGGCCTGGAACACCTTGGTCACACCTTTAACGACGCGACACCTCGTCGTCATCCCGGCAAAGCTGTATTCCTGAAATCGCAATGAGACAAAATGGCATGATGAAGGGCCGACCTTATCCATTTGCTAACACCATAAACGGCGAGGAAACCACGCCGGGGTTGACACCTCTTGAAGGTAATACCGGCGATGGCAGATCCGAAGCCTCCAAGATGGTGTCAACGCCGCTAACATTGCCTTTCGTTAACGATCTTACTTAGCGCCGTAGATATAACGTTGAGATCATCCTCAACAAAAAGGGCATTCATCCACCGAAGCACTGGAGCTTGGGCATGGTGCACAGCATTCGCCATTCTTCGACCTTCCATCGTCAAAGAGAGGACCGTTCGACGGCGGTCGTTAAGATCGGATTGCCGTTCAACCCACCCTGCGTGGACCAGATGGTCTATCAAACGATACAACGGGCTTCCATCGATATGAGCCTTCTGTCCCTTTGCCGCTCTAGCGGTACGAATCAAATCCCTCATAATTTCTCATAGGTTGTCAACAACAGACATGACTGCAACTCATACCAGACAGAATTTCTGTTCCAGTCAGCAACGCGCCCTTCGGCCGGGTACATCTTCACGGTTCAATAGCCCGGTCGCACGGACAAAACTACCACCTTTAGAATCAGAGTGGTCAGAATCGGTATCTGGCAGGCATTGCAGCAGGCAGCTGAGAACTATACATCACTTCGCCCTGGGCTCGGGACTCATGGCATGCCCCTGGCCAGCTATCATGGTGGACGCAATATGTATGCCGTGTCATCTCAGAAAATGAGAGCGTCACATAGACGGATTCGGAAGCTACCCTCTCGGCCCGAAACCGTTCTCTCGCCGGATACCCGTTTGACTCGGGCCCGATATCGGCTCTCGAAATCGGCGCCATATGGAAAAGAGCCAAGGCAATCAGCGCCAAGTTACCCCTAATGACGCGCTCTTCCCAACATTCCAAGCAACGATCAGTTTCCAACATCATGTGTCCTCTGAGGCAAGCATCCGCCCGGTACGTCTGCGAAATCCGAGCGGAAGGCGTCCATATTCGATCCGGGACTCAGTTATCGCGAGCGGCGCTGATCGTCTCAAGCGCGCCGGAGCAGCTTTCGGACAACTCGACCTGCTTCTCCGTCATGCAGGCAGACAGTTCTCCGCCACGGGCCCGCTTGCCGGAACACAAACTCCTTACATCCTCCGAGCAATGTTCACGAACCTGGCGCAGTTCAGCAATTGTCAAATCATCAAGCGATAACGACGTTTGCTCAGCCACCGATTTGGTGGCGATCAGAACAAGGGTGATCAGTATGTATCTATTCATAATATGGTTCCTCACGATGAGGAGATGGGTTCAGATCGATTCTCAGCAGTCAACATGCAACATTATTGGCTCGATGAGGCTTAACGATCGCCAGAACGCAGGGGCACTTATCGCCCCGCCTTCCATGACAACAGTAAAGTCAGCAGTTGAACCCAATAACAATGAAACATGTATAAATATTTCATTTTATTAATGGAAATAACGTTTTTTTAACGGGTATCCGGATTATCTGGTTGGTATGCGAGAGAGAAAGGTGGCCGACAAACTCAACCCACAACGGATTAGCTGGTTGATGGCTCGCTCAGTACGCTCACTTGCTAGAGAGCAGATACTTCACCAAACAGGCGATGCCCAGGACCAGCAGCAATAGTAGGGCAATTC
>CEGF01001886.1_pt1 | contig 12295 bp, 10 predicted proteins | sample 306341 | NCBI WGS metagenome assembly CEGF01 (sample SAMEA2755655, study PRJEB7226) | microbial mat metagenome | biome: microbial mat; feature: hypersaline; material: grass silage | place: USA | collected 2014-02-19 | depth 0 m
TGGCGCGCCTTCTATCAGCACTATCGGGACCGGGGACTGCACACCACGCAAGCCTTGGTGATCCTGGCCCGGAAGATCGCTCGCACCGCCTTCGCCCTGATGAAGCAGCAACAAGAATATTGCCCCGCAAAGCTCTTCTAAGCATTGCAGGGCACCATAGAATCTCCCACAGCGGCTTCGTGGCAACCCTTTATGTCCAAGAGGCCGACGGCAGCCCGGGGAGGCGGCGTTCTGGATTTTTCCGGCTCCGCCGTGTAGTTTGCAGACCAGTTCCGGGTGGAGACAGAGCATGTATGTGGTAGGCGTCACCGGTGGCATTGGCAGTGGTAAAACCGCCGCCACCGATTTCCTGGCCCGTCTGGGCATTACCATCGTCGATGCGGATCAGGCATCCCGGATCGTGGTGGAGCCGGGGCAACCGGCACTCCATGCCATCGTCGATCGGTTCGGCGAGCGGATATTGCAGGAAGACGGCACACTCAATCGCCGGGCTCTGCGCGATATCGTATTCAGCAACGATCAGGCTCGGCGGGAGTTGGAAGCGATTACCCATCCGGCCATCGGCGACGAGCTGCGCCGGCAGATCCAGGACAGCGATAGCGATTACACCGTGCTGGTCTCGCCTTTGCTGCTGGAAGGGCGGCAAAAGGACATGACCCATCGCGTTCTGGTGGTCGACGTGCCCGGTGAAATTCAGGTGGCCCGCACCGTGAATCGGGATCAGGTCCCCATGGAGCAGGTGGAGGCGATCATGCGTGCCCAGCTGTCACGGGAAGAACGCCTGGCCCGGGCCCACGACGTGGTGACCAACGACGGTCCCCTGGAGCGGCTTCATCAGCAACTGGAACAACTGCATCAACGTTATCTGGAGTTAGCCCGACGCCATGGCGGATAACACCACTCGCATCTACCCCTGTCCCCATTGCAAGAAACCCACCCGCTGGGACGACAATCCCTGGCGGCCGTTTTGCAGCGAACGCTGCAAGATGATCGATCTGGGTGCCTGGGCCTCGGAGCAACATGTGATTCCGGGGGATCCGAACGCGCCGGTGGACGATCTCGACGACCCGGAGCGGTAATCAATCCACCCCGGGCCAGAAGGCGCGGATACCGGCGACGCCATAGGCGCCGTGCTCCCGGGCCGTGCTCAGATCATCCGGGGACAACCCGCCCAGGGCATAAAACACCAGCGGCCGCCCTTCGGTGAGCGCGGCGAAACCGTCCCATCCCATGGGCGCCACATCGGGATGCGTGGCGGTGGCCGCCACCGGCGATACCACCGCCATGGGGATATCCAGCGCCAGAGCCTGCTCCAGGGCCGCGGCATCGTGGCATGCGGCGGAGATCACGCCGGTAAACCCGTTCAGTTCCACCGTCGACGCGGCCATCAGAGCCCGGCGGCTCAGATGCAATCCGGCGGCCCCTTCCCGCGCCGCCAGCGCCGCATCATCCCGGACCCAGAAAGGCAGGCCCCGTTCACGGCAGCACGCCGCCAGCCTCGGCAGTGCCGGATCCTGACTCCAGCCACGCAGATACACACCCTGCCGTCGCGGGTCCAGCCGCTCCAACCCCTGGACCACGGCTGGCTCCTCGAGCCCCTCGGGCACCACCACCCACTCCGGCGGCAGTCTCAGCGCCAGCGCCACTGGGCGATTGGCGGCGGGAAACGCGCGCTCGGTGATATCGGCCAGCGGCACCCACTCCACCGGCTGGCCCTCGCGGCCGTGGGGCTCGCCGCTGTAGCGCCGCACCTCACGGAAATGCAGGGTGACCTTGAGGTCCGGGTAGCGGTGGCGCACGGTCATGAACGGCTCGCATCCGGTCACATCCAGCCCAAGCTCCTCATGCAGTTCGCGGGCCAGGGCAACGTCGAGAGCCTCTCCCGGCTCCACCTTGCCTCCCGGGAACTCCCAAAGCCCGCCCTGATGCTTGTGCTCCGGGCGGCGGCTCAGACACAAGCGTCCGTCTCCGTCGCGAATAATGCCCGCCACCACGGTGATTTCCGGAAGGCTCTCATGGGAATCAGACATGGTCAGGTACGATACTCGGCGTTGATTTTCACGTAGTCATAGCTGAAATCACAGGTCCACATTTGCCCCCGGCCCGCTCCCGCCGCCAGGTCCACACGGATGGTGATTTCCGGACGCGCCATGACGGCGGCGCCGCGTTCCTCGGTGTACTCATCGTCGACGCCACCTTCATTGACGATACGAACCTCATCCAGCCAGATCGCCACCCGGCTCACGTCAAGGGTATCGATCGGCGCGCGCCCCACAGCGGCCAGAATACGGCCCCAGTTGGGGTCGGAGGCAAACAGGGCGGTTTTGACCAGCGGGGAATGAGCAATGGTTTCCGCCACCACCAGGGCATCACCGTCGCTGGCGGCGCCTTCCACTTGAATCTCAACGAACTTGGAGGCCCCCTCAGCATCGCGGATCAGGGCCTGGGCCAGCTCCACGAACACCTGCTCCAGCGCCTGGAACACCAAGCGGGCGGCTTCGCTGTCCTCCTGCTCGATCGGCGCCGCTCCGGACTGGCCGGTGGCGATCAGAATGCAGGCGTCATTGGTCGAGGTGTCACCATCCACGGTGATGCGATTAAACGAGGCATCCGCCAGTTGGCGCACCCAGCGATCCAGCAACGGCTTGGCGATATCCGCGTCGGTGGCGATGTAACCCAGCATGGTGGCCATGTTCGGCCTGATCATGCCGGCCCCCTTGGCGATGCCGGTGATATTCACCGGCACACCGCCAAGCTCCAGGCGACGACTGGCCACTTTCGGCACCGTGTCGGTGGTCATGATGCCCTCGGCGGCGTTACCCCAGCCGTGCTCATCAAGAGTCTCCAGCGCCGCCGGCAAGCCGTTCTCAAACGGTTCCATGGCGAACGGTTCACCGATCACGCCGGTGGAAAACGGCAGCACTTCCGCCGGGTGGCACAGAGCCAGTTCCGACAGCAACACGCAGGTTTCCTCACACAGAGCCAGCCCCTTGTCACCGGTACCGGCGTTGGCATAGCCGGTATTGATCATCAGGTAGCGAGGCGCTTTTTCCGTCAGGTTACGGCGTGCCACCTGTACCGGCGCGGCCTGGAAGCGGTTGCGGGTGAACACGCCAGCGGCGCGGCTGCCCGGCGCCAGCTCGATCACCACCAGATCCTTACGTTGGGCCTTTTTAATGCCCGCTTCCACCGCGGCCAGGCGCACGCCGGCCACCGGAAACCACTGCGACTGCGTCATGTTCGATCCTTCACCAAGGGTCATGGAATGATGCGGGCCACCTGTTCGCGACCCTGATTAATAGCATGGCCTTTCCGGGCCGAAAGGGGCAAGGCCCCCGAACGCACCAACCCCGCCGATGGCGGGGTTGGATGGGAAAGCGCTCTCCCCTCGCGGGGAACCGCCATGATCACGTTTCCAGACGGCCGCAGCAGTGCTTGTACTTCTTGCCGGAACCGCAAATACAGGGTTCATTGCGGCCCACTTTGCGGCCTTCGCGCACCACCGGCTGGGCCACCCGCGGCGGCCCCTGGGTCTGGATACCGTCGCCGGACGCGGTGGGCGCGGCCATCTGCTCTTGTTGCGCCTTCATCCGCTCCGCCTGTATCCGGGCTTCTTCCTGGCGCTGGGCTTCCAGCCGTTCCACTTCGTCGTCGCGCCGCACCTCGAAATTATGCAGCACGCGAATCAGCTCGTGCTGGATCTGATTCAGCATGGCCTGGAACAGCTCGAAGGCTTCCTTCTTGTATTCCTGTTTCGGGTTCTTCTGCGCATAGCCGCGCAAGTGGATGCCCTGGCGCAGATGATCCATGCTGGCCAGATGATCTTTCCAATGACGGTCAAGGATCTGCAGCATCAGGTGTTTTTCGATCTGGCGCAGGGTTTCCTCGCCAACTTCCTGCTCCTTGCGGCGGTATTCCTCTTCCATGGTCTCGATGACCTTTTCCACCACCCCGTCGATGTGCAGCCCGGTATCTTCCTTCAACCACTGGCTTACCGGTGCCCGGCAGCTGTACTCGCTCGCCAGGGTACGCTCCAGTCCATCCACATCCCACTGATCTTCCACCGAACCGGGCGGCATGTAGGCATGAATTTCATCCGGCATCACGTCACGGCGGATGCTCTCAATGGAAGACGCCAGGCTCTCGGATTCCAGAATCTGCTCGCGCTGGCTGTACACCACGCGGCGCTGGTCATTGGCCACGTTATCGTATTCAAGCAGGTTCTTCCGGATATCGAAGTTGCGCGCTTCCACCTTGCGCTGGGCGTTCTCGATGGCACGGGTCACCCAGCGGTGCTCGATGGCCTCTCCGTCCTTCAGACCCAGTGAACGCATCATGTTACGTACCCGGTCGGAGGCGAAGATGCGCATCAGGTCATCTTCCATGGACAGGAAAAAGCGGGTGTAACCCGGATCGCCCTGACGGCCGGCGCGGCCACGCAGCTGGTTGTCGATACGGCGGGATTCGTGCCGCTCGGAGCCGATGATATGCAGGCCGCCGGCCTCCAGCACCCTGGCGTGATTGTCCCGCCATTCGTCCCGGATCTTCTGCGCCTCCGCCCCATCCGGATCCTCGAGATGCTTGATCTGCTCCTCGGGATTGCCGCCGAGCACGATATCGGTACCGCGGCCGGCCATGTTGGTGGCGATGGTCACGGTGCCCGGCCGGCCGGCCTGAGCAATGATCTGGGCTTCACGTTCGTGCTGCTTGGCGTTCAGCACCTGGTGTTTGATCTTGTCCTGATTGAGGCGATGGGACAGGTATTCGGAGGCCTCGATGGTGGCGGTACCCACCAGCACCGGCGCGCCTTTCTCGACACACTGTTTCACCTCGTCGACGATCGCTTCGAATTTTTCCTTCAGTGTCAGGTAGACCAGATCGTTGGCGTCGATGCGCGCCATCGGACGGTTGGTGGGGATCACCACCACGTCCATGCCGTAGATCTGGCGAAACTCCACTGCCTCGGTGTCGGCAGTACCGGTCATGCCGGAGAGTTTGTCGTAAAGGCGGAAGTAGTTCTGGAACGTGGTCGAGGCGAGCGTCTGATTCTCCTGCTGGATGCGCACCCCTTCCTTGGCTTCCACCGCCTGGTGGATGCCGTCGGACCAGCGCCGGCCCGGCATGGTCCGGCCGGTGTGCTCGTCGACGATGACGATCTGGTCATTCTGCACCACATACTCCCGGTCCCGGTGGAACAAGGCGTGGGCCTTGAGGGCGGCGTGCACGTGATGAAGCAGCGTCAGGTTATGGGCCGCGTACAGGCTCTCCCCCTGCTCCAGCAGATCGTTCTCCACCAGCAACGACTCGATCAGTTGGTGGCCTTCCTCGGTCAGTTCCACCTGCCGCTGCTTTTCATCGATCACATAGTGACCGGTTTCATCGCCCTCTTCCGGCTGCGGCCGGAGCCGCGGCATCAGCAGATTGACCTGGCGATACAGTTCGGAGGAATCGGAAGCGGGGCCGGAAATGATCAACGGGGTACGGGCTTCGTCGATGAGGATGGAGTCCACTTCATCGACGATGGCGAAATTGAGTTTGCGTTGCACCCGGTCTTCCAACCGGAACGCCATGTTGTCACGCAGATAGTCGAAGCCGTATTCATTGTTGGTACCGTAAATGATGTCGGAACCATAGGCCTCGCGTTTTTCCGGCGCCGGCTGCTGGGAGTAAATAATGCCGACGCTGAGGCCGAGAAACTCGTACAGGGGACGCATCCAGTTGGCGTCCCGCTCGGCCAGGTATTCGTTCACGGTCACCACGTGCACGCCCAGACCGGACAGGGCGTTGAGGTAAGCCGGCAAGGTCGCGGTGAGAGTTTTACCTTCACCAGTACGCATCTCGGCGATACGCCCCTCGTGCAACGCGATCCCGCCCAGCAGCTGCACATCGAAATGGCGCATCCCCATGATGCGGGTGGCGGCCTCGCGGACCACGGCGAACGCTTCCGGCAACAGTTCATCCAGCGTCTTGCCCTCGGCGAAGGCGGCCCTCAATTCGCCAGTCTTGGCTTTCAGCGCCTCGTCATCCAGTTTGGCCATGTCGTCACCAAGCGCGTTGATCGCCGTGACCAGGCGGCTCATACGCTTGAGTTCACGGTCATTCTTGGTGCCGAAGACTTTCTTTGCGATGGAAGACAGCATGAAACGTCCGTTTTTTCTCAATGGGTGGAGCAGAGCGCCCCGCGCTAAGGAGGGATCATTCTACTCACGAGATTGGGTAGGGGCGACCATAATTCAAGCCTTGGGCGGAGGAATCAAGACCCGGGTGACGGCCCCGGGCCATTGGGGGCGCTTGACAGCACCCCGGTTCTCACCCGCTTCCGCCGTTAGCGGCGCGCCCGGGCAATATAGGGGGAGGGATCCACCTGCTGGCCGTTCTTCAACACTTCATAGTGCACATGGGGACCGGTGGAACGGCCGCTGGTGCCGACGATAGCGACGGTATCACCGGTGCGCACGATATCTCCCACTTCCACGGTGACACTCTTGGCGTGGGCATAGCGGGAACTGATACCGTTACCGTGATTGATTTCCACCAACTGCCCGTAGCCGGTTTTCTTGCCAGCGAAGGTGACGACACCGGACGCGGTGGCAATGATCGGCGACCCGTCCCGGGCGGCGAAATCCACGCCCTTGTGCCAGGCCACCCGGCCACTGAACGGATCGGTGCGGCGGCCATAGCGGCTGGACATCCAGCCATGCGGAATCGGCCGGCCGGACAGGAAGGTTTCATCCTTGAGCTGGCGATTGGCCAACAGCTTTTCCAGGATGTCCAACTGTTGCTCGCGCCGCTGCAAAGCACTGGTCACCCGCTCCAGTTCCTGCATGAACGACGGCGGCGTAAAGCTGCTGCTGCCCTCCACTTCCGGACCGCCGATGGCCGGGGCGCTGCTGAAATCGAATTCCTGGCTGTCGATGCCGGCCACGTCCACCAGACGTTCCCCGAGAGCATCCAGACGCACCAGTCGTGCTTCGGTGTCCGCCAGTTGCAGGGTCAAGGCGCGAAACTGTTCCGCGCTGAGACGGGACAGGTCCGCCACTTCACGCTTCTGCTCGTCAAGTTCGCTCTGGAACCGCTCGGCCACGGCTTCGGTGTACGCCGGCGGCGCCAGTTTGTAATTCAGCCAATAAGCGCCGGTACCCAGGGCCACCGGCAGCGCCACCATTATGAAAAGCGCCAGATACAGCCAGGATCGGGACAACTGCACCGATCGGGCATGGCCGCCCTTGCTGTTAAGCCATATGATGTTCATGAGTGTGGAAACACCCCTTCCAAAAAGTCTTCAGGCCAACGGTCCGAGGGCCCACGGAATATCCATTCATAAATGACAATGCCGGTGGTGCCGGGCGGCACCGTCCCCCGCTGGTCTCCCCGGTTTCCTTCGTGCCACCCGGCCGGTTATGGTCTGGCCGTGGTTCGACGAGCCCGGTGTAGCTGGCGAGAGACTTATCGTTTTTTTACAATTAGCCGGGTAGTGTAAGGAAATACCATGGCCAACACAAACCGGCCCCAAAACCTCGGGGCGCTGCTCAAACGCCACCCCAGACTGGGGCGGCTGGCGTCCAATGCCCGCGCCCAGCCCGCGCCCTCTCAAAGCCGGGATCCGCGAGCGTGCCTGCCGCCCGCGCTGCGTGACCGGGTCATGCTGGTGGAAGAATCGCAGCGCTGGCTGGCGCTGGTGGAAAACAGCGCCACCGCGCAGTTGTTGCGCTTCCATCTGCCCCGGCTGCAACGGGCTCTGCCCGGCGCCGCCAGCGTCAAAATCGTGGTGACCGGGCAGCGCCAGCTTGATGGCGGCTCCTCCACGCACGCCATGGATGAAGGCAAATACCGTGCCATGGGGCCGGTTCTGGATGAGGAAAGTGCGGCTCATATTGCTCGCGCGGCGCGTGACATGGACGATCCGGGCCTGCGTGAGGCCCTGGCCCGATTGGCCAGCCGGGTCAAAAAGTGACGAAAAGGGTCATTTGGAGGGCGTAATTGCCCACCCCGGCCGCGGGAGGGTGGCCGGGGTGGATCGGGGAAGCGCACCGTTATTCGGCGGTGGCCAAAGGTCCAGCGTAGGAGATCGGCGCCGCGTCAGCGTCCTCGAACGTCACCACTTCGTAGGCGTCCGGCTGGCTCAGCAGTTCGCGCAGCAGGGCGTTGTTCAAAGCGTGACCGGACTTGTGGCCCACGAATTCGCCAATCAGGCTGTAGCCCAACTGATACAGGTCGCCGATGGCGTCCAGCATCTTGTGCTTCACGAATTCGTCGTCGTAACGCAGACCATCCTCGTTAAGGATGCGGTATTCGTCCACCACGATGGCATTGTCGACACTGCCGCCCAACGCCAGGTTCTGGCTGCGCAGGAACTCGATATCACGCATGAACCCGAAGGTCCGGGCGCGCGCCACTTCCTTCACGAACGAGGTCGTGGAGAAATCGATGCTCGCCAGCTGATCGCGTTCCTCGAAGACCGGGTGGTCGAATTCGATCGAGAAAGTCACCTTGAACCCGTCAAAAGGCACGAAAGTGGCAACCTTGTCGCCTTCTTTCACCGTCACCTTCTTCTTGATCCGGATGAACTTCTTGGCCGCCTCCTGCTCACGGATACCCGCGGACTGCAGCAGGAACACGAAGGGCCCGGCACTGCCATCCATGATCGGAACTTCCGGTGCCGACAACTCCACATAGGCGTTATCGACTCCCAGCCCCGCCATGGCGGAGAGCAAATGCTCAACCGTGCCCACCTTGACGCCGTTCTGCACCAGGGTCGTGGACAAGGTGGTTTCGCCCACACTGTGGGCCCCCGCCTTGATCTCCACTACCGGGTCCAGATCCACGCGGCGAAACACGATGCCAGTGTCCACCGGCGCCGGACGTACCGTCAGGTAGACTTTCTCACCGGTATGCAACCCTACGCCGGTGGCGCGGATTACGTTTTTGAGTGTTCGTTGTCTGATCATCGATCCGTCACAAAGCTACCGGTATCCTGAAAAATAAGGATACTGCCATCCTCGAAGCGTTATAAGAGGATAAGTATACCCAAAATCCCCTTACCGCACCATTGACCGTGCCTATCGCGCCGTTAGCCGCGCCGCCGTCAGTCGGCCTGACGGCGGAGGAAGGTCGGGATATCAATGAAGTCCAGATCTTCCGCGGTATTCACCGCACCACGGCCGGAACCGCCCATGCTTTGCTGCACGGCACGACGGCGCTCGACGGCGGGACGCTCCAGGTCGTTGTAATCGACCCGGCCTTCCGCGCCCAGAGAGTTCTGACGGCCACGCACCACTTTCAGTTCCTGCTGGGCACCCAAACCGGTGGCGACCACCGTTACGCTGATATTGTCGCCCATATCCGGATCGATGGCCGTGCCGATGATCACATTGGCTTCCTCGCTGGCCAGCTCGCTGACGATGTCACCCACCTCGGAGAACTCATCCAGAGCGATGGACTCGTTGGCGGTGATGTTGATCAGGATGCCACGGGCGCCACGCAGATCCACATCCTCCAGCAGCGGGCTGGAAATGGCGGCCTGAGCGGCTTCGGCGGCTCGGTTGTCGCCGGTGGCGATACCGGTGCCCATCATCGCGGTACCCAGCTCACTCATCACCGTGCGCACGTCGGCGAAGTCGACGTTGATCATACCGGGCCGGACGATCAGGTCGGCGATCCCTTTCACCGCGCCCTGCAGTACTTCGTTGGCCGCTTTGAACGCGTCCAGCAGGGTGGTGGAACCGCCCAGCACCGACTGCAGCTTCTCGTTGGGGATGGTGATCAGGGAGTGCACCTGGTCACGCAGGGCCTGGATGCCTTCCTGGGCGGAGCGCATGCGCTTCTTGCCCTCGAACGGGAACGGTTTGGTCACCACCGCCACCGTGAGGATACCCAGTTCCTTGGCGATCTCGGCCACCACCGGCGCCGCGCCGGTACCGGTACCACCGCCCATGCCGGCGGTGACGAATACCATGTCCGCGCCGTCGAGCAACTCGGCGATGCGGTCACGGTCCTCCAGCGCCGCCTGCCGGCCGATTTCCGGGTTGGCACCGGCACCCAGCCCCTTGGTCACCTGGCTGCCCAGCTGAATCACGGTCTTGGCCGAGGAGTTGCGCAGGGCCTGTGCGTCGGTATTGGCGCAAATGAAATCCACGCCTTCCACGTTAGAGCGCACCATGTGGTCCACGGCGTTGCCGCCGCCGCCACCAACGCCCACCACTTTGATCACCGCGCCATGGGGTACGGAATCTTCCAGTTTGAATTGCATAATTGATCTCCCGCTTGTTGCTTCCCTGGTACTGCTGTTTTTTCAATTCCGGCCGCCTTGGCGGCCGGGCCTGAAACCGTTGCAAATCGACTTAGAAATTGCCCTGGAACCAGCGCTTGAAGCGCTCGACCCAGTTCACCTGTCCACCACCGGCCTGGGCGCGCGCGCTCAAGCCTTCCTTTTCCATCCGCAGCCCGTAGAGCAGCAAGCCCACGGAAGTGGAATAAATCGGGTTGCGCACCACATCGGTGAGCCCGGCCACGCCCTGCGGCGTACCCAGCCGCACCGGCATATGGAAAATTTCCTCCGCCAGTTCCACCGCGCCTTCGATCTTGGAGGAGCCGCCGGTGAGCACGATGCCGCCGGGGATCAGGTCCTCGTACCCGGACCGGCGGATTTCCGCCTGGATCAGGGTGAACAGCTCGTCGTAACGCGGCTCCACCACCTCGGCCAGATTCTGGCGGCTGAGGGTCCGTGGCGGCCGGTCGCCGACGCTCGGCACCTTGATGGTTTCGTCAGCGCCGGCCAGTTGCGTCAGCGCGCAGGCGTACTTGATCTTGATCTCGTCGGCGTGCTGTTTCGGCGTGCGCAGCGCCATGGCGATATCGTTCGTGACCTGATCACCGGCAATCGGAATATTGGCGGTATGGCGAATCGAGCCGCCAGTAAAGACAGCGATGTCGGTAGTGCCACCGCCGATATCGACGATACAAACGCCCAATTCACGCTCGTCCTCGGTAAGCACCGAATAGGCGCTGGCCAGTTGCTCGAGGATGATGTCCTCCACTTCGAGACCGCAGCGGCGCACGCATTTTTCCACGTTCTGGGCGGCGTTCACGGCGCAGGTCACCAGGTGCACCTTGGCTTCCAGACGCACCCCGCTCATGCCCACCGGTTCGCGCACTCCTTCCTGGTTGTCCACCACGTATTCCTGCGGCAGCACATGCAGGGTCTTCTGGTCCGCCGGAATCGCCACCGCCTGGGCGGCGTCGATGACGCGGTCGATATCCGCCTGCATCACCTCCCGGTCACGGATGGCGACAATGCCGTGGGAGTTGAGGCTGCGCACGTGGGATCCGGCGATGCCGGCGTAGACGGAGTGGATCTGGCAGCCGGCCATCAGCTCCGCCTCCTCCACCGCCCGCTGGATCGAGCGCACCGTGGCCTCGATATCCACCACCACGCCTTTCTTCATGCCGCGGGAGGGCTGCGACCCAAGGCCCACCACCTCGACGGTGCCTTCGCTGGTCACCTGACCGACGATCGCCACCACCTTGGAGGTACCGATGTCCAGTCCCACGATCATGTTGTCCATTGCGTTCGCCATTAGCGCCTGCCTCGATCCGTTATACTTTGCCCGCCCGGCGGGCGGATGCCGCTTGCGCGTCCTGGTCATCCCGCCAGGTGACCGCCACGCCATCGGCGTAGCGCAGATCCACCCGGGCCACGCCGCGACTGTCGGTGCTCAGCACCCCGCGGTACAACCGCACGAAGCGGCGCAGCTTGTTCACGTACTGTTCCCGATCCACCACCAACTGCATGTTGTTATTCAGGGTCAGGCGGGCGGTGAGACGCGCGTTCACCTCCATCCGCTCGATCCCCAGGCCAATATCGCTGAGCAGCTTGGCCATGCTGTGGTAGTAACTCATTACTTCGTCGAGCCGTTGCTCCGGTCCGTTCAAGCGCGGCAGCCCGGAAAGGTCGTACTGCTTCAACGCCTTGAACGGTTCGCCGGTATTGGAGACCAGCAAGGTCTCGTTCCATACCGCCACCGGTTCCCGCTCGGTAACGGTGAGCACCACGGTATCCGGCCACTGGCGCCGCACCGAGACGTCCGCCACCCAGCTCAGTTCCCGCGCCTGGTCATAGATCCGGTCCAATGGCGCGGTAAAGTAGTTGGCGTCACGCACCAGGGCAGCCAGCTTGGTCTGCACCTGCTGCTGACGGCGGACATCGGTGACACCGTCCACGCCCACCTTGCGCACCGGGTAGTGATCCAATACCCGTGGCAGGTAAATCACACCGCCCACCAGCACCGCCGCCACC
>CEGF01004962.1_pt1 | contig 12223 bp, 11 predicted proteins | sample 306341 | NCBI WGS metagenome assembly CEGF01 (sample SAMEA2755655, study PRJEB7226) | microbial mat metagenome | biome: microbial mat; feature: hypersaline; material: grass silage | place: USA | collected 2014-02-19 | depth 0 m
GCGAGCAGTCGGTGACCTATCCCTGCCCAGCGGAAGACGCACCGGGGCACGACGTGGTCTTCAGCGACGCTTTCCCCACCGCCAGCGGCCGGGCGAAATTCGCGCCCACGCGGCCGCTGCCCCCGGATGAGCCGGTAGACAACGACTACCCAACGGTACTGACCACCGGGCGTCAGCTGGAGCACTGGCATACCGGTTCCATGACCCGGCGCGCCAAAGTGCTCGACGACCTGGAGCCGGAAGCCGTGGCGAGCTTAGCACCTGCTGAGTTTATCCGGCTGGGGATGGCGCCGGGCGATGAGCTAACGATCACCACCCGGCGAGGCTCCATTACCCTCAAGGCGAGAACGGATTCCGGAATGCCCGAGGGTATGGTCTTCGTGCCTTTCTGTTACGGAGAAGCGGCGGCGAATCTCTTAACTAATCCAGCGCTGGACCCGTTCGGCAAGATACCGGAGTTCAAGTATGCAGCTTGTCTGTTGACGCCCGCTCGAAGGACCATATAAAGCGATTTATCCATTAAGTTCTTATTGAAAGCCGTAAAGGAAAGAAAGTAGCACTTGCACTGTAAGGTGCTCTAAGAAGGCGCCTTATCGACTTATTGGGCTGTTTATCCTGCTGCCCACTATAAATTAGGTAGTCATTATTGGGAAAGCGAGTACATCAACTTTGATGTTGAACTTATCCAACGCTTCCCAATACGCGAACTCTGCAGTTAGCCCGGGATTGTCCAGGGGTGTTTGGACTGGTATTTACTAGTGAAAGCATCGATTTTTGTCTGCCAAGCTAGGGTGGCTTGAATGTCGTCGACTCCATCGAGAAGACGCTGGCGACTACCGGCATCAATTTCGAATCTCAGGGCTTTATCCTTGAAGGTGATCGAACAGGACTCTAGATCAACTTCCAGTTTGGCATCGGAGTGCATCCGGCAATGAGACATCAACAGCTCAACCTGTTTTGTAGGCAGTTCGATTGGCAGCAGGCCGTTGCGTACAGCGTTGCTACGGAAGATATCTGCCACTTTGGTAGAGATTACTACCTGCACTCCCATATCCACCAGCGCATAAACGGCCCCTTCTCTAGAGGATCCACAGCCAAAGTTGTGGCCGGCAATCAAGATAGGACATGGTGCCATTCCTTCGGGAATCGGCGAGTCTTCTCGAGGTGTACCATCAAGGTGGTAACGCAAGTCATGAAGCATATAGCGATGGTAGCCAACGCTGCGTGGCTTGCGAAGGAATCGGGCTGGAATGATCTGATCGGTGTCGATGTTGTCTTGCGGTAGCAGCAGCGCAGGACCGGTGACATTTTTGACAGGACGCATTAGATAGGTTCTCCCTGTGAAGGGGGCTGGTTCGGGGTAGCTTGGCGCACGTCTACAATTCGCCCGTTAAGAGCGGCGGCTGCGGCCATGGCGGGACTCATCAGGTGGGTGCGAGCACCAGGGCCCTGGCGCCCGGGGAAGTTACGATTACTTGTGGAAGCACAGCGTTGCCCCGACGCAACACTGTCGCCGTTCATTGCCACACACATTGAACAGCCGCTATCTCCCCAAGTGGCTCCGGCCTCGCGAAAGATGCGGCCTAACCCTTCTGCCTCGGCTTGTGCCTTGACTCGATTGGAACCGGCCACCACCAGGGTTGGCACCTTGACCATGCCTCCGGCCAACTGGTGGGCCGCTTCGCGCAGGTCTTCGAGTCTTGAGTTGGTACATGAACCGATAAATACCTGGTCGATAGCCAGTCCCACCATTCGCTGGCCGGGAGTGAGACCCATGTATTCCAGAGCTTCCTGATGAGTGGCGTTGCATAATGTAGGCAAAGATTCATCTACTGCCACCGACTGCTCGGGGCTGGTTCCCCAGGTGATTCTCGGCGCAATCTGCTCGGCGGTAAAATAATGCTCGGCATCAAAAGTGGCTCCTGGGTCGCTGTATAGATCTTGCCAGGCAGCTTCAGCAGCTTGCCAATTTTCGCCTTTTGGCGCACGGGGCGTATTTTTTAACCATGCTAGGGTAGTCTCGTCTGGCGCTACCATGCCCACTCTGGCTCCTGCTTCGATGGTCATGTTGCATAGGGTCATGCGGGCTTCCATGGAGAGGGCTTGGACCGCTTCTCCACAATACTCGACGGCGTGACCTGTCGCTCCATCGGTGCCGATCTGGCGTATGATGAAAAGTGCCAGATCCTTAGCGGTGGCCCCAGAAGGGAGCTTCCCATCCACTCGAATTCTCATACTGGCGGGGCGTTTCTGCCATAGTGTTTGGGTGGCGAGCACGTGAGCAACTTCTGTGGCACCGATACCCATTGCAATTGTGCCGAAAGCGCCATGAGTCGAGGTATGCGAATCGCCACAGACTATGATAAGTCCTGGTAGTGTCAGTCCCAGCTCGGGGAAGGCGACATGAACGATACCACGGTCTTCATTGCCTAGACCCAGGTATTCCATGCCATGGTGGCCAGTGTTCTCTTCAAGCAATTTAATCATACCAGCCACTTCTGGCTCATCATCCAACCGCTTGAGGTTTGAAGGGACATAATGGTCGGCAATCCCAAAGGTCAGCTCAGGATAGGCCAGCTGCCGCCCGCTGTTAGCGAGTTTGTCGAAAGCGTGGAAAGAGCCTTCGTGAACATAGTGCCGGTCGACCCACAGCAAATCGAGCCCAGCATCTGATGTGATCACATGCTGACGCCAAATCTTCTCGAAAAGTGTTAACGGGGAGTTGGTCATGGTGACTCCTTGGTGGCAGCCTCAAACCGGCGGCGACGCTTGAGGATGGCGCTGATAATTCGTGGCAATAGTGACAAAATGAGTAAGGCAATAAGAACCAGTGTGATAGGGCGTCCGGCAATAAAGCCTAAGTCACCGCCACTGATCTGCATACTTCGGACCAGTTCACCTTCAGCCATGCCACCCACTAGCAGACCAACTACGGTAGCAGCCACTGGATAGCCATAGCGACGCATCACCCAGCCGATCATACCTGTGGCCACTACTGTAATTGGGCCTACCATGTTTCCAGTAATGGCGTAGGAGCCAAGTACAGAGAGAACCATCACGACAGGGATCATCAGCCTTAGCGACAACTTGACGATATAGCCTGCCAAGAAGATAAACCCCACCCCGACTAGCAGCAAAAGTATGGCCTGGGCCATGTTGCCCAGTATCAAGGCATAGACGACATCCGGGTTTTCCCGTATGAATCGCGGCCCACCGGTTACGTTGTGCAGAGCGAAGGCCCCCAATAGGACGGCCGTGCCCGCGCCGCCGGGCAAGCCGAGTGCGAGCAGGGTAATCATTGACCCACCCTCTGAGCTGCTGTTAGCGGATTCCGCAGCCATTACTCCAGAAGGGTGACCCTTACCGAAGCGCTCTGGAGCATCCGAGCGCTGTTTGGCAGTGGCATAGGCTGCTAAGTTGGCAATGCTGGCTCCTACACCGGGTATGGCTCCTATTAAGGCTCCCATGCTGCCGCCTCTTAACAGCTGCAGCGGACGACGCAGTGGATATGCCATACCCGAGAGGATCATGCGAAAACGAACTGTTCGTAACTCAGAGTCATCGACGATGTAACGTTTACCAACAAGATTGAATAGCTCCGAGGCAGCGAAAAAACCGATCAGCGCCGGTATGGCGGGAATGCCGTCCAGCAGATACATGCTGCCGAATGTTCCTCGCATCTGTCCGGCATCGCTATAGCCGATGGTGCTGATCAAAATGCCCAGGATGCCCGCAGCGATGCCTTTGGAGACACTGGCATCGTTTAGCACGGCAATCAGCGTCACCCCCCAGATTGCTACGACCAGCATCTCGGTGGGGCCTAAAAGCAATACCCACTGAGATATTGAATTGACTGTGAATAGCAGCAGAACATAACCAATCAATGTACCTAACACCGAGGAGGCTAGCCCTATACCGAGTGCTTGCGCGTGTTCTCCGCGTTTTGACATCGGGTAGCCGTCAAACGCGGTAGCCACAGAGGACGAGGTGCCGGGAATATTAAGTAAGATGGCAGGAATAGCGCCGCCGAACCCACCGCCGGTAAAGATGGCGGTGAGAAATAGGATCGCTGGAAGAAAATCCATGTACAGAGTAGCGGGTAGAAAAACCGCCATGGCTATAGAGATCGAAAGCCCCGGAATGGCCCCAAAGAAAAGGCCTATGATTAGCCCGGGAAGTACAACGGCCCACGCAGCTGGGGCTGTGCCTAACATTTCAAGTGCTGACTGAAAAGCTTGGGTATCGATCATTAGAGACGGCCTTCTTAACTGTTAGAACAGCTGTGTGGGCATGCGGACAGCAAGTAGCTCGACAAATAGATATACGATGATGCCAGCGACAGCAGTGCTGAAGGAAAGCAGTACCAACCAACGACGTTCGCCCTGCAGCCTTAAGGCCGCGAAAAGAAACAGGAAGCTGCCGATGTCGAATCCAATATGCGGAATCAGAGCAACATAAGCTGCCAGAAGCCCAATAAAGACTAGTGCTTGCTTGGGGGATCCCTGTGAAGACGTGGTGCTTTCAACAATTCGTCCATTATCAAGGTCGGTGTTCAGGTGGCGATACCAGTCGAGTAACTTCAACATTATGATTACCAGAAGTGCCATGCTTCCAAGCAGTGCAGCTGGCAGAATCAAAAGCCAGTCGGTCAGGCCCCGGGCGTCCACATAAACGTTTCTCGCGTAGAGAAGAAAAGCGGCAATCAGACCTAGAGGGAAGAGTACTTCCCCCCAGGGAAAGGTTGCCGGAGACTTGTGATTCGACATCGCTATGTCTCCGTGGAACTGATCACTTTAATAGTGAAGAAAACTGTTTCACGGCTTCGTAGGCCTCGTCCACTAGGGCTTGGCTGGCTTCTGGTCCAAGCCAGTCCGCACCCATAGAAGCCTCTTCGGCCCACTGCTGATATTCATCGCTCTGAATGGTTTCACGATATACGTTCACCAGGCGCTCATACCGCTCTGGGTACTCGTCTTCTAAGGAAGAATGCACAATCAGGCCAGTTACGTTGCCCCCAATGAGCGGTAGCGGTTCTGCACCCATTGCTTCCATTTCATCATTGAATAACGGTGCTTCCCAGTTCTCGCTTGGTTCATCATTAACGACAGCCAGAGCGCGAATTTCATCGCTGATACTCAGTGCGGCTTCAGCAGCGAGGATCTCGAAATCTACTTGGTTGCCAGCGAGTGCTGCCCTTAGCGGGGCACCGCCGCCATAGGTGACAAAGCGTACGTTGTCGTGAGGAATATCCAGAGCATCCATCATGATCAGCGTCTGTATATGACCACCATTGCCAATGATGATGCCGGAGCTGACTGCGCCAGGCTCACGGAGTGCTTCGGTCAGTTCAGTAAGGTTTTTGTAAGGACTGTCTTCATGAACTGCCACGATACCGTAGTCATTCCATTGTGCATTAAGGAGTTCGAAATCCTCCCATTCTACAGGTGCTTCACCGACCTCGATGGCACTGGCTAAATAAGGCGTAGCTTGCATTACTAGTAAGGTGTTGCCATCCGAAGGTTGTTGCTGAAAGAAGGTGGCGCCGAGGGCGCCAGCGCCACCGGGGCGATTAACTATGCTGACAGGCACCCCCAGCCGTGGCGACATATGCTCAGCCAGGCCCCGGGCCATGCGATCCGCACTGCCACCAGCATTGAAAGGCACTACGATCTCGATCGGATCTTCGGGCCAATCAGCCTGCGCATTAACGCTGAAGCCTAATGTAAGCAAGGCGAAGGATAGTCCGATGGCGATGCGAGGTGCTGCGCGGTGGATGGCACCGGCAAGACGCTGAGATTTGGATGAAGTAGGCATGGTGTGTCTCCAGGTTTCGTTGTTGTCAATTAGGGCTGGCAGGTTAATTGATGACATGGTAGCTTTGTTATGTCAATAGGACAATTTGGCCTTTTCGCAATCTAACCAAGGGAATTTACTTCCTATCAACTTGGTGGTTTGACTGTAGTTTGGCCCTATATTCGGGAGGTAAGCCGGTGGTCGAATGGTCACGCTCTATACCCCAAAGTCGGGAGGCAGATCCGCTGCCAAAGCACCACAAAGTATACCTGGTACTGAGGCAAGGGATTTTGGAAGGTCGATATCCAGACCGTAAATCCCTGCCCAACGAGCTGGACTTGGCCGAGCAGTTCGGCGTTTCACGCATTACCATCCGTCGGGCCATGGAGCGGCTTGATCGCGAGGGCCTCGTAGTACGCCAGCGTGGTAAAGGAACATTTCCACTTCTTGGTAACCATCACTCGCCTGTCCAGGCCAGCATTTCCGGTGTGCTCGATAACCTGATCGCCATGGGCCTGGAAACGGAAGTTTGTGTCATCTCGTTAGAATACTTGCCGGCCACCTCCGAAGTCGCAGAGGCCCTGGGTCTAACTCCGGGAGATCTGGTGCAGAAGGCCGTTCGGGTTCGTCGCCATGCAGACACCCCTTTCTCAATTCTGGTCACGCATTTGCCAGCGGACATCGGTCGGGCTTTCACGCGAGAGGAGCTAGGATCACAGCCACTGCTTCTACTTTTGGAGCGGGCCGGAGCGCGTGTGGCGCGGGCCGAGCAGACTATTACTGCCAAGCTCGCCGATCCAGAGCAGGCAGCTTTGCTGAAAATGTCCCCGGGCGATGCTTTGCTTTGTATTCGGCGCGTGGTGTTCGATGAAAATAACCGCCCTGTGGAGGCGATCGAGGGGGTTTATCGGCCAGATACCTATCAGCATCAGATGTCTTTGGGACGTAAGACCTATAATAACCAGCATGTTTGGACACCATGTACACCAACGCATGAGGAGATATCATGAAATCATTGGCGGATGCCATTCCATCAGAAGCAGGTGCTCTCGTGGCTCCAGGGGTCTATGACGCATTCACTGCTTTGCTAGCTACTCAGGCTGGTTTCGAGTGCCTCTATCTTTCGGGCGCTAGTGTTGCCTATACAAAGCTTGGTCGTCCTGATGTTGGACTGGTAACCATGAGTGAAGTAGCAGACAGCATCGCTGCCATTTGCGACAGGGTAGAAACCCCGCTAATAGTAGATGCTGATACTGGATACGGTAACGCAATGAACGTGCAGCGGACGGTGAGAGTTTTTGAGCGAAATGGCGCTTCAGGCATTCAACTTGAAGATCAGACCTTTCCCAAGCGTTGTGGCCATTTGCGTGGCAAGACGTTGATTAGCGCAGAGGAAATGGCTGGAAAAGTCCGCGCGGCTGTTGACGCCCGTTGCGGCGATGGAACGCAAATTATCGCTCGTACCGATGCGATTTCAGTGGAGGGGGTAAACTCTGCTTTAGATCGTGCTGAACTCTATCTTGAAGCGGGTGCCGACGTGCTGTTCATAGAAGCTCCGCAAAATAGGGCAGAGCAGCAAGCTATCGTAGAACGCTTCAAGGGTCGGGTGCCACTTCTGGCTAATATGGTGGAAGGTGGAAAGACGCCGGTCTCCAATGCTTCTGACCTAGCAGAGCTCGGGTTCCAGCTGGTTATCTTTCCAGGTGGGCTGGCAAGAGCGATGGTCCACCAGGCTACTGCATACTTCGACAGCCTCAAACTTAATGGCTCCACAGAGCCTTTCCGTGACCGAATGGCGGCTTTCGACGAGCTTAATGAGACCATTGGGCTCTCTGAGCTCCTGAAGCTTTCAGCGCACTACAGTTAAACAGCTATTTAAAGTTTAAAGACATATTAGACATGCTGTCTTTCTTGCAGAACACCGATGTTTATTAGGTTAGCAATTTCTTGATGTACCTCATCATAAAAGGCAGCCGAAACATTACTCAGCGGTCTGCGTTTAGACGTAAGTAACGCAATCTCCCATTCGATACTTGGATCCAGGGGCCTTGAGATTACATTAGTACCCGGCAGTAGCAGCTCCGCAATGGGGTCAATAACGGCAATGCCGACACCCCGGTCGACCAGCGCACAGACCCCACGCATGGGACGAATTTCGGCCGCAATCTTCCTCTTTATGTCAATGGTTTGCATGATGTAATCGACCCTAGACCGTAACGGACTGTCAGGCATTAACTCGACGAACGTCTGGTTTTGCAGGCTTTTGATCGGCACTGTTTTCTGTTTGGCTAGAGGGTGCTTGCGATGCATGATACAACGAGCTGAACAGCGTGCCAGGCTGGTGACACTGGCGCCGTAGGTGTCGGCTTCCAGTGTAATGCCCAGGGCCATATCGCAAGTATTGTTGTCGATCATCTTGAGTAGTTCCTGCATTCCGACATCGACCAGCCGAACTCCAACGTTCGGGTGGCGCTCCTTGAAGCGTTTGACCACATCGAGCAAAAACGTATCGCAGAAGAGCGGTTGTGCAGCGATCACCACATTGCCCATTTGGTTGTTAGCGATAGCTTCGGCATCTTTTTGGGTATCGCGAATGCTTGAGATTAAGCGTAGCGCCGAGGCATGAAAGGCGAACGCTTCAGCGGTCGGTTCAATCTGATTGCGCGTTCGCTTGAATAGGGTGAAGCCAACCTCTTCCTCGAGCCCCGTGAGAAGGCGGCTGACCATCGATTGGCTGATTGCCATTGCATCGGCGGCGGCCTTGGTAGTGCCATGCTTCATGAACGCATCAAAGGCTTCTACTTCTTTAAGTTTCATTTCTTATCCCAGCTCCTTTAAGACCGCTCCAAACATTGTTTGCGCTCGTTGCTTTTACTTACTAAGCACATCTTTTTAAGCCACCACACCTCACTTTCTTCAAAAGCAAGTCGCTCTCAAATGGTGCGTACTGGCATGCAGCTTTGCGACATGACTAGAACCATTATGCATACTAAAGCGAGTTATTGAAATATTATTCATAGCTGCCTATACTGAAATTGCTCGTATGAGATACCGCACTGATGCGCCATACGCAGCGAAGCAACAATAAAATAAGGAGACAGGAATGAAACGTATCTTGAACCTCGCCGCCGTGAGTCTGCTGGTGACTTGTACGGCCCATGCCCAAAGCTATCCGTCCGAAGCCGTTACTCTCGTCGTGCCCTATGGGCCTGGTGGCGCCTCCGATCTCGCAGGTCGTGCGTTGGCCGAATCAGCTCGGGAGTTCCTCGGCGAGCCGATCACAGTGTCAAACCAATCTGGCGCTGGCGGTATGTCCGGTGCCCGTGCTGTATCAGAGTCCGAGCCCGATGGTTACACCCTGTTGCTGGCCCGCGTGGGTATGGCGCTGTCACCCGCGGTGAATGCTAACAGTAGCGTCGATTGGGACGAGTACACCTTCCTGGGTCCGTTGGAAGCCACCCCGATGATTCTGGCGGTGGCCGAAGACTCTCCTTATGAGAGTGTTGAGCAATTGCTTGAAGGAATCGAGAGCAATCCAGGTGCTATGGCCTATGCGGCTTCCGGTGCGACCGCGATTGATGGCTTTACCGTACAGACGCTGCTTTCCGATGCCGGTATGGACCCGCTCACTGCGGCTACGCTAGTGCCGTTCCGTGGCGGTGGTGCTTTGGCTACCGCGTTGCTCGGTGGACATGTTGATTTCTTGGCCATCGCTGCTGGCTCACTCATGCCGCACATTGAGAGCGGTGACATGCGTCCGCTGATGGTCTATTCACCTGAGCGAATGGACTCGCTGCCTGATGTCCCGACGGCTGAAGAGCTGGGCTATGAACTGGCCGGTCAGGTGGTTGGCTGGAGCGCTCTGTACGGCCCGCCCAACCTGCCGGATGAGGTAGTGACCACTTGGGAAGGCGTATTAGAAGAGGTCGCTGAAAGCGACAGCTGGCTGAAACGTGCTGAAGACCGTGGTTCGATTTCCACTATCGGCAGTGTCGATATGACGACTTATGCCGAGGAACAGTATGAGTTCTATCGCAATCTTGCCGAAGAGTTTGGCTACCTGGAGTGATCAGTGGCGGAGAAAAGACATCCGGCTGATGAAACTATAATAAGCATCGGGAGGGGCATATGGGTATTACACGCGGCGTGATAGTAACGGTGCTGTTTGGGATTGTGCTGTTTGTGATGATTCCTATCTATGTGCCCCGCCCAAGCTTCATTCCCGGGTTTGCACCACCCCCGGATATGTGGCCGCGAGTGGTCTCGATACTTGGAATGGTGCTCGGCCTACTGTTACTTGGACTGTCGCTATCGAAGAAAACCGAGGCAATCGCCGACCCCGAGTCGGCCAGCACGATCCGCGGTGATACGCCATTGGGTACATTGCTGGCACGTTTTGGTTTGACTGTGCTGGCCTTCGTCGTCTTCGTGATTGCTGTTGGGCTGCTGGGCTTTCTGTTGGCCAGCATCCTGCTTTTAGTGGCAGTGCTCGTGCTGACCGGCTACTGGCGTCATAAAGGGATATCGCTGGGGGTTGCCGTAGTGCTACCGCTGCTGCTCTATCTGTTCTTTTCCAGCGCGCTCAACACGCGCTTCCCTGACGGCACTTTGCTCAGAGCGCTCGGTCTCTGACGCACCGCGCACTACAGGAATCATAACCATGCTCAATGACCTGTTGATTGCTTTCCAGACAGTCGCAACAATCGAAAATTTTCTGATCATGGCCGCAGGTATCTGGGGCGGCGTGATCATTGGTGCCATACCCGGCATGACCGGCACTATGGCCGTAACGCTGGCGTTACCGTTCACCTTTTACATGCAACCAATCCCCAGCATTCTACTACTGGTCGCGCTCTACAAGGGGTCGACCTACGGCGGCTCGGTTTCAGCGATTTTAATCAAGACGCCCGGTACCGCTTCGGCAGCTTGTACAACACTGGATGGTTACCCGCTAGCTCGTCAGGGTAAGGCCGGGAAGGCACTTAACATGGCGCTCTACTCGTCGTGCACTGGTGACTTCATCTCCAACATTTCGTTGATCTTTATTGCTGCACCGCTTGCCCTACTTGCACTGCGGATCGGGCCACCCGAGTACTTTATGCTGATGGTATTCGCATTGACCACGGTATCCGGAGTCTCGGGGCGCTCGCTTATTCTGGGTCTAGTATCTGCTTGCCTGGGTCTGTTGTTGGCTACCGTTGGCGAGGACATGTACGGCTCCTTCCGTTTCGATCTTACTTTGGACATGCGGGGTGGCCTAGCCGTGGCTCCGGTGTTAATCGGACTATTCGCGATTCCAGAGCTACTCAAAATAGTGGTGTTTCGCAATACTGAGACCCAGAAGGCCATGGAGCTAGGCGATAACCGGGTTACCCGTGAAGAGTTTCGCCGTTCTCTGAAGTCGATGCTTAAGGGCAGCATGATCGGCGTAGTGATGGGGGCAATTCCAGGTATTGGCCCGTCAGCGGCGGCGTTCTCGTCCTATGGCGAGGCACAGCGTAGCTCGAAAAACGGCGAAAATTTTGGTAAAGGCGAGATCGAAGGCATTGCCGCTTCTGAGTCAGCTAATAATGGCTGCTGCGGCTCGACCATGATCCCGCTTCTGGCCTTGGGTGTGCCTGGTGATGTGATCACCGGCGTGATGTTGGGTGCCTTTATGATCCATGGCATGACACCGGGGCCCATGCTGTTTGAGACCAACCTCCACGAGGTCTACATGCTGTTTATCGGCATGCTGTTCTCGTCGGTCCTGCTGTTCGGCGCTGGCAAGGCGACAATGCGCTTTTTCTCTCACATTTCACGGATTCCTCCGGGGCTGATGGCACCCATTGTGCTGATCCTGTGCCTATTTGGTATCTTCTCGATTTCCAACAGTATGTACGACGTCATCGTGTTGCTGGCCATGGGTGTGTTCGGTTTCTTCATGTTCCTGTTCGCTATTCCCGCGGCGCCGTTTCTGATCGCCTTTATCCTGGGGCCAATGTTGGAGGAGAACCTTCGACGTGCCCTTGCCATGTCCCGAGGAGACCCGAGTATTCTGATTTCATCGCCTATTACCTGGCTTTTCGCCTCACTGGCAGTGTTCGTAATCGTGATCACGATTCGTCAGCAATTTAAGAAAGCCAAGGCATGATTCCTCGCAAACTCACTTGATAACAAGGATTAGACGTTATGCCTGCCAGCGCCCAGCACCAAGATCATCCTCGTCTTGCATCTTCCGTTTCTTATCTTGAGGAACTGATCGGCTTTGATACGACTAGCGCCCATTCTAATCTCGAAATTATTGCGTACTTGAAGCGTTACTTTGACGAACTAGGTATGGAAACCACGGTGCTTTATGACATGAGTGGCGAAAAAGCCAACCTGATAGCCAGTATCGGTCCAAAGGATGTGCCTGGAATCGTACTCTCTGGGCATACCGATGTGGTGC